>RRYU01007320.1_pt1 | contig 13632 bp, 5 predicted proteins | sample 2162651 | NCBI WGS metagenome assembly RRYU01 (sample SAMN10267283, study PRJNA491782) | microbial mat metagenome | isolation source: biomat in the production well | place: Japan: Minami-Kanto gas field, natural gas well KTG3 | collected 2017-06 | reverse complement strand
ATTGGAACATTGATCCGGTAACGTACCCATCCTTCGCCTGAGGCCACAATTTTCATCTCCTCCTTGTAGATAATCTCCTCAATACGGTCATGCATCTTGAGACCAAAAAGCAACTCAATACCTACATCGCCAACATTCAGTCCGTTAGTATTTAAGGTAATTTCTGCGATGAAATTCTCCCCGAAATCAAGCGGCCTTACCGTTGGATCAGGCACTTTAATACTTTCAACCTCAATAGCATCCCAGTTACTCTTAACCTGATTTTTCCATTCACTTAACCGGAAAGCCAAGGCATAATTATCTCTACGAATGCTTCTCGCCCGATTAAACAGTTTGTTATAGAATCGCGCATAATAATCATCCAACATGCGTTTCATATTGAAGTGGGGTACAATTTCAGCCAGATTATTCTTGATGTATGTGATCCATTTAAGTGGCAACCCATTTTCATCGTGGTCAAAATAGTCAGGAACAATTTCATTTTCGAGCATGCTATAAATCGTTTCAGCATCCAATTCATCTTGATGTTGTTGATTGGCATAGGTGCGTGCTTCCTCAATCGCCCAGCCTGCATCTTTACGGTAACCTTCGGCCCACCACCCATCAAGCACACTGAAATTCAATACGCCGTTCATCACAGCTTTTTCACCACTCGTACCCGAAGCTTCCAGCGGACGCGTAGGTGTATTCAACCAAACATCAACACAACTGGTGAGCCGTTTACCCAATTCCATATCATAGTTTTCGATGAACAGAAGCTTGCCAATAAACTCTGGCATTTTCGAAATATCGATGATGCGTTTGATCAGATCCTGGCCGGCCTTGTCATTCGGATGTGCTTTACCGGCAAACAGCAGCAGCACAGGTCTATCCTGGTTATTCAGAATTTTGGATAATCGCTCCAAGTTGGCGAAAAGAAGGTGTGCCCTTTTGTAGGTTGCAAACCGTCTGGCAAAACCTATGATCAAGGCATTCTCATTCAGGTTATCAACAATTTTTAAGATGAGCTTGGGGCTTTCCTGCCGTTTGGTTAAATCATTCTTAACACGCTTTTTGAGGTATGAGATCAATTCGGACTTAAGCTCTTTTCGTATTGACCATATCTCATTATCATCCACTTTTCTGATGGCATCCCAAATTTCAACATTTGACTGATCACTTTCAAATCCTTTTCTTAAATGCTTGTGGTAAAGTTGTTGCCAGCGGGTATCAGTCCAGGTAGGATAGTGCACTCCATTAGTTACATAGCCAATATGCATCTCATCTGCAAAGTAACCCGGATACAAAGGCAGAAACATATCTCGCGATACCTTTCCGTGAATCTTGCTTACACCATTCACTTCCTGACTCAATTTGGCAGCCAGTACACTCATCGAAAATTTCTCGATGGGATCATCCTCCCTGAATTTACCCAACTTCATGAAATCATCCCAACCTATATTTAAACGTGCAGGATAGTGTGACATATAGGTACGTATCATTGTTTCATCAAACGAATCATGCCCGGCAGGAACGGGTGTATGGGTGGTAAACAGGTTAGATGATCGTATGACCTCAAGGGCCACATCGAAAGAGAGGCCATGCTGGCTGATGAGCACACGCAGTCGCTCCAGACCCGTAAAGGCTGAATGCCCCTCATTATTATGATAAATGGCCGGTTGAATACCCATTTTTTCAAATAGCCTGATACCACCAATACCAAGTAACATTTCCTGCTTGAAGCGCATTTCGTTATCACCTCCGTATAAATGGAAGGTGATGCTGCGATCGTCTGTCGTATTTTCATCAATATCTGTATCCAACAGGTACAATGGGATTCGACCTATATGAACACGCCAGGCTTTGGCAATAAGCGTACGTCCAGGCAGTTCAATGCTGATGGTAACCCAATCGCCATTCTTGTCACGTACGGGCTCAAGCGGAAGGTGAGTGAACTTTTGTGGGATATACTGTGCGATCTGGTCTCCCATAGAAGAGATTTCCTGTGTAAAATATCCATAACGATAGAGTAGGCCCACCGCCACCATATTGGCAGCAGAGTCACTGGCTTGTTTCAAATAATCACCTGCCAGCACACCCAGACCACCTGAATAGGTCTTAAGGCTTTTATGCAAGCCATATTCCATGCTGAAATAGGCGATCAGCCCGTTATTAGCTACAGTAGAGCCAGACATATAATTCTTAAAGTCCTTATAAACTTTATTTAGCTTTTTCACGAACTGCTCATCCGCTTCCAGTTCATCCATCTGCTGCCTGGTCAAGCTCTCCATCAAGGGGATGGGATTATGCTCAAGTTTATCCCATAACGTTGGGTTTATCGACTCAAAAAGCTCGGTGGCTTCATAGTTCCACGTCCACCATAGGTTTTGTGCCATCTCATGCAGTTTTTTCAAGCCATTGGTATAAACAGGTTGCACCAGAATCTTTTTCCAGGTGGGCTGGTCCTGCTTTCTGAAATTAAAGCTGCGTAAGGTTTCATTATAACGTTTCGCATCAAACTGATCCTCGCGCTCGCTTAACTTATTCAGTGCTGTATCCCATGCAGAATAGTAATTTTGGATCAAATCGCTCCATGTTGCTTTGGCTGCCAGCTCCTTGCATTTACGCATGAGTGCTTTTTTTGAGGCAGATGTCACAATTGTTGACTTCATGATCCTATCAGTGATGGCGTCAATCACTTCGGCATTGTTGTCATCACTTCTGAAAACTACTCCAACGACATCAGGATCAGCATTCTGATTCATTGCCCAAAGTCCAAATCCGGCAAGGGTGGTTGTGATCGTAGGTATACCAAAACCAATACTCTCAAGTGGAGTGTAGCCCCAAGGCTCATAGTATGAGGGAAATACTGACAGGTCAAAAGCCGATAGGAAATCATAGTAGGTAAGATCGAATATGCCATCGTTACCGTTCAAATAGGTTGGCACAAATATAATCTTGACTTTATCGGAAGGTTGATTATTCAGATGGTTGGCCCGAATGCTTTTAAGCACAGGATCGTTTACGGCATCAAACAGGCGGTGAGTAGCATAGACCTCACTTAAGGTAGCAGCGGCATCCGGATTGGCCAGTCGCTCTTGCAGTTCTTTGTTTGGACCTGCTATTTGTGCAGGCACAGCGATCACTGCCAGGATATCTGAACTTAAATCCTTGTTATTGTTCAGCTTTCCCAAAGCCTCAATAAACAAGTCGATTCCCTTGTTCCTGTATTCGTAACGGCCACTGTTAATTACCAGGGTGGTCTTGTCCGACATGGGTTCGCCAAACATAGTTGAAGCTATACTTAATATCTGTTGACGAACTTTTTTTCGATTGCCATTGATCAGTTTATCTTCCGGAACAAAGGATTCATCGAAACCGTTGATTGTAATTGCATCAGGCTGACGGCCAAGAAAGTGGAGACACTCACGGGCAGTAGTTTCACTCACCGTTGTGAAGGCATCTGCATGTATGGCAGCATTGCGTTCGAGCGACTGCTTCGCCACCATATCAAAGCGGCCCGCTATTGCGGCTGCATTGTATTTGTTAAAGTCGCGGTACAAAGGCAGGTTATTGCTTGCAATGGCCCGGCCAATGGCAGTGGCATGCGTGGTGAAAACGGTTGCAACCTCAGGAGTGTTTATCTTCAGATAGAGCACGCCGGTGCCGGTCATCCATTCGTGAAAGTGCGCAATGATGTGGCTGTGCCCGGTCAGGTAAAAATCATAAAAGTTTTCAATCAACTGCCCGGCAATATAACCAAACATGGCCGGTTCAATATAGTCCCATTGGCCGTGAATGGAATCGAGCTGGTAGTTTTCCCAAAGCCTGGCAAAAATATCGTCCTTAGAGGGAAACAAGGTGGTAAAGTCAATGAGGATGGCAATAGGCTTACCTGGTATTGACCATCTCCCAATTCTGATTTTAAATCCTTGTAATGCAGTATGTTGTTTCCATTCTGGAAAAAGTTTTGGGTCTTCCTGGAAATATGGATTTTCGGTAGTCTCCTTCCAAACATCGGGTCCAATGGTAATATATTGGTCGCCCCATTCCTTCGTGATGGTGCCTGCTTTAGTGGATAAAACAGTATAGATACCACCAATCATATTACACACTTCCCAACTGGTCTCAAAAATATAATCTGGTTTCTTCATATTCAATTTATAAGCTTTAGTATAATAGAATAACAGGCAGTCTTAGATCGTGAAGCTGCCTGTAGTAGTTTAAACATCTTATCAGGAATATACACTAAAAAAGTTCCTTCAGTTTTTCTTCTATCCTGCGTTTCACCTTGCTAATCTCGGATTTATTAACCTTTTTGATCTCGATCTGCAGTTCCTCATATTTGTCGCGTGCTGTTTTGGTTAACTGTGGCAAAACCTTGTCAACCAACTCCTTCTCTGCATCCCTAAGGGCGATTACGAGAGACTCGACATCTAGCTCTTTGATCAGTTTTTTGATCTTTGCATCACTCATATGTTTGATGTCTTCGAACATTGGTTTTGTTTTATCAACACTTTTTTGGAATCCCTGTTTCACCTTGCTTGCAGTTTTCCTACTAAGATCCTTACCTAGCTCTTTGCTTTTATGAATGATATCTTCGAATTGCTTTGCGGTGCTTTCCTTGTATTGTTCAGTCCTGATCATAAAATCGGATAGTACGTTCATATAGTTGATATATGCTTCGTAGGGTGAAGGATAATGGTTGAAATACTTGTGTACATCACCATCAGAGAACCATTTGGTGCACATATAGTAAAAATGGTCGCTTGACTGCAAATAGTACCAATCGCGCAGCAGATCCGTATCATTTGAACTGCGCACTGCATCCGTGAGTTCGTATAGCTTGTCGAAGGTCTCGTCCTGTAAATCATTTCCCAGCCATGCAGTGATGTCGCGCTCTTCGTCAGCCCATGAAATGGGATAGGGAACATGAACAGCCGATACAGGCTGTAGTTTTGATGCAAGCTCAGCAGGTGTGGCATAACTGAATTTGGTGGACTTAAAAATTACAGCTGGCAAAGCCTTCATAAACTCAAAAATCCCGGTGGCTGCCCACTGGTGTTCTCCAAAAGTTTCGTAATCCATAAATATATTCACAACCTCCTCTTTTGCAGGAACATCGTTAAGCCATTTTGCAAATTTATCAGCTGTTACCGGCCACTCCGGCCAGCTTTGTTGCGAAAAACGAAACGTAATATCATCGCTCAAGCGATAGTTACGTAATAATAATTTCAATTTTGGATTGATGGCATTAGCATACATGTAGTTTGGGCTTTTCCATCCCAGAATATGTTTGGCACCTTCGGTCAACATCACCTTGTAACCCATGTCGGCTATGGTGGCTCCAATTTCATCAGAATAGATCAATTCAGTGTTGCGAAAGCTCTTTGGTCTTATGCCGAAGACCTGTTCAATTTTATCGCTATGATCATTCACCTGCCTAATAAATTCATCCTTATTCTTAAGTGCACTTAGTGAATGAGCGTATGTTTCGGCAAGAACTTCAACATTTCCAGTCCGGACAAGTTTCTTAAAGCTTTCGAGCACGTCAGGTGCATACATTTCAAGCTGATCAAGGGCAAGGCCAGAAAATGAAAAGCTCACTTTAAAGGCTGCCCCATAGGTATTGATCTGCTCCAAAAGCAATTTATTCATAGGGATATAGCATTTTTCAGCCACGCGCCTGATGATCATTCTATTGAAGTATTCATCGTAATAGTGATGGTTTTTTCCAATATCGAAAAAGCGATAAGTTCGCAACCTGAAGGGCTGATGTACCTGAAAGTAAAAACAAATTGATTTCATAGCCGGTTGATATTTAGATCTAATTGGTTATTCGAAAAGAGATTTGTAAACTTGCTTAACATGTCGTGCTGAATGTTCCCATTTCAGGCTGTCCACCTCATCCTTTCCATATTTGATAAAAGTTTTAGATAGTGGTTTGTAGTGACATAAACCATAAATAGCGTCAGCCATGCCATCAATATCCCAGAAGTCAACTTTCAGCGCATGTTTCAATACCTCGGCCACGCCTGATTGTTTTGATATCACAACAGGCACGTTTGACCGCATAGCTTCAAGAGGCACGATGCCAAAAGGTTCAGAGATAGATGGCATCACAAAAACATCTGACATGGAAAACATCTTATCTACATCATCGCCTTTCCAAAAAGCCTGTAAAATGAAATTTGTGACCAATGCGTAATTGCGCAACACGTGTAACCATTTTATCAAGCATATCGCCTGAGCCAGCCATGACAAAACGCACGTTGGGGTCACGTTCAAGTACTTTGCGGGCTGCTTCAATGAAGTATTCAGGTCCTTTCTGGAATGTGATACGTCCCAGGAAAGTAACCACTTTCTCTTTGACCTGTTTGTGTACCCCTGTCAATTCAGGTTTGTCGCTGGGCTCAACCGCATTATGTACTGTAACCACCTTGCGTGGGTCGATGCCATAGCGCTCAATCACTATTTTTCGGGTCAGGTTGCTAACCGCAATAACCTTATCAGCAGCCTGCATTCCACGTTGTTCAATAGCAAACACATCCTGATTGATGTTTTCTCCCGACCGGTCAAATTCAGTGGCATGCATATGCACCACCAATGGTTTGCCACTTGTTTCCTTAGCAGCTATTCCAGCAGAGTAGGTCAACCAGTCATGCGCATGAATGATATCAAAGTTCTGTTTGGTTGCAATGGCAGAACCAACAAGGGCGTAACGTGCCACTTCTTCCATGAGGTTGGTACCATATTTACCAGAAAACTCATATTTCTGCGAAAAAACCTTGCTTTTAAATGATTTCGAGGCTTTCTTTTCCTCTTCAGTGAGTTTCGCAAACTCTTCGGGGCCCACATAAGGAATTATATTGGATCCAATTTCCATATATTGAACACGATCCCAATATGCGACTTCTTCGTCCTTGTCAAGATCTACTGTCACCTCACTGGCATTGACCAACCTAACAGCCTCCTGGCTTTCATCGCCATAGGCTTTTGGCACCACAAAAATGATTTCAACATCATGCTTTACCAAACCCTTTGTAAGGCCAAAACAAGCAGTTCCAAGTCCCCCGGTGATGTGTGGGGGAAACTCCCAGCCAAACATGAGTACTTTCATTATTATTTACCTTTAGTTGATATAGATTGATCAATCATATGCTTTATTCGTAAAAGTTCAGCTATGTTCCAGGCTTGTGAAATACCTCCACGAGGCTTATGTGGAGGGTCTCCATCATACACTTCCGAAATATTGCCAATACCAGCTTCAAACATGGTTTCTTCAAAACCGGTAAAAATGTCTTTAACCTGCTCCAGCCCTGTCTGCCCATAAACTTTAAGCAAAGCTTCACAATAATGACCAATCAAAAAAGGAAATACGGTTCCATTGTGGTAGGCCTGATCCCTTTCATACTGGTTACCATCGAGTACACCCTTATATCTGGGATTTTTGGGTGCAAGTGTACGTAAACCACGGGGAGTAAGTAGTTCCGATTTCACGACTGCAAGCAATGATGCTCGAATATCTTCGCTCACGATGCTATGAGGCAGCGAAGCTGCAAACACCATATTAGGCCTTACGGACCAATCCTTGAATTCTCCATCAACATAATCAGCAAGGTATCCTTTCCTTTCATCCCAAAAAATGGCTGTAAATGCAGTCCTTATTTTCTTAACAACTGATTCCCATTTCTTTACAAATCCTGAATCATCTGAAGCTTCGGCCAGCTCCATTGCAAAGCATATAGCATTGTACCATAAGGCATTGACTTCCACAGCAAGGCCAGTACGTGCTGTCACAGGCACGCCATTGCTGACGACATCCATCCAGGTGAGGGCCAGTCCTTTTGTTCCGGCTGTGAGCAATCCATTATCCAACATATGGATATTAAACTCAGTTCCATTTCTGTAAGCATCCAATATTATCTTCAGATGGCGGCCATACTTTGTCCAGACCTCTTTTTTTCGGGAAACCGTGTTGCTATACTGCTGCAAAGTCCAAAAAAACCATAATGGTGCATCAACTGATGCAAAATCAGATTGATTGTTGCGCCCAATATTAGGAAACAGAGGGCCCTTTAGCCTGGATACCATGGTATCAATAACAGATTTGAATGTCGTGATATCGTCGCGCAACAGGGTCAAACCTGGTAATGCAATAAAAGTATCACGGCTCCATGTACCAAACCAAGGGAAACCTGCCATAATTGCTGTTCGACGTTTATCCTTCACGATAAACTGTTCAGCTGAATTGATCAGGCAATGTTCAAAGTTATCGCGCGGAATCCTCTTTCTAACCTGAGCGTTAAATTGTTTCTTGAAACCCGTCGGGCTTTTTTCCTCGAGACCAATCGATACGATTACACTCTCACCTTTCTTTATTGGAAATTCAAAATAACCGGGGACAAACAGATCCTCATGGCAGTCAAATCCCCTTTCCCGCTCTCTGATATAAGTCACATCATAATACCAATCGGGAATGTGAGTATATTCTGCCTTTTTGGATAGCTGCATAAACAGACGTGAGTATCCTGCGTAAAGCTGCCAGCTTGCACCTTTATCAGCAGGTTCAAATTTATTGTTCAGGTTATAATTGGCTTTGGACAGTTGATGGACATTTCTGAAAGCAAGGAATGGTTTCAACCTTATTACCGTATTTGAATGTGCATCTTCAAGCGTATATTTAATCAGTAAGCGTGATTCATTGGTGGCAAACAACATTTCCTTGCTCAATCTGACCCCTCCAACACGATAAACCAATCTTGGGATTGGCTCCGCAGTGAAACTTAGTAGATATTTGTGTCCTTTAGGCTCGTATACTCCGTTGGGATACATCCTTACGCCAAGGTTAAAAGCTTCTTTATGTTGTATGATCGTTTCGTCAATATTCGAAAGTAAGACATGATTTTCACTGTCAAGCCAAGGTTGAGGCACAACCAATAGCCCATGGTACTTTCTGGTAGAACAACCGGCAATTGTGGTACTTGCATAGCCACCTGAACGGTTCGATCGTACCAATTCTCGATTCAAGGCAAATTCGAGGTTGACAAGCTGTTTTTTATCAAATGATATATAACTCATTATTAAACATTTACATAATTTGGATGACGCTCTTACTGCATTTTACAAATGTAGCGTATTTTAAGATATGCTACAATTTGCCAGAATACCGGCATTAATATATTATAGATCTTAGTTTACATTAGCTCAGCAAATTAGGTAACCCGGCCTTTCGGTAAAATTTTATGAAAACGGTTGCAGACTCTTCAATGGCAATAAAGATTCACACCTGACTGCCAAAAATGATGGTAAGCCCTCCCTTGAATTTCAATAACTAACCAATGAAGACTGAATCTAGTTTATCTCAACCCTACTTTAGCCGGCCCAAGTCTTGATATTTATCCTCATATATTCAAAATAAATCCTTTATGTAGCAATGGCTACACGCAGGGTTTCTTTTTCTATCTGAGAAAAAACCTCAGTGACTTAACCGACACAGCAGCAATGACACGACACTAGTTTTCCAATTGCTTAATTAGATTCAACGCGCTACCTGCTTTGAACCACTTGATCTGATTTTCATTATAGGTATGATGCACCTCAAACTCATCCACACTGCCATTGGAGTGGTTCAATCTGACTATAAGTGGCATACCTGGGGCAAAGTGTTTCAGTCCAAGAATGTCAATGCGGTCATCCTCAAGAATCTTGTTATAATCATCCTTATTGGCAAAGGTAAGTGCAAGCATTCCCTGTTTCTTAAGATTGGTTTCGTGGATACGTGCAAATGATTTCACCAATACGGCTTTAACACCCATAAAACGTGGTTCCATTGCTGCATGCTCACGTGAGGATCCCTCTCCATAGTTCTCGTCACCAACCACCACAGAGCCATATCCTGAGTCGCGATACACTTTAGCAGCATCAGGCACTGTATCGACTTGTGCTGTAATTTGGTTTTTCACTGCATTGGTTTTTTCTCCAAAGTAGTTTACAGCGCCAATGAGAAGGTTTTGTGAAATATTTTCAAGGTGACCCCGGTAGCGAAGCCATGGACCAGCCATGGAAATATGGTCTGTGGTGCATTTGCCCTTGGCTTTTATAAGCAGGTACATACCTTTCATGTCGCTGCCATCCCAGGGTTTAAAGGGCTCAAGAAGCTGCAATCTATTTGATACCGGATCCACCTTAACTTCCACCCCTGCCCCATCAACAGCCGGCTCCTGGTAGCCAGCATCTTCCACCGCAAATCCCTGTGGGGGAAATTCAACTCCCTGTGGCTCATCCAATTTCACTTTTTCACCTTGTTCATTGGTCAGGTGATCTGTCATCGGATTGAAATTCAGGGTGCCGGCAATGGCAAATGCCGTTACAATTTCAGGTGAAGCTACGAAGCCGTGAGTATTTGGATTTCCGTCATTGCGTTTTGCAAAGTTGCGATTAAAGGAAGTCATGATTGAATTCTTCTCTTGCTTGTCGGCATTGTGGCGTGCCCACTGTCCGATGCAGGGGCCACAAGCGTTGGCCAAAACTACGCCTCCCATATCTTCAAAAATCTTCAGGAATCCATCTCTTTCCACTGTATAGCGTACCATTTCGGATCCGGGGGTGACCGTATATTCTGACTTGGCTTTCAGGTTTTTGTCGGAGGCTTGCCGTGCAACTGATGCAGCACGTGATATGTCTTCATAAGATGAATTGGTGCATGATCCAATCAAGCCAACTTCAAGTTTCTCCGGCCAGCCGTTTTCTTTTACAACACTTGCAAACTTTGATACAGGAGTTGCCAGATCAGGTGTAAATGGCCCGTTTATATGCGGTTCAAGCTCTGATAAGTTGATCTCTATCACCTGATCGAAATATTTTTCAGGATGGGTGTATGCTTCAGGATCTGCAGTAAGGAAGGGTTTGATTGCGTCTGCTGCCATAGCTACTTCTGCCCTACTTGTCCCTCGCAGGTATTCGGCCATTTTAGTGTCATAACCAAAAAGTGAAGTGGTTGCACCTATCTCAGCACCCATATTACAAATCGTTCCTTTCCCTGTGCATGAAATGGAGTCGGCACCTTCTCCAAAATACTCCAGAATATAGCCTGTACCCCCTTTAACAGTAAGAATTCCGGCTACCTTTAGGATTACATCCTTGGCCGAAGTCCATCCACTGAGTTTACCTGTGAGTTTCACTCCGATCAATTTCGGAAACTTCAACTCCCAGGGCATCCCTGCCATAACATCAACTGCATCAGCACCACCTACTCCGATGGCCACCATCCCCAATCCACCTGCATTGACCGTATGCGAATCCGTACCGATCATCATTCCACCCGGAAATGCATAATTTTCAAGCACAACCTGGTGTATAATCCCTGCACCGGGTTTCCAAAATCCTATTCCATATTTATTAGATACAGATGCAAGAAAATCAAATACTTCCTTATTCTGATCTTTAGAGTTTTTCAAATCTTCAACAGCTCCAGTTTTGGCCAGGATTAAGTGATCACAATGCACCGTGCTGGGAACAGCAACCTTTGGTTTTCCTGCCTGCATAAACTGTAGCAAGGCCATCTGAGCCGTAGCATCCTGCATGGCCACACGGTCAGGATTGAAATCAACGTAAGAATTACCACGTTCAAATGCTCGATCCGGCAGCGAATCACTTAGATGACTATATAGAATTTTCTCAGTAAGTGTCAATGGCCTTCCCAACACGTGTCGTGCATTATCCACCAACTTTGGCATGCGGTCATACACCGCTTTAATCATGTCTAAATCAAAAACTTTTGTCATATGAATTGTATTTTTTTAGCTTGTTTTGATCTGATTGTTAATAGATTAACAATTTATTTATGCTTAATTGCAAAGGTATGGAAAAAAAGAAGAAAGCCCTGATTAAAATATCTTAATTAAAACAATCTTAGGTCGGCTTTTAAGAGTGGTAAGGACCAGCCTTAGTCGGTTAATTTCTTAAAAGCTTTCCAGCATAGGTAGTGGATGCTGTCCGTATTCTGTAGAAGTACAGGCCCCTGCTAACCGGTACGGCCGACATGTCAACCCCTTTCCAGTTGAACTTGGTCATGCCTTTGCCGGTTGCCATAAAAGTTTGATTGTAGATAATTCGGCCTGTAATATCAAAGATTTCCATGACTATTTTATCGGGTTTGTCAAGCATAAGAGTAAATGTTACACTTCTGTCTGAGGGATTGGGGTATACAAGTAGCTGCCGGTCTCTTCTATATGGTACTTCCAGGTTGGATATCATAGATGCTTTCAAGGCCAGGTCAGTGGAAAGTGAAGCTATAGGTAGCGCCAAGCCCTGATTAGTAGCTGGGTACACTGCAGTTGAATCAATAATGCCGCTGCTTGTATTATGCCAGGCAACTTCGTAAAGACCGGTATTATAAGGTAGTATCAATTGCCCCGGGACAGCTTCGGGCGGCTGCCCTTGTGAAGATAGATAGGCCCAATGATGATCACGGTTATGAACCCACACCAATGATCTCTCCGGGCTGACCAAACCAAATGCACGCAATTGATAAAGGTAATCATGAAACGTAATATGATCAATCTCCAATGCACTGGTGAATGTAGTTCCGACATTATCAAGACGGATGCGGTTTTGTCCTGTTGGTATTTCAATAGAATAAATATTACCAGCCTGCACATCCTGTTCAAATACAACATTTTCATTTATTTTCACTTGTAGCCTGCTGCTAAAAACCTGTGAACCTGTCTCAATTGACATGATGGCAGGTGTATGCCAGTCGCCCTGGAAGGTGGGAGGATTGCGCAACATCTGAAACACACTGTTCGGACCATACAACATCATACCCAGGCTATCAGGGCCCGGGATCATCATCCCGGTTGGTTCAAGGCTAAACTCATTGGATGGGCTTTTAACTATCAGATCAAAATAATGTGGTTCAATATGGAATGGCTTTTTGATTGAGGTGATCACAGGTAAATGAAAGGCTTCGTACTGAGCCCTGGCCAGATTTTCGCCATTCATAAAGGATGCTACGCCTGAGAAACGTGGATATAGATTTAGTTCGTCAATATATTTATCCCAAAACCAGGGCACTGCGGCTCCAAATGATCCTGATAATGAAGTAGACCAGAAGGTATTATGCAATGAGAGGCCCGTTGGATCCCAATGTATTAGGGAATCATGGAAATGACCCAAATCAAATTCACCGGCTAGCATTGGTTTGTCAAACTGCTTCAGATATAACTGATTCTGTCTTACGATCAAGCCTTCCAGGTCAATATCCTTTCTGTAAAAATGTATCTGCGTAAAATCAATCGACTCATGCTGCCACACAGCGGGATTGCTTTCGAGTAGGGCAAAGCCAACAGATACCAAATGTTGATAAGGGTCAATGGACTTAATAAAATCTGCCATCTCGTTGATCCAACCGGCGATCAAACTGCTGTTGGGCTTATAAAAGCTGAAATTATCCGCTTCCGACATTATCTCCCATGCTACCAAATGGGGTTCATAAGCCCATCGAGCAATAATGTACCTGAGCTTGTTCCTGAAAGCCGCTTTTGCGTTAGCATTACTAAAAAATTCAACCGGATCGGCGCAGGGACCTCCATTGGCCTGATTGTATGGATTTGAAGTCCAGTCCTCAGCAGGGTAGCCATATCGCAACTC
>RRYU01020709.1_pt2 | contig 13672 bp, 6 predicted proteins | sample 2162651 | NCBI WGS metagenome assembly RRYU01 (sample SAMN10267283, study PRJNA491782) | microbial mat metagenome | isolation source: biomat in the production well | place: Japan: Minami-Kanto gas field, natural gas well KTG3 | collected 2017-06 | reverse complement strand
ATCGATTTCCAGGAAGAGAATGATGAAATTTTTGGAAAAAAAGTGGTGACCGACCCTGGCGATTCAGAAACCTTAAAACAAGGACAGATCATCAGTGCTCGTAAACTTCGCGATGAAAATTCAATGTTGAAACGCAAGGATAAATTACTTGTTGAAGCGCGTGATGCACAGCCGGCAACAGCTTTCCAGGTATTACAAGGAATTACACGGGCATCACTTCAAACCAACAGCTTTATCTCGGCTGCTTCATTCCAGGAGACCACCAAAGTACTAACGCTTGCTTCGATCAATGCCAAGATGGACGAACTCAATGGCCTCAAAGAAAATGTGATTGTTGGTCACAAGATCCCTGCCGGTACCGGCCTTCGCGAATATGAAGACCTGATCGTTGGATCTCGCGAAGAATATGAAGCAGTGATGAAAGCAGCCTCCAATCCAACTAAAGTTGAAATCGAATAAATACAGATATTAATAGCAGCTTCATTTCGTGGAGTTGCTATTTAAATTAAAAATTTAATCATGGCAGAACAAAAAAATAAAAGTCAGATAAACATTGAATTGAGTGAAGAAGTTGCTGAAGGCATTTATTCCAATCTGGCAATCATCACCCACTCGCACTCAGAGTTTGTAATTGACTTTGTGAAATTAATGCCTGGTGTACAAAAAGCCAAGGTGAAATCACGAATAATTCTTACCCCTGAACATGCCAAAAGGCTGCACAGGGCACTGGTTGATAACCTTAAAAAGTTTGAGGCAACACATGGCCCCATTAAGGAGTCAAGTGGTCATGAGGGCATGCCGCCCTTTAGCCTGGGGGGGCCAACAGCACAGGCCTAAATTCTTTTTTTAAAGGACAGGCCTTCAAGCCTGACCAAAAATTAAAGCTGCACCGAATTAATTTCAGTGCAGCTTTGGTTTTTATGATTACAAGTATTTATACCCTAAGAGACTATAAGCAGCTGACAAAATCTCATGCATTGGCTTATCTCACCGGATATGGTGGAATTTCCGGCAATTCCGGATAATCTTTCAGTTGTTCCATGATGACCTCAATGGCTTTCAATAATTGGTCATCAATGCCGTCATACTCCCTGGCAGGGTCATTGTCGATAACAATATCAGGATCCACGCCATATCCTTCAATTGCCCAATTACCATCCTCATCAAAAGGAGCAAATTCCGGTTTACGTAAATCTCCTCCATCAATCAGCGGCAACGGACCCCTGATGCCAACCACTCCACCCCAGGAGCGGGTCCCGATAGTAGTGCCGATGCCATGTTTTTTAAACTGATATGGGAACAGATCACCATCAGAGGCCGAATAGCGGTCGAGGAGTAACACTTTTGGACCATACATCATACCTCCCGGCTTGATATTCACGTCGTTGTTGCGTGACATACCGAAAAGGGAAACCTCACGACGCAAACGTTCAATAATCATCGGCGACACATTACCACCACCATTACCTCTATCATCAATGATCAGTCCTTTCTTATTCAATTGCGGGTAATAATATTTAACGAATTCATTCAGGCCTCCGGGACCCATGTCAGGTATATGAATATAGCCAATCTGGCCATCAGTAGCATCATTTACTTTCCGGATATTTTCATGAACCCATGTATAGTAATACAAATTGGATTCATCTGCTGTAGGCACGACAATTGTTTTGCGAGCTCCTGAAACGTCTGCCTTATTGTTCAGTGAGAGCTCCACCTGCATTCCGGCCATTCCGGTCAATGCCTGATAGATGTCAACCATATCCTTTGTTGAGACTCAGGTGACGGCGATAATATGTTCGCCTTCGTTCGCATCAACACCTATTTCAGTAAGGGGTGAGCGCAATGATTCAGCCCAGTTTTCACCTTTCAGTATTTTATCTATACGGTAATATCCTGACTCATCGCGACTAAGCCGGGCACCGAGCAATCCCATTTGAATCCTGTCAGGTGAAGGTCGGTCACCACCGTTAATATAAGCATGCCCTACATTGAGCTCTGCGATCAACTCGCCCATGACATAGTTAAGATCGTTTCTATCGTTGACATAAGGAAGTAAAACAGCATACTTTTCGCGCATAGCCTGCCAATCAATACCGTGCATGTTTGGAGCATAGAAAAAGTCGCGCATCTGACGCCACACTTCATGGTAGATCTGTTTCCATTCTTCGCGCAGGTCAATCCAAACTTTCATGCCTGAAAGGTCAACATGCTCATCAATTTTGATGCTCGATTTTGGAGCATCTATAACGGCATACTTATCACGCTCTGCAATAAGCATCTTCTTATTGTCGGCAGAAAGAATAAACCTTCTGTAGTTTCCCAGGTCTGTTTCCTTTTTAGCTTTCAGATCATAATACTTCATCCCTGCCTGGCTGCCACGTGCATTGAACACGTAATACAATCCTCCCTCAACCGGACTAAGATTATAATAATTGCCGGCGCTCACAGGAATTTGAACCACACGGTTGTAAATATGGTCAAAATCAATTTTGACTTCTTTGGAATCGGACTTTTTAGCCTCCTCCTTGTCATTGTCCTTCTCATCATCCTTTTTGATGCTGACCTCGTTATTTTCAGGCTCAAAAGGTGATGGCGTATCTTTCTGAAGGGTAACAAAATAAGGTTTTGCCATATCAATATAGACATGATTCCATTCGGTCCAGCTGTAAACAGGGCTGAAGTCGCGGGTGGATACAAAATAAAGGTATTTCCCATCAGGATCGAAAACAGGGCTACTTGCATTGTACCATTCGTCAGTAACGGGATTTGTTTCACCTGTTTTTAGATTATAAGCATAGATACGGCTGACACCAAAAGTTGAAGGCAAGGAATAAGCGATCCAGTTGTTGTCAGGGGACCAACTATAAGATCTTATTTCAAATGATTTTGAAGTTGCGACAAGGGTTACTTGTCTGGAGTCTATATCCAGATAATTTAATCTACCCATCTTATCTGACCAAAGCAGTTTTTTACTATCAGGAGACCAAAGTGGTTGATATTTATAAGTATCCGAATCGGATGTAAGCTGAATCGCTTTTTCCGTTCCACTTTGGTCAGTGATATATATCTCATCCTCACCAGTTTGATCTGAAATATAGGCAATGTACTTCCCATCCGGAGACCAACTGACATCGCGCTCATGAACACCTGATGTAGCTGTCAGGTTGCGCGTAATACCAGATTTAGCAGGAACAGTGTACACATCACCCCTGGCGCCAAAAACAATTCTGCTTCCATCAGGTGCAATATCATAAGTATTGATATGCTTTGAAGCATCAATATAACGCGTACGACCTGAAGATAAGTCGGTTTGGATGCTGACTGGTATGCGTGTACTCTGTCGAGTACTTAGATCAAAGTTATACAGATAGCCGCCATGTTCATAAATGATGGAAGAAGTACCTAGTGAAGGAAACTTGATATCAAAATCAGTATAATCTGTAAGTTTAGTTATGTCGCCTGTATTGGTATTATAGGCAAAAAGGTTCATGGTACGGTCACGGTCCGAAAGAAAATAAATCATATCGCCATGCCACATCGGGAATATGTTCTGCGATTTATGGTTGGTTACATTAACTGTTTCACGTGTCTCAAGGTCATGTATCCAGACATCGTCAGCCATGCCACCCTGGTAGTATTTCCATGTGCGAAACTCCCTGAATACCCGGTTAAAGGCCATTTTGGTGCCATCCGGCGAAAATGAACACCACCCTCCATCTGAAAGAGGAAGCTCTTCAGCCATGCCACCGGCAATGTTCGCAACAAATAGTTGTCCCTTAAAGCTGTTAAAGGTTTGTTTTCGTGATCGAAATACAATCTCATTGTTATTCCGCCAGGTCATAACGATGTTGTTAGGTCCCATGCGGTCCGACAAGTCATCACGACCCAGGGTTGCGGTAAACGTAAGGCGTTTTGGTTCACCTCCGGTGGATGGCACAACATATACTTCTGTATTGCCATCGTACTGGCCTGTAAATGCAATATGACTGCCATCAGGTGAGAAACGAGGGAAGATTTCGAACCCTTTTGGATCCGTTGTGAGTTTCACAGCCACCCCACCTTCAAGTGGAACAGTGTACAAATCACCAGCATAACTAAAGACTACCTGGTTTCCATGAACAGCCGGAAAACGAAGCAGCCTCATTTCATCATTTGCATGCGCAGCGGTTGCCATAAATAAAGCAACTGCTAAGAGGATAATTGTTCTTTTCATTATTTAATTTTTAGTTGAACAAAAAAAGTAATATTAAAAGTGTTAGAAAGATATATGTCAATTTAAGTAATGCCGCAAGAATATGCTGTTTTCTCTGATCAACTGCTTATATAATAAAGTCAGAAAAAACAGCCATTGGTTGCAATTCGGCCTGAAAAACACAATATTTCGCTTGTGGTTTAACATGTAATAACCTCAAAATCATCATGAAGGTATACCAGGTAAGCATCGACCTTTTTGGTGCCTACTTCATGCATCAACTGTTTATAAACCTGCATCTGTTGCAAGTGTTTTTCGTCCGGCAATCCGGTTTTATAATCCAGGATCATCATGTGATCATCAAAAGAAACACAACGATCAGGACGATAGACCTTGCCGTCGGCTGAAATTAATTCGCGCTCCAGGAACAACTTAGCACCTTCCCGGAAACCTGACATTAATACCGGGTGTGCGAACATGCGGTCAAATAGCAATGTGAGCTCTTCGTGTTGTAGAGGCGAAATTGTTCCTTCCTCAAGATACTGATCCAAAACCCTCTGAGCATCATCTGAATACCGAATTTCAGCTAATATTTCGTGTACCAATTGTCCCCAATATACAGCTTTGCCTTCATCTGAATATATCCAATGTGAGATCGGATCAGGTGCTATCCTGAGTTTGGAGGTCCAGTCATCTGAAATAAACACCTGGTCAGGATCCAAATCCTTTGAGGAAGGAGTTTTTAGGTCAGGCAGTGCATTTTCTTCATTTCCAATACAATAAACATACTTGTCATCCTGCCAGAGCTGTTTGTGGGTGAGGTACTGCTTGAAATAATGCTGATAACTTGCATTGGCTTGTTTACCGGGCAATTCCGTCATAATATACAACCGTCTGGAAGCACGTGTCATAACCACATACAGCAAGTTGACCATATCAAGGTGCGATTTAATGGTTTCTTCCTCATACATTTCCGCCAGGCGCGTTTGTTTAAGTTTTTTATTTACTCTAACCAAGCCAACCGGCAGGCCCGGCACTTCATCCGGTAATAGATCGACCCAGAATTCCTTCTTCGTCAGGCGAATGCCCTTGGTCGCAAAAGGGAAAATAACCACCGGAAATTCAAGTCCTTTCGCCTTATGAATGGTCATTACCTGTATGGCATTTGCACTTTGAGGTACGATTACTGAAAGTTTTTCCTTTTCTTCAGACCAGTGTCCAAGAAACTCAACCAGCGAGCCCTGCCTTCTAACCTGGAATTCATGAACAAACTCGAGGAAAAACTGCACATAGGGATCAGGTAATTTATCAAAGCCAGACTGTCGCAGCAATCTTTCAACCATATCATACAAACTCATAGTATGATATAACACAGGTGAGAACGTAAAGCCTATGCTTTGGAGGATATTGGTAAACAGCCGCATTTGTTGTTCCGGGTCAGTAGCCATCAGGGTTTGCAATTGCAGGCTCCAGTTGAAATCCTGATCAGGATACAATACTCCCAGGTCATGAAATATGGTTGTTATGGCTACAGGCTCATAACCATGTTGTATCAGCTTCAACAGGTTTACCAAGAGCCGGACCCTGATTGATGATTCGAGTAATAGTGCCTCGGCCGAAACAACCTCTAATCCTTTGTTGGTGAGGTAGCGGGCTATCTGGCTTCCTTCTGAGTTCTTTTGCGTCAATATGGCAATTTCACTAGGCCGGAATCCTTCTGCAATACGACTAAGAATGTTCTCATGTATCTCAGCCAGGTATACTTGATCAATTGTAGCATTGACATCATCATTCTTTAGATACTGTATCTGAACATAGCCTGATCCTTTTGGTTTTACAGCCTCCTGTTTATGATCGGTGTAGGCTTCGCTTATATGACCAGGCAAGCCGGCAGAGACATAATCGAAGAAATCGTTGTTGAATTGTACAATTACTTCATCCGATCGGTAATTGTAGGCCAGGTTTCTGTAATCGTATTGTGCTTTCAGGTTAAATTCAGCATCAGCAATCATGTGATTACTATCCTTTCGGTATATGGAAGGCAATTGCATAAATTGCTCCACCTCACCACTTCTGAAACGGTATATGGCCTGCTTGGCATCGCCCACAACGAGTGTCAGGTTCTGATTAGCCAATGCATTGTCTATTAACGGAATAAAATTATGCCATTGCAAAACAGAAGTATCCTGAAATTCATCAATCAGATAATGCTGGAAACGCTCACCTAACCGTTCGTAAATATATGCTACAGCAACATTGGTCAACAACCTGGCTATCCGCTTATTAAATTCTGATATATGGACAAGATTCTCTTCAGATCTGATCTCTTCCATATTATGTTGGAGTTCAGACAATACAGCAAGGGAATACATATTCTTTGCCAGCTCTGATTGAAGCAAATACAGTTCAAAACCTGAATCCAATACATTCATGATGGTCTGCAAATGTTCATCTAGCTTAGGTGCAATGGAGTTTATGCTTGCAAATGCCAACTTGTCTTTCTCACCCTTTCCTGAAGTCCATTTCCCATCTTGCGACACTTTGGTTGCACTGCTGTTGTTTCTGGCATCTGCGATATTTCTTGCTGCTATCTTGTTAAGAAAGGCATATACACCATTGCGTCCATTCGCCAGATGCTCAGGCTGGATCTCGTGCTGATGAATCAATTGCAATGCATTAATTGCCGGTGATGCCAATTTGCTCTCAAACCGGCTGGTGCTGGTATTTAAGGTATGGATGGCCTTTGTCAACACTTCAGCATTTACTTCTTCCAGTTTGTTGATGTGGTCAAAGCCGTCTTCGCGAAGAAGGTAATTACAAAATCTGGCTATGTCATGCTCAATCAACCAGCTGCCTTCGTCGCTCATACGTTGTAACAGAAATCTCAATAAGGTATTGGTAATGTAATCATCCGTACCTACTTTATCAATCAACATATCAACTGCCAGATTCACAACTGCCCGATCATTTAATTCAACTTCGAATTGATAAGGCAGATGCAGATCATGCGCAAAAGTCCTGACCAGTTTATACACAAAAGAATCAATTGTACCAATAGAAAAATCACTGTAATTATGTATTACCAATGAAAGTACATCTATAGCCCGTTGGCGTATAAAACCTTTATCCATACCTGATTCGCTAACCAGCTGATCAAGCAAAGGATCGTCGCCTTGATCTGATTGAGCGGTATCGGCTAATTTGGAAAGCGCATGAACTATGCGCTCTTTCATTTCATTGGCTGCCTTATTGGTAAAAGTAACAGCTAAAATCCGGCTATATTTTTCAGGGTTCTTAAGCACAAGCAACAGGTATTCTTTCACGAGTGTGAATGTTTTGCCTGAGCCTGCTGACGCCTTGTAAACCCGGAATGACATTTAAGGAATGATGCTTATTTTTATACTCGACTGCTGTATGCCATCAGAAACCTGCAACAAATACAGGCCTGGCGGGCTGTTCTTACTGACATGAAGGATGTTTGCTGTTTCAACTTGAGATACCCGCCATTTCTCCTCCCAGATCAACTGACCTCCAAGGCTAAAGAGTTTTAAATTGAGGTCTCTATGCCAAATTTTTTGATCTTTACTTATTGTAAAAGCTCCTGAATTAGGATTTGGATATACCTGAATTCCATTAGCACCGGATATAACAATTTCAGGAATTGCAACATTCAGGTCCCGTACTGAATCCTGGTAGGTGATGACGGTACCCAGCATATCATCAACCACAACCTGTAGCAATGGAAGCCCCATATTCTTTCCGAGCCATTTGTATTCGGTATAGGTCCGGTAAACCGAAAATCCCTCACCGATCGAATCTATGTATATACTGTCAAATTCATTTACAACAGATTTAAGCCTAAGCGTTTCGAAAGTGCCATAAGGCGTTGTGAGGTTGCCCCAGCCATCAACCTCAGTAGAACGTTCGCGTTCGACTAATAAAAAACCTATGTCTTCAAGTTCAAATTCCAATCCGGTTTCACCCGAATCCGTGCTGCCATACTCAAGTGGAAAACGATACCACACATCAGGGTTATCGTATTTGAGGGGAAGATGGAGTCCGTTTATTTCAAGGCCCAGACCCACATCACTGAAAACTGAGGATGTTTTACCAAAAAATTGATAGCTATCCCCAATTGGTATTGGTAAAACCGTTGAAAAATTATCAGATTTCAGCACCAAATTGGAAGAGGTTAAAAAGAAAGGCCAAAAAATCAGAGGAGTTTCCAGCACTGTCATAAAAGTATCAACATTTTGATAGAAAGGTTGCAACTCACTAAAATCCCAACTATGATTTTCGCCTGTTTCAGTATAATCATAAAACAATGGATCAAAACCAATGCTTATCCTAATGGTGTCACCTACCGAAGGCATATCACTATTGAGGATGGTAATCTGGCTCAACAGCGGAATGGCACCAATCAACAGAGCGACGGAAGTAATGATCAATTTTCTCATGGCATCAGGGGTTAGATGGTTTCTTTTTTCGTCTTCTTAAAAGATCACCAAAGCTATCAAATTCCTGCCGATATGAAATGCCAAGACCTTGTGTGTAGGGCACAAAATTATCGTATGCCCTGCTGCTGAACCACATACTTGTATTTGAATGATTAAAAGCTTTTAGCCTAAGTCGGCCATCCTGAGTGAGTAGCACACTTATATCCACATCGCCAACAATATTACTTGCATTTTGCGTTGAATGCCTGTTTCCGATCACTCCAAAATTTCCATCAATGGTCACCCTGTCATTGAAAAGCTGTGTTGATAGTGCCACTTCAAGCTCTTCATTCGAAAGGCGATCGCCGGGCTTGTAATGTAACCCAATATCAAAATCGCGGCTTATCTGCGACAACCAGTTACTCAATTGGTTTGATATCATATTAATGGATGAGGCTCCTAAGGATGCTGTTTCACCTCCGGTATAACTAAAGCTACCCAGAACAAGCAATGAAAGCATCTGTTGGGTCATCATAGCATCGTTGGTGGTATCAAGCACAGAAAAAACCATTTGGCGTGTTTCGGTATCCACATTTGGCAGCCTGATGCTGAATTTTATTGTTGGGTTAAAAAGTTGTTCAGTCAGATGGATAACTGCCTCAACATTGATCCGGCTTCGCATTGTGCTGTCAATGCCAGGGCCAAGTGTTGCAATTGATGTTTTCAGTCGATATAGCCCTTTGATATCAATATCAGCATCATACGGGTCACCGGTCCAGGATATGCGCCCGCCCTGCATTAGCTCAAAGCGCCTGCGCACCAGGTTTTCGAACATGAAATTAAACTCCCCGGCCCTTACGATATAGTCGCCTTGCAGCGAAAAGTCACCCGCTGAGTTCACCTTGAGGTTTATATTCCCGTTTCCGGTTGACTCCAGGCTTCCCATATTAGCCGGCAAAAATATACGTAGACTGGCATCAGGTGTAACTGTGGTTTCAAGGTTGATATCAAAACCCTGAATAGGGGCTTGGGGTTCATCCTCCACAACTTCTGCTTCGGGATCGCGCAAAAAAACTATGAAATCATTATCATAAACCGTAGTGGCAGTAGCCAGTGGAATTGTGATATTGGTTCCACGTCGTGTAATGGCTTTAATATTTAAACCTACATTGCTGATCTCACCACTAATATTTACATCACCGCTAACCACCGCTGCTCCATAAAACAATTCATTCATGGTTCTGTCAGTGTTCAATGACAGAAAATCCTCTGGTTTCAATTGCAGATTAAAACGGAAATTTTTAAAATAGTCGTGATTGATTGCACCACTCACATTTGCTTTATTACCCAAAGTGTCAAATAGGATGAGTCTGTCGAAATTAATCCGGTCGGGGTAGATATCAAACTCGTGCGACAAGGAATATTTCACGTTCAGGTAATCAATCAGAAAGGCGGTACGCATCAGGTTGATCTTACCACTTAATTCAGGACTTGAGGTTTTACCATTGATGGCTATTTCACCGGATGCCAGACCCTCCACTTTGCTGAGCACACCCTCCAGAAAAGGGGCAATAGTTTTCAACCTGAAATTATCAAGCTCAAGCTCAAAATTCAGGTTTTGATCGGTACGATTGGGGTAAAAGAAGCCCGTGAAATGTAACATGCGGCTGGCAGCAATGTTACCAATGTTAATGATTTGGGCATTCAAATACAAGGCTTCATCCAGGTTGCTCCAGGTACTTAATATCCTAGCTTCACCCAGGCGCTCACGATTGAGGTGCAGGTCTGTTAATTGCAGGTTGGAGACAAAAGTGGGTTGGTACTTCAGATTGGCCAGCATGAGGTCTCCATGGACGGCACCATCAAAATCCAGGCCGGCACCCTGAGTCAATAGATCAAAATTCGAAATGTCCCAATTATGAAACTGAACATTCAGTGAATCAGCTTCACCTAGTGGGATTCTGCCCTGAAGACCAATCGATTGATTACGCAATCGAATATGAAAATCCTGAAGCAAAGTGTACTCCTCTGCAAAAACAATACGGTTTCCACGGCTTATCCGCCATACTGAGTCGTTCACAACCAAATCAGCTGACGAAATGTGCAACTCGGGGAAGCCATCCTCCCTGGATGCATAATAACCGTGTATATCACCCTTGTTTCGTGCTATGGTCCTTTCGTCACGCCATTGCAGCCTGAATAAAATACTGTCGTTGGTCAGAGAAATGGCAAAATCCGGGCTTTCTATTCCCAAAACTGTGGGGTCACCCGGAATGCTGTCACGAAATACGATCTCATTGCTGTTGAAGTTTAGGTTTGCCTGCCACAGATCACTCTGGGTGTGCAGTACCAAATTATTCAATTTAATACTACCAAATGTGAGCTGACCGGCTCTGAAAGTGGTGTTTAGCACCTGATCACGGTTGGTAAATACACCGCTGTAATGGGCATCTTTCGACAGTGTCACAGATGGCATCAGAAGACGACTCAATGCTTCGGTATCTTGAAATTGCAGTTCAATGAAAAAATCCTGTAAGGAAACTGAATCCGATTCAGGCTCAAAATTTCTGAACTGCACATAGTTCGCTGTAAAATGCTTAAATGCTTCATGGAGTCCTCCAAAATCAATTTCACCACCCAGGTCCAGGTCAAGAAAATCAGATTCTATGGTCAGCCTTCGTGGATACAGCCCATGGTTGGTGGTTTTCAATAATAAGCTGTCCATGTGGTAGGTATCACGACTATCCGTATATCGGGTATTTTCAATGCTTATTGTTCCGACTAGGTTATCCAGATGGGAACCGGTGAAATTCACGCTGATGTCGGTGCTCAACTGCATGATGGTGTCGTTATCCAATAAGTTTAGGTTGAAGAGATCAGCATGTGTGAGGATAGCACCAAAATCAAAAGCCGGCACGGTATCAGCAAAATTAGCGCGGCCAAGAAACTCGAATTTGAGTTTAGGATCATCAATAGAGAGCCTGCCGTTAAAGGCCTTTCCTGTGAGATCACCGGCCAGCTCAATATCCTTAAAATCATTTCCCTTAAAGTCAATTTGTTTCAATGATCCTGACAAGTTCATATCAGCAGTTTCAGCAGTCAGGCCTTTGCCCCTCACATTGATGTTCATATCGAGCTTACCAACGGTTTCAGACACATTCATCAGCTTGCCAACATCAAACCTGAAGCTCTGTAAGTTCCCATTGTAATGAAACAACCCTGATGCCTGATTTTGTCGCATCTCTAAATTGCTGTTGATGCGACCCAGGTCCGTAAAAAAATCTGCATTGGTATAAAAATCATTATAAAATCCTGTAAAAACACCATTCACCTGTATTTTCCCAAGCTTCAGCACCTCTTCGGGAAGCGGAAGATAGCGCATGTCTCCCGCAAGGGCAAAACGCTCCAGATCATAGGTTTCAGTCTCGAATCGTCGAATGTTCAGGTCAGCGAAAGTTTCATAAATATCCGGCAATCCTGTAAGCTGCATATCGCCTGAGAAAACAGTAGATCTTCCGAAACTAAAACTTAAACCTTTGGCAAACAAATTACTGATAGTCCCACTGAAATCACCTGCAAAACTTATGTTGTTCTTCATATCAAACATAATCGGGGCAAAATACCCGATGTCTTCCATTTGAAGGCTGGATGGATGAGCCAAAACCCTCATGTCAACTGAATCGATGAAGCTTAAAAATGCAGCATAGGATGGGTACTCAAATGCTATTTCAAGGTTTAGTACTGAGCTGTTGATCACTGATTGGAATTCGGAAAACTCCAAGCCTGTGGATGAAAGATTAACCATCCCGCTCAATGCTTTCAGCTGCAGACCACTGGCATCGGATGCACGTAATTTATCAATTCGGCATGTGATGGAATCACCGGCGAGGAAGAAATCCCTGATCTTCAAATCTATATTCTCAAGATCAATATGCGCAAAATCCATACCCGGTTCACCCGGACTGTCCTTATTTTGGTCCCAATACCTAAATTTGGCGTGCTGCAACTCAAACAATCGCAATTGTATGGGATAGGCTTGTGAGGTTTCTTCTGTGTCGTCCTTATCCTTGCCACCACTAAAATAATCTGTGATAAATTGTAGATTCAGTTCCTCTTCACCCTCGTATTTTATCAATTGAAACTCTATGTTTTGCATAGCCAGATCGCGGATCGAAAGTCCTTTGCTAAACTCATACGAAAATATTCGCATTTTGATGCTACCTGCCGAGAGCAATGTATTACCCTGCTGATCTCCCACATACACATCTTCAAGTTTCAATGAAAGATCCAGGTCAATATAAAAAGCACCTATACGAACTTCACTGTTGAACTCCTTCGACAGATAGGCCGCAGCCGAGCGTGCAATAAAAGTCTGGATAAAGGGATCGCGCAAAGCCGTATATAGACCGACCGGCATGGCCAGCAACACGGTAAGCGTGATCAAAATAATATCCCTGACCTTTTTTTTGATAATTTTGTCCCTTTCGAAATTAAGCTATGCGTAACTTTATCCTTGGCATTGAGTCCTCCTGCGATGATACTTCGGCAGCAGTACTAGAGAACACCAAAGTGTTGTCAAATATTATTGCGAACCAAAGTGTGCATCAACGATTTGGAGGTGTTGTCCCCGAGCTGGCTTCGCGCGCGCACCAGCAAAATATCATCCCTGTCGTTGACACCGCCCTCAATGAAGCAAAAATAAGCAAAAATCAGCTTAGTGCCATTGCTTTTACGAGAGGTCCCGGCCTTTTGGGATCCTTGCTGGTTGGCACTTCTTTCGCCAAGGGATTAGCGCTGTCGCTCGGAATTCCACTTATTGAGGTGGATCATATGCACGCACATATCCTGGCACATTTTCTAACCGATGATGAGCAAAGACCAGTGCCGGAATTTCCTTTACTGTGTCTGACCGTTTCGGGTGGTCACACACAAATCGTGCTGGTAAAGGCACATAACCAAATGGAAATCATTGGAAAAACCATTGATGATGCTGCTGGCGAAGCTTTTGACAAAGCAGCCAAGATTATGGGACTGCCCTACC
>RRYU01009895.1_pt1 | contig 13683 bp, 13 predicted proteins | sample 2162651 | NCBI WGS metagenome assembly RRYU01 (sample SAMN10267283, study PRJNA491782) | microbial mat metagenome | isolation source: biomat in the production well | place: Japan: Minami-Kanto gas field, natural gas well KTG3 | collected 2017-06 | reverse complement strand
GGCTAATATGGAGTTTATACCCAGGCCTTTTGAACCGACCATAGCATTTAGAGGTCATTTTACTAAGTGTCTCTGAGTAATTTCAGAAGAGCTGATAGTAGCAGTCTGGATTAATTTAGAGATCCTATGAAATGAATGGCGGAAGAGAAAAGACACACATCACCGATGTGATTTTTTAGTAGCAGGTTTATATGGCGCAGCTAAAGACAAAAAAGGTATCGAAAAAAGAGGTGTGGTCCAAAGAAGTCGACTCCAGGATTGCCGATCTTTGTGAATACCTTGAGTCCTATCTTGAACCCGATCAGATCAAAGAGGTCTATCGTGCCTGTCAGTATGGTGCTCATTCCCATACTGGCCAGATGCGCATGTCTGGAGAACCATATATCTGTCACCCAGTAGCGGTGGCTCGAATTCTGGCCGAGATGCAGTTGGACTATAAATGTCTCATAGGTGCCATACTGCACGATGTTATTGAGGACACACCGGCAACCAAGAAAAAACTTACTGAGGAGTTCGATGAGGAGATAGCAGAGCTAGTCGACGGAGTCAGTAAATTAACCAAGATCGATGCCAGTTCCCATGCTGAGGCCCAGGCCGATAACATCCGCAAGATGCTATTGGCGATGACCAAAGATATTCGGGTTATCCTAATCAAGCTTGCTGACCGCCTGCACAATATGCGGACCCTGGACGTAATGCGTGCACCCAAGAGAAGGCGTATCTCCAACGAGACGCTAGACATCTACGCACCTATTGCAAACCGTCTGGGACTGAACCACATTCGTTTGGAATTAGAGGAGTTATGTTTTGCAGCCGCATGGCCCATGCGACATCGGGTACTACATAAATCAGTGACGACCATGCGCGGCAACCGAAAGGAGTTGATGACCCACATAGAGAATGCTTTGCAACAGTGCCTGGAACAGGAAGGCATTAAAGCCAAGGTTCAAGGTAGAGAGAAGCATCTGTACAGCATCTATAAAAAGATGCGCGACAAGAAACTCTCTTTTCTCGAGGTCGTTGACCTATTTGGATTTCGCATAATTGTGGATTCGGTAGATACCTGCTATCGAACTCTAGGTATGGTACATAATCTTTACAAACCAGTGCCGGGAAGATTCAAAGACTACATCGCGATCCCAAAGGCCAACGGCTATCAATCACTGCACACCTCACTGATAGGTTCACACGGCGTCTTGGTTGAGATTCAGATTCGGACAGAAGAGATGCATGAGATATCCGAATCAGGTATAGCCGCCCACTGGGTATATAAGACCGAAGAGGAGAACTCTGGGCCAGCTCATACCTACGCATCGGACTGGTTAAAGAATCTGCTGGACCTGCAACGGGAGGCCGGAAACTCGATGGAGTTTCTGGAACACGTCAAGGTTGACCTGTTCCCGGATGAAGTGCATGTGTTTACACCTAAGGGTGGGATCAAGGTTTTGGCTAAGGGATCTACGGTAATCGATTTTGCATACGCCGTGCATTCTGATGTCGGCAACCAATGTGTAGCTGCCAGAGTTGATAGACAATTGGTGCCGTTACGGACAAAACTTCTCAGTGGACAGACTATCGAGGTCATCACAGCGGATGGTGCCAGACCAAATCCGTCCTGGCTGGACTTTGTAGTTACAGGAAAAGCCCGCTCCAGTATTCGAAGTTATCTGAAAAATCTGAAGCGTCAGGATGCAATAGAGCTTGGTCGTAAGATGCTGGAGCGCGGGCTAGAGACCTACGGCATGAGTCTCGAAGAAGCTGAGGCTGACGGCATGAAGGCGCTGCTAAAAGATTTTAAACTCAAGAGCATGAACGGGCTGCTAGAGAAGATCGGCCTGGGTGATCGTATGGCACTGCTAGTTGCAAGAAGGATAGCAGGCGACCGCAAGGTTGCACAGAATGAGGAACCCTACCCAACCCAGGAGGCACAGCCTCTGATAATCAGTGGTACCGAGGGTATGGTGGTCAGCTTTGCCAAGTGTTGTCGTGCCATCCCCTGGGACGATATTGTAGCTGTGTTCAGCCCAGGCAAGGGCATAGTGGTCCATCGTCAGGGCTGCCCGAATCTTGGAGACTTCCGCAAGCAGGGCGAGAACTGGATGGACGTGCGCTGGGTGGATGAGACCGAAGGTGAGTTTACCACCGAGGTTGGAGTAGAGGTTGGAAGCAAGCGCGGAGTTCTAGCCACCGTTGCTGCCGTCTTTGCTGAGATGGAATCGAATATCGAAAACGTGGTGATTGAGGAGAGGGACGGATTATCATCCACTCTGGAATTTACCGTGAGTGTACGTAACAGAAAACACTTGGCGCGTGTGATAAAAAGATTGCGGGCATTGCCAGAGGTGATGCGCATAACCCGTATGATGGGCTGATTATATAAGCCGGATATAGCAATAAGATTGAAGCGGAGTATGCAATGAGTCGAGAGATCATCAACACCCCCAATGCACCTCAGGCTATCGGCACTTATTCGCAGGCGATTAAGAGCGGGAATCGGGTATACCTGTCAGGGCAGATACCACTGGTTCCAGAGACTATGGAGATGGTGGCAGGTGATATAGAGGTCCAGACTCGGCGAGTGTTTGATAATCTCAAGGCAGTGGCCCAGGCTGCTGGCGGGGATTTGGCGGATCTGGTAAAGCTGAATGTATACCTTACAGATCTAGCTAATTTCCCTGTGGTGAATCAGGTGATGGCCGAGTATTTTTCCGAACCTTATCCGGCCCGTGCTGCGGTAGGTGTGGCGGCACTTCCAAAGGATGCGGCGGTAGAGATGGATGGTGTGATGGAGTTTTGATTTAGCATGGGTCGGAGTCGAATGTAACCAGGATGCTTCTAGTCTCCCATAACAGTGACGGTTACCATTCGGCTATGAGGTCTGGTTCTATGCTCCCACAGATAGATCCCCTGCCAAGTGCCTAATCCACTTCTACCATTTGTAACCGGAATGGTCAGATCCATCTTGCTTAGTATTGAACGTATGTGCGCAGGCATGTCATCAGATCCCTCCATGGTGTGTTCAAACATTGTGTCGCCATCCGGTACCAGCCTTGCCATAAACCTCTCCAGATCAGTTCTAACCGAAGGGTCTGCATTCTCACACAGTACCAGAGAGGCGCTTGTGTGATGAATAAACAGATGACATATGCCGCTGGATATTCCAGAGCAAGTAACGATCTGTTCCACCTCGCGGGTAATATCAAAAGTACCCCGGCCAGAGGTGCGGGTCTGAAAGCTCTCTTGATAGGTCATTCGCTCACCAATAGCTAAAACAACATCAGGTATTAACATCACCAATTTTTTCTCGTACCGAATCCAGTTTTCCCTGAAGTCGGTTCTCCTTGCCCTTGCGTATATCCAGTTTCAGGGAGGAGTAGATTCGGTCGCACCCGGCTCGATCTAAAATATCATGGGCGGCCTTTACAATGCCTAAGGCGTGCAGAAGATCATCTGTTTCAATTATTGTACCCATAGGAGTCAGCTGATAGGTCGCGCCACTGTCGCGGATCATTTTTACCACCTGGCTAACATACGGACTTACACTCTCACCCTTGTCGGTTGGAAACATGGCAAATTCAAGTAGTACAGACATAATGGCTCCTCTGCAAAATTAAACGTCTAAAATGATTATTGCAGGTATGCTCCAACTCTTAAACCTGCCAATATCAATCGAATAACCGGATGTATCAATAATGAGATTATGGTCGATTCACCCTAAATATCTGGACGCAAAAGGTTTAGTAGGCTTGTGGCGTGAGGCGCTTCTGGCTCAAGCGGTGCTGGCAGGAAGAACTACGGGGTACAAAAATCATCCACAACTGCAAAGATTTCGTGAAACATCAGATCCGCAGGCGACTATAGCCACATATCTATGGGCGGTGTATCAGGAGTCACTGGAACGTGGTTATGATTTTGATATATCAAGAATCTCAAAACGGGTAGGAACTCAGCGTATGCAGGTGACTTGCGGCCAAATTGAGTATGAGATGGAGCATCTGAAAAACAAACTTAAGGTAAGAGATGAAGAGGTCTTCAATAAAATAAAAGATGTAAAGCTGTTAAAATCTCATCCTATATTTGATGTTATTGACGGCGGGGTTGAAGAGTGGGAAAGAGTCGGTTGATCTGTTTCCTGCCTAATGCCAACCTGATCTTTTTTAGATAAAACTTGGTCTTCCCCGAAAATGCCATTGATCCTGATAGATAGTTATTTCACTTGCGCATATATTCATACATCAGTGTAACCTTGAAAGTGGTAAAACCGGACCGATATAGCGGAACAATAGCCGAATGTATTATTAAGTACGTTGGTATACGAGGTTGTATGGAAGAACCTGAGACCCAAGTTATGCTCAAAGATGGGAGCCTGATTTTTCTGCGCTCTGTAGAGGCCTGCGACAAGCAGTGTATTCTGGATGGATTCGAGCAGCTATCCGATCGTTCGCGTTATTACCGCTACCACACCCCTATGAAGAGGCTGCCGGAAAACTATCTGGATTGTCTGACCAGTGCAGATAATCTGAATAATGTTGTGGTGGTAGCGCACCTGGCCCAAGCTGAACCAGATAAAGGAGTCGGTCTTGGTCGCTATGTTCGACTTGCTGAAGAGGATGGGGTCGCTGAGTTTTCTTTAACGGTTATCGACGAGTATCAGAACCGGGGACTTGGCGCATTTCTGATGGAGTATCTGGTTGGACATGCAAGTACGAATAATATCTCTGTTCTCAGAGGTTATGTGTTGCCAGATAACGAACCGATGATAAGGTTGTTTAAAAGATATAGTGCCACTGGCCGCAGTCCGGGTGACGGTATACTCTGTTATGAATTTGACCCAACTGCCGAGTGTGGAATCGAGGCCGTATCTACTCCAGTTCCCGCGCTACCCTGAATCCTGTGTCATCACTGCGTCTGGTTGGGAAGTCACGCCAACGATTTGCCGAACGAATCTCTTTTGGCGGAAAGCTCCAGGCACCGCCACGGATGATGCGCTTACCGCAGTTCGGCCTGTCCACGGCAGAGCCATCGGTTGGGTCCTGGCTGAAGTCGTCATGCAGACAGTCGGCAACCCACTCGAATAGATTTCCGGCGGTGTCATGTAGTCCGAATTGGTTAGGGGCAAACCTGCCGGCTGGGGCGCTTTTCTCGCCGTCCCAGATTGAACCGCAGCCTTCACAGTTGGCGCGATACCTCTCTACCTCCTGACCCCACCAGAAGCGGGTTTCGGTTCCGGCCCTGGTGGCGTACTCCCACTCAGCATCACTCGGCAATCGATAGTGCTGGCCGGTTTTGTTGCTGAGCCACTTGGTATAGGAATGCGCATCAACCCAGGAGACATTTATTACCGGTCTTCTACCGCGTCCCCAGTCTTGGTCATCTGGCATGCCTCGACCAGTGTCGGCACAGAACAGGTCGTATTCATCAAAAGTGATCTCGTATATGCCGATAGCAAAGGGTTTGAGTTTGATGCTGATGGGCGGTCTCTCATCGCTGTCACCATCGCCTTGCAGATCTCCGCGCTGGAATTCGCCGCCTGGCAGGATGACCAACTCTGGACCAGGCGTGCCGTCGGCCATGCGATCCTGGATTACTGCGGCCGGGTTTAGGTTTCGCTTATAGTGAAAGTCCGGCTTCGATCCAGGTCTATTTGCGCCAAATGCCAGAGTGCTTAGTTTAGCTAGCGGAATCTCAATGGTTTGGCCATACATGTTTTTTGCCTTGATGGAGCTTGCCAGCAGTTGTCCCTGAATGATCTCCTGGTTGAGTGAGGTAAGTTGAACCCTGTTCCCGTCTTGCTCTGGATTTGCTTCGATATCTACTGTATGAATGTTTTTGCGGTTGATTATATGAATTGATTCTTTGTCTTTTAGAAGATAATCGCTGGTAATTATCCATCCACTGAAGCGGTCTCCGCTTTTTGTTTCGATGGCGTCTGGCGGATGATGTGTCTTAAGTGATATCTCTTTTGTGGAAAATTCGACTGTGGCGATATCAATAACCGCCAATGGCAAAGCAGGATCAGCCTGGCGTAAGGCTGTTATCTCCTGATCAATTATCTTGCCGCTGAAAATATCACCCGATTTCGTTCTAATCTCATCACTGCCACTGATGCCATCAATGGACAACAGTTGCATGGAAATATATGGAACAGAGATTTCACCATAACTGGTTTTAATATTGAAGCTTTCGTGCGCTGCGGTGCCGCTATGAATGTCGCCATTTTTCATGGTAATAATATCGAAGCCAGCAGAGTGGGAGTTATTAATGCCAAAGATAACCAGAATGCTGCAAGCAGCAACTCTCTTTGTTATTTTTTTAATATTCTGATGTGTTGGCATATTATGTTTATAGTTCAACAACGGGGTCGCTGCATTTTGCTTGTATCAGAAATTCCACCATTTCGGTGTATGAATGTATCCGCAGCGGCAGAGATAAATTCCTGTAATCTATTTTGCTGTAATAGAATAGAGCATGGTTAATCTGTGCCATGACATCGGAGCCGTCTGATTTGAATAAGGAAATAATAAGCAAAGGTCTTGATACCAAACCGGTTACGGCGATGAAAGGGGTTGGTCCACGTAATGCGGAGCGACTCCAGAAGATAGGGATATCCACGGTACAGGATGTGCTGTTTCATCTGCCATCACGCTATCAGGACCGAACTCGCATCTCACCCATCGGTAGCCTGCGTCCCGGTGATCAGGTGGTGATTGAGGCTATAGTTGAGCTATCTGATATCAAGTTTGGCCGTCGCCGCTCCCTGCTAGTGCGGGTGGCAGATGGCACAGGTTCTATGACACTGCGTTTTTTCCACTTCTCCGGTGCGCAGAAATCCTCACTGGTGCGCGGGGTAAAACTGCGCTGCTATGGTGAAGTGCGTAATGGTCCTGCCAGTCTGGAGATGGTGCATCCAGAATACCAACGCATCGATGAAGATCAGGATAGCGGCATGGAAGAGTGCCTGACCCCGATCTATCCTACCACCGAAGGTATGCATCAGCTTAGCTGGCGCGGCATGACCGAACTCGCCCTGAAGTTGTTAGAGCAGACCCCAAATGGCCTACCTGAGTGGCTACCTCAAGAACTGCTAAGCCAGATGAAGATGACTGAGCTGAGTGCGGCGGTGCGTTATCTGCACCGACCGCCACCGGATGCACAGCAGGATCTGCTACTGGAGGGTAGACATCCAGCCCAGCGGCGACTGGCGTTTGAAGAGCTTCTAGCCCATCAACTTGGTCTGCGTAAGTTGCGCCGGCAGCAGCGTAAACTGTTGGCGCCGGCCCTGGGTGGAACCGGATCACTCGCCAATAAACTGCTGGAACAGATCCCATTCCAGCTAACTTCCGCCCAACAGAGAGTGATCCGGGAGATTAGCCAGGATCTGCAACAGTCACACCCGATGATGCGCCTGATTCAGGGTGACGTAGGCTCGGGCAAGACCGTGGTAGCGGCCATGGCAGCTCTACAGGCGGTGGAGTCTGGTCATCAGATCGTGATGATGGCCCCGACTGAGTTGCTGGCGGAACAGCATCTGTTGAGTTTCCGCACCTGGCTGGAACCCTTGGGGATAAAGGTCTCCTGGCTAACCGGACGGCACAAGGGCAAACCCCGTACAGAGATACTCACGACTCTTGCTGACGGTAGTGCCCAGGTCACGGTCGGTACTCACGCCCTGTTTCAGGATGATGTTGAATTCCAGCGCCTGGGCCTGGTGATCATAGATGAGCAACACCGCTTTGGCGTGCACCAGCGCATGGCACTGCGGGACAAGGGGGCGGATAACAAGCTGGTGCCGCATCAGCTGATCATGACCGCCACCCCAATCCCCCGCACCTTGGCCATGACTGCCTATGCCGATCTGGATCTGTCCATAATCGACGAGCTGCCACCAGGGCGTAAGCCGGTTACTACCGTGGTGTTGCCGGATTCGCGCAGAAGTGAGGTGGTGGAACGAGTCGAATCTGCGTGTAAGCAGGGGCGTCAAACCTATTGGGTCTGTACTCTGATCGAAGAGTCCGAGGTGCTCCAGTGCCAGGCCGCAGAGGATGCTGCCGCCCAACTGGAGCTGGCCCTGCCTGAGTTGAAGATTGGGCTGATTCACGGTCGTCTTAAGGGACCAGAGAAGGAGTCCATCATGGCCAGATTTAAGCAGGGAGATCTGGATCTGCTGGTGGCAACCACGGTTATCGAAGTTGGGGTGGATGTGCCAAATGCCAGTCTTATGGTGATAGAAAATCCCGAACGCCTGGGTCTGGCCCAGCTACACCAGCTGCGCGGGCGGATCGGACGGGGAACCGTAGAGAGCCACTGTGTCCTGATGTATCACGCCCCCATCACTCAAAATGCGAGGGAGCGGCTTAGTGTAATGCGTGAGACTAACGATGGTTTTGTAATCGCCCAAAAGGATTTGGAGCTACGTGGACCAGGAGAAGTGCTGGGTACCAGACAGACTGGTGAGATGCAGTTTCGCATCGCCGATGTTATGAGGGATCAGCCCATGCTGCCTCAGGTGCAGCAGGCCGCAGAGGAGATGCTGGAACGTTATCCTAATAATGTAGAACCATTGATGCGACGCTGGATTGCGGATCGGGAACGCTATATCCATGCCTGATTGATATGGTCTGCCATATCAGCCAAAAAGCCTGTGCTGGCATGATGATAATAGATCTGATTGTGCAATAATAACGCCTTTGATGTTGTAGGAATCTCTGCTGTTGAACCAATACGTACCACAATCCAAACTGCTCGAACCCAACTGGATAACGGGACGAAGGCTCAAGCTCTGCCAGATTCCTGCAGACACCTACGACTGGCTTAGTGACACAGGTTCACTTACGGCACGTCTTAAGAGAACCTGCAAGCAGAGTTTTCGTGTGCGTCTGATAAGCCAGGGATGGGGTCGCGCCCTCTACACTGAGGGGCGTCTTTTGGGGATGCGCCGTGGTGAAGCGGCTATTGTGCGCGAGGTTGAGCTGTTGATTGACGAAGTTCCTTGGGTATTTGCACGTACGGTTATACCTGCTACAAGTCTGCGTGGTCCGGCAAAACAACTCACAATGTTGGGGACCAAACCTCTGGGCGAGGTATTGTTTGCAGACCCGCGTACCGAGAGGGTGGTGATGGAGATGGCTCAGCTGCGTATGAGACATAATCTGTTTAACAAGGCAGTAGCCAGCATCGATGGACAGCCGGAGCAACTTTGGGGGAGACGTACACTGTTTCATCTGGCTGGGTTCCCTCTTTTGGTGAATGAATTGTTTTTGCCTGCACTGGACCACGCATGACTCAAGTCAACAACAAAACTGTTGCCGTAATCTGGGAACGCTTGCGGTGTTATTCTGGCCTGATAAGGCTTGATCGCCCCATCGGTATATTGTTGCTGTTGTGGCCGTCGCTTTGGGCCCTGTGGATTGCTGCAAAAGGAAGTCCTCCTTGGGAGATTGTTCTGATCTTCGTGCTTGGCGTGACCTTGATGCGTTCAGCCGGATGTGCCATTAATGACTTCGCAGATCGCAATATTGACGGGTTGGTTAAGCGGACCAGTAATCGCCCACTTGCGGTAGGCCTGATCACCCCAAAAGAGGCTATTGGCGTTTTTGTGGTCTTGTGCCTGCTCGCATTTGGACTGGTGTTAATACTCAACTGGCAGACCATCTACATGTCGGTTGTGGCTGTTGTTCTGGTGATAATCTATCCATTCATGAAGCGCTACACTCATCTGCCGCAGTTGGTTCTGGGCATGGCTTTTGGCTGGGCTGTGCCAATGGCATTTATGGCGGTAAACGAGACCATTCCGCACTCGGCCTGGTTGTTATATATCGCCACCGTAATCTGGGCTCTGATCTACGATACCCAGTACGCCATGGTGGACCGTGATGACGATATCCGTATCGGAGTGAAATCAACCGCCATATTGTTTGGAGAAAATGATCGTCTTATGATCGGCTTGCTTCAACTGTTCATGCTCGGCATATTAGTTTTAGTGGGAAACAAAAGCGGGCTTGGCCACTACTATTATCTTGGTGTGATCGTGGCTGGATGCTTTGCGATCTATCAGCAGCAACTTATTCGTAACAGAGAAAGAGAAGGGTGCTTTAAGGCATTTATGAATAACAATTGGTTTGGAGCAAGTGTGTTCATCGGGCTGGTGCTTGATTACACTATGAAGTCACTCTGACCAGAAGGATAAAAAAAGTGAGGGGACGATAATGAAACTTAAAAGCGATAGTTTTTCAGACGGACAAGCCATTCCAATTGAGTTTGCATTTTGTCGTCCAGACTCAGAAATACATGCATGTCTCTCGGACAATATAAGCCCTCATTTGGCATGGAGCGATGCTCCGAAAGGCACAAGATCGTTTGTTCTTATTTGTCATGATCCAGATGTGCCCAGTAAACCTGATGATGTAAATCAGGAGGGTCGAATCGTTCCCGCTGACCTGCCGCGTGTGAATTTCTATCATTGGGTATTGGTGGACATTCCGGGTACGGTTACTGAATTAGAAGCGGGCGCAGATTCAGATGGGGTTGCATCACAAGGTAAGGATCAGATATCTGGGCCCTATGGTGCAAGACGCGGAATTAACGGATACACCAGTTGGTTCGCAGGCGATGAGGATATGGGCGGAAACTACTTTGGCTACGATGGTCCTTGTCCTCCCTGGAATGACTCAATACCCCATCGCTATATTTTTACTGTATATGCCTTGGACATAGATATCTGCCCTGCAGTTGGCGCTTTCGAAGGGCCTGACGTCTTAAAGGCGATAGGCAGACATGTACTGGCGAAAGCCAGCATAACAGGGCTATATAGCCTAAACCCGGATGTTCCGGTCTAATCTTATTTGCCAGATTTGTGATTCTCAGAGAAAAGTTTTTATGAAAGATAATTTACCTTTACCACAGGATAAAAAACTTAATGTACTGTTTCGAGTTGAGCACGGCTCACTTGGGCCGGAAGGTGATAAGCATGTTGATGCATTCTGTATTTTTGCCGAGAAGGAGTTAATGTCGCTGGACTCTGATTATATCCATTGGGAAATCATTCCAAGGCATGACAAATCTCTTCCAGAAATGGAGTACAAGGTAAATAACAAGAAGCTGTCCCATGACAAAGCTGCAAAATACCTTGAGATCTTTGGTCAGGATCTGGATGGATTTGAGGGGCATCTGGCAAAAAAACTTTCCCGTCTAATTGAACAGTTTATGGGGCACTAAAAACAGTACAGTTTGCCTGAGTTGGGCCGGAGTCTATCACTACATATGGCGGCTTTGTTACATAAAATACGATTTAGTAACGCCTTATACAGTTAAAGATCGACTCTGACCCATGAGATCAGAACCAGTCCCTATATCATCTTCTTGAGTTCATATTCCAGGATACCTTCGGCCCCCATAGAGATCAGCTGTGGAATAAGGCTGCGGACCACATTGCTGTCCACCACCGTTTCAATTGCAAGCCACTCACGGTCGAACAGGTGGTTTACTGTTGGGGCGTGCAGGCTGGGAAGTGCTTCTACAATCTCTTCCAACTTGGTTGCTGGGATATTCATTTTAAGAGCTACTTTCTGACGCGCAGCAAGAGATGCCTGAAGTAGCATTGCGATCTGTTCAATCTTCTGTCTTTTCCATGGGTCCGCCATTGCTGTCTTATTGCTGATCAGACGCGTCTCGGTATGAAGTAGATCGCAAACGATACGCAGGCCATGAGCCTTTATGGTACTGCCGGTTTCGGTTATCTCAACCACCGCGTCAACCAACCCCTCAACCACCTTGGCTTCGGTTGCACCCCAGGAGAATTCCACTTCAGCTTCAATGCCACGCTCTTCCAGATAGCGTCTGGTAAAACCAACCAGTTCAGTTGAGATCTTTTTGCCCTGGAGTTCTTCCACTGACTGAATAGGGGAATCCTGACGAACTACCAATACCCAACGGCATGGCTGGTCCGAGCTTTTTGAGTAGACAAGCTCGCATATCTCTTCCACATCTGATTCTGTTTCCAGAATCCAGTCATGTCCGGTTAGGCCAAGATCGATAGTGCCATTGGCAACATAGGGGGCCATCTCCTGGGATCTGACCAGGGCACAGTTTATCTCCTTGTCATTTATGCTTGGGAAATAATTTCTTGAACGTATCTGAATGTCCCATCCGGCTTGGGCAAAGAGAGATATAGTAGACTTTTCCAGGCTTCCCTTTGGAATCCCCAATTTTAATTGCGACATCATTAATGGCCCTTATTTTGATTTGTGTTATTTAAACGGCCATTTTCCGTACTCTTACGGCGTTTGCCAAATAAAAATGGAAAATTTCTACAATTTACACATATCTGTACCACAATTACCTTGTGGATTAAGAGTATATGCAGGTGGCTGATACAAAAGCCGAGCTTTATGGCGTAACCATGCGGCTATTTTTTGCCATCTGCCTATCTGCTTGTCGGTGATGATGGAGATAAAACATTGAAGCCGGTTTGGGAAGGATCTACAAAAAAAACACTGCTGGTATTGGTCGCGGTGCTTGCCATCTTTCTGACGATTGCCGACACCATTGTCTATCAGAATCATAAAAATGTGCTCTATACAGAGTTTGTGCAGTCCAGCCAGAGTGAGTTAGGACTACTGGCTATGTTATCGAAGAAGGCAATTCTAAGAGAAGATTATCCAGCGTTGAATAATATGCTAAGGCAGTGGGGGAGGGAAAAGAAGTGTGTAGTAGAGCTGGTTGTAGAAGGATTTGACGGAACCACGCTGGCCAGATACCAGCGAGGCAATCCAGCCGCAGATACTATTACCGTTGTGACCACAGTCAATGGCGGCAAGATGGAGGATATACGGTTTAAGCTGACTGAGGATACAAGGGTCTTACAAAACCATCTCGGAGCATTACTGCAGGATATTGGCATAATATCTATTTTTATGCTGCTGCTGATGGCGGCATCCATATCTTTTGTGCTGAACAAATTTGCTATTGCGCCGCTAAATGAAGAGATAGACAGGCGCAAAGAGCTACTGATTAGAATTCGACGGATGAGTAAAGAGAATCAGCGGCTACTGGAGGCCGTCGGCGAGGGAATATTCAGCATCCAGCATGACTGTATCTGTACATTCATCAATGATGCTGCACTGGCCATGCTAGGCCTTAAGCGTAGTGAAGTCATTGGCAAGAATATACACAATCTTATTCATTACACAGACCAACACGGCATGCAGTGCGAGGGCGATAATTGTCGAATACTCTCCGCACTGAAAACCGGTGAGGCTATTTCGGTAGATGATGATTGCTTTTGGCGCAGTAACGGTTCCAGTTTTCCCGTAATGTACTCTGCATCTCCGTTGGATGATGGAAGGACGCATTCCGGCGTTGTGGTTGTATTTCACGATGTGACCGAACAGAAGACAGAACGTATGATTCTTGAACACCAGGCTACCCATGATCCACTTACCGGACTGGTGAATCGCAGAGAGTTTGAACGACGCCTGGATCGGGCTATAGAGACCGCCAGAAATGAGCAGAAGGAGCATGTATTACTCTATATGGACCTGGACAATTTTAAACCGGTGAACGATGCATCGGGTCATCTTGCCGGAGATGAGCTATTGAAAAGAGTAGCAAAAAACATGTCTAGTTTGATGAGAGAAAGGGATACCTTGGCACGCATGGGGGGTGATGAGTTTGCGGCTCTGCTGG
>RRYU01013793.1_pt1 | contig 13695 bp, 17 predicted proteins | sample 2162651 | NCBI WGS metagenome assembly RRYU01 (sample SAMN10267283, study PRJNA491782) | microbial mat metagenome | isolation source: biomat in the production well | place: Japan: Minami-Kanto gas field, natural gas well KTG3 | collected 2017-06 | reverse complement strand
GCCGCTTGCGCCCCGATGCGATCATCGAACGCTACTATAACTTCGCCGGAGCCGGGATGCTGTCCGCCCGCTGGCTCGGCATCCCTAGTCTGCTCGAAGTTAACGCGCTGATGGTAGACCCGCCCGCCGTGCGCAAGCGCCGCCTCGATGACCGGCTGGGTGGCCCGATGCGGCGCTACGCCGAACGCCAATGCGACTGGGCAGCGCGCATCGTCACCCCACTCCACACCACCGTTCCGGCACGTATCGCCCGCACCAAAATTGTCGAGATGCCCTGGGGGGCCGATGTAGATCGTTTCGATCCGACTGCCCGCCAACCGCAGAGCGGCTCGCCCAACATCGTCTTTATGGGCAGCTTTCGCGCATGGCACGGCGTCACCGACGGGGTGCGGGCGGTGTTGCGTCTGCTCGACGCGGGCCACGATCTGCGTATGACCCTGATCGGGGACGGGCCGGAGCGCGGCGCAGCCGAATCGCTGGCCGCGCCCCATCGGGAGCGATTCTACTTTAGCGGAGCCATCCCCTACGCCCAGATCCCCAGCGAACTCGCCCGCGCCGATCTGGGGATTGCCCCCTTCAACACCGCCCCGCACCCGGCGCTGCGCAGCGCCGGGTTCTTCTGGTCGCCCCTGAAGATCTACGAGTACATGGCCGCCGGGCTGCCCGTCGTCACCGCCGCGATTCCGCCCCTGGACACGATCATCCGCGAGGGGCAGGAGGGCGCACTCTACCCGGAGGGAGATGTGGCGGCGCTGGCCGCCGCGATTGCGCGGGTTCTGGCCGACCGCGCCGCTGCGCAGGCGATGGGGCAACGCGCCCGCGAACGGGTGGTGGCGCACTATTCGTGGCAGCAGCACTGCCGTGAGTTGGAGCGCGTGCTAGGGGAGATGCTCTAGCCCTGCCCCCACAGCATCGCCATCAGGCTCGGATCGAGGTTGCCGCCGCTGATCACCACCCCTACACGCTGGCAATCGCTGGGTAGCATATCCGCCAATACAGCGGCGAGACCGACTGCGCCGGTGGGTTCGACCACCAATTTGAGGCGCAGGAGCAGGATGCGTAGAGCGTTCAGAACTGCCGTATCGCTCACCACCAGGGCTTGTTCCACGTGGCGCTTGAGAATGGGAAAGGTGAGTTGTCCGGTGGTTGGCGTGCGGATACCATCGGCGATGGTGGCGGGTGGTGGAATCGTGACCCGCTGACCCTGCACAAGGGATTGGTGCAGATCATCGGCTCCCTCGGTCTCAACGGCAAAGAGACGCAGCTTGGGATTGATCCCGTGGGCTGCCACGGCACAGCCCGCGAGCAAGCCACCACCACCCACCGGAGCCACGATACAATCAAGATCGGGCACATGATCGAGCAACTCGAGCGCCGCCGTCCCCTGCCCCGCCATCACATCGGGATGATCATAGGGAGGAATGATCGTCATCGCCCGTTCAAACGCGATTTCACGCGCAAACGCCTCGCGGTCAGTCGTATGGCGCGGGTAGGTCAGCACCTCAGCCCCGTAGCCACGGGTAGCGGTGATCTTCACCGGCGGGGCATCATCGGGCATACAGATCAGCGCCGGGACACCCAGGATCTGCGCGGCGAGTGCCACACCCTGGGCATGGTTGCCGCTACTAAAGGTGATGACACCTGCACTGCGTTGGAGTGGGCTGAGTTGGCTGATGGCGTTATACGCCCCGCGAAACTTGAACGCTCCACCACGCTGGAAGTTCTCACATTTGAGATAGACCTCGCGCCCTGCAAGGGAATTGAGAGTCCGACTGGTATAAACCGGGGTACGGTGGGCAACGCCGTGCAGGCGTGTGGCGGCCTTACGAACATCATCCATACAGATCGCAGGCATCTCGCGCATGGTCACTTCCTCGTTGGTTTGGGTGTGCTAGATCGTTAGTGTGTACTATGCAATATAATACCACATACGGATAGTGGCTTCGCTTCGCATACCCCACTGACGAGTATAATGAGACATCGGTCGCGTCACATGCTGAGGAGTCTCCCATGATCGTTATCCAGGCACACCTCCAACCGTTCCACTTCTTCCGTATCTCACTACTGCGTCATATTCAGCGTTCCAGCTTCTACTTCTATGCCATCACGGCTGGGGCGTTGAGCGCCCTCGCCTACACGATGACCGTCAGTCCGTTGGTGTTGTTTGTGGCATGGGTTCCCTTCGCCACCTACCTGATTCTTGGGTTCATCAATGCGTATGTGGGCAGTCGGCGTAAGGATGAACCCTACTTTCTGCCCACACGCTACGAGTTTGGTGAGCATGCGCTCAAACTGCGCACCTCGCAGGGTGCGAGTGAGGTGGCATGGAGTGATTTTCGCGAGTGGCGGAAGGTGGTAGGTTGCTACCTCTTCTACCTGCAAAGTGGATCGGTGATTGCCATTCCGCTTGAGGATGTTACGAAGGGGCGCGAGCCAGCGGTTGAGGATTTCTTGAAGCAGAAGATTCCGGTGTAGGAGCGCACCATTGTGCGCTCCTGCCCAAGTAGGTTACTTCTTCCGCCGCAGGAGGAATAGCCCCGCAAAGATCAGCAGCGATGGGAAGATGAGGGACATATCCAGGCCGACCTGCTCTAAGAAGATCAGCCCACCAATCCCGATCAGGATCATCCCCAAGGTGCGCCAGTTGCGGGCAGGTGTCTGGGGCAACGGATTGTAGGGGTTGGAGGCGTTCAGGTTGACCGTCTCACCCGTTGCGGAGGGGCGATCCGGGTTGAGCGGTTGGCCAGTGATCGGATCGTAACGGAAATCGGGGGCTGGGGGTGTCTGGGCTTGGCTCTGGCCATGCCCTAGCACCTCACGCCCGATGCGCGCTGCCTCCTGCCCTACCTCTTGACCAAAACGCGATGCCTCGCGGCTGAACTGTTCTACCCCTTGCTGGAATGTATGTGATCCGGTACTTGTATTGCCACGTGGCATCACAATCCAGAGCAGAATATAGATCGGTAGCCCAATCCCGCTTGTTAGTGTTACGAGAACAAAGATCAGACGCACGATCACAGGATCGATATTGAAGTATTCAGACAGACCGCCACACACACCAGCGATCATGGTCTCTGTGCTACTACGGGTTAGTCGGGGTTGCATGGTTTTTCTCCTTGGAACTTCCTGGGTGATGAAGACGATCTGCATGGATCGTTCGTTCTGCCCATTGGACGGGCAGCGCATCCCAAATGTTGCATGTGATCGAGCGTAGATTGTGACCGTAGATGTCACACTGGAGGTATAGAATGATTGTGCCAATAGGTATTGATGTATTCTTGTCTTCCAGGAGATTCCTCTTATGGCCAGCCAGATCGACTCGCCTGCCACGCCGAATCGTGCGTGGGTAGCCAACAGCCTAGCCTGGATCGGGCGGCAACTCCTTCTCGTTCCTGAAGCGGTCTTTCTTACCACCCTGCTCTGTCTGCATGGTCTTTTCGGGTCAAACCCGTTCCTAGCGTTGCTCGGCATGATGCTCATCATCTGGTTTCTGGTACGTTTCAGCCTCCTCGTTATGGCTCGCCACGCGGTTGATGCGGCTCACTATGAGCGGGCTAAACGCTTAACCCAGATCGCCATTCGCCTCTACCCACTCTCTGCGGATGCCCACGCCCTGTTGGGGAGCATCTATCTGGGTATGGGGAAGCCAGGGGTAGCCATTCGTGCGCTACGCCAAGCGATAGGCTACTACCCAGCACAAGCGGGTCTGCATGTTGCTTTGAGTGCTGCGCTGTTAGCAGATGACCAAGCCCCCGCAGCATTAGAAGAGGCCAATCGTGCCCTGCGCCTTGATCCGCGCTACGCCCCGGCCTACCTCCACCATGCGAGTGCGGCAGAGGTGCTGCACAACAACCCCATCCTCATTGAGTCCCACCTGCGCCATGGTCTGGCTCACCCGGCATCCCCCGCCGATGAAGCAGCCTTGCGCTGTGCCTTAGCGCGGCTCTTGTTACACCAGGGCCGCACGAGCGAAGCGCAGCATCTGCTACTGCAAGTCGAGCGATTGTTACCGGCCAGCCCCACTCCGCAGCGCGCCGGGCTACACTTTCAGCTTGGCGAGATGCTGCGTATGATCGGGCAAGCCGATGCTGCCCGCGACCACTTCCGCACTAGCGAGCAGATCGATCCCCGTGGGCCATATGCCGCAGATGCATGGCGGGCGGCGCGGTTGTAGCTGCTATGGCAAAGCCCCATAATCGAGCGGGTTCTGGTTGATCCACTGGCTCCCCTGCCAGACCCAGATCTGGTAATCAAGGTGCGGGCCAGAGGATTGGCCACTCGAACCCATATACCCGATCAGATCGCCGGGCTTGACCACTTGGCCATCCATCACCGCAAACTCGGCTAGGTGGGCATACCCGGTGCGGTAGTAGTCGTTCTGTACCCAGACATGGTTGCCCGCTGGCCAGCTATTGGTGGTGGTGGTAATCACGCCACTGTGGGTGGCATAGATGGGGTGGTTCCACGAGGCTTCAGGATCAGCACGCCCATCACTATTACCATCAATGGCCAGATCGATAGCCCCCCAGGTATGAGCGGGCGCATGAGTTCCTACCCCATACCCTTGGGTCATAACGGTATTCGGCGCGGCCAGCGGATTACCTTGGGGGTAGTAGTCGGCGGCCATCCCACGCCCTTGGAGGCTCATGGTTTGGGTCTGGCCAGCCAAACCGGGGTTGGAGGGTGCCCATGTACTCTGGATTGGTTGGGGGTTGCGATTGAGTAGCAGCACGAGCAGACCCGCCAACACCAGCGCGATCACCACCAAACGCGGCGTCTCATGCATCTCAACGCACTCCGTTGATACGCCAACCATCCACCATTTGGGTCACGGCATTCACGTAGCCCTGCACATCATTCTCGAATGATGGGGCATAGATGGGGATAATATCTTCCACCGTGAGCGTGCCGCGCCCCTGGATGTACTCCACGTGGATCAGGCGGTACCAATCGGCAATTCCCACCTCCCACGAGGGGTAGTCGCGGAAACGGCCATAGCAGGTGGGGTAGCCAGCACAAATGATGTTACCCACATTATGGGTGCTGCTGCCATCGGGTTTGAGCCCCGCCCAACCCTGGTTGGTGCCCGCACTACTCTCGTGGATGAAGAAGGCCACTGCGTAGGCCGGGTCAATCCCATACTCAATACCCAGGTTGTACCAGATCGCCCCGGTTCCTGCTGCCGGTGAGCCATAGCCAGCCAGGATGGCGTCAATGTCCTGCGCACTGATGCTTGGTGCCCCCTGAAGGTGGTGATCACCTGCTGGATTGGCTGCGCCGGAGAGTTGGAGCCGCGAGACCGCTTGGCTGGTGTCAGCCCCCAAGAAGTTGCTCCAACGACTCGTCACCGAGGAGGAACTGCCCAGGCTTGCGAAGAGGATCAGGATACTGAGTACCGCAACCACCCCCAAGACGAACCACTGATTGAGGAGTGGTAGGTGGGCAGTGGGCGCAGAACGGTAGCCAATCGCGGGTAGTCGGGCAGTCAGGTGTTCTGCGTGGCGCAACAACGACTCGGCATCATCATAGTTGTGCTTCGACTCCAGCAGATGGTAGTCGGGCGGAGCCACATAGGTCGGGCGTGGCCGGGGGGTTGCGCGGGTCTCCGCCTGTACAGAGCGCGGTGGGGGCGCAGCCGGACGCGCAACGGGCGGTGGGGGTTCGTGTCGCCGGCGCGGCAGATCGACCTGCGTGGGCATGGCAACATCAAGATCACCGAGAATATCGTGCAGGGGCGCGGGGGGGCCGCGCCGCACCTGCATGTCAATATCCTCAGTTTCTAGTGGAAAGAGTGGCTCGCGACGCCGACGTGGCGATCCAGAACGACGGTTGTCAGCGCTATTCACGGCCCGTGCTCCTCTAGGAGCTGATGCTGCTCACCCGCTGTGGGGAGCCGAAAGAATCCATCACGATTGAGATAGACGACCTGTTCATTGCGTACATCAATGAGCAGATCCGCGAGGCCATCGCGATCCATGTCTCGTAATGATAATATCACAGGTGTCAAATCTTCGTTAGCCCCAAAGAGGTAGGGGCCGGGGAGGCTGCGCACTTGGGTCGGATCACCAGCGGGTAGCTCCAATACCACAACCTGGCGATTCAGATTCAACCCGATGAAGCGGGTCGGTTGGGTGTTGCTCTCCTCACCATGGCCAACCAACCCCGCAATCTGGGTGGTGCGCGGCCGTCCGTAGCGAATATCGTCAATACGTACCTGCGCCCAATCAACCACCGCACCCACCAGAACGTAGATCGCCAGCATCGCTAAGAGGCCGGTGATCAGGTAGGCAAACGGGCCAATGGTGTGGGGGATCGGCATCTGACGGGCAAGCCGGGTTTCGTGAATCTCGCGACTGGTAACGGCCATTGTGGCACCCCTTTCTGTAACGATGCGGTTGAGAACAGTGGTATCGGTAAGCCCCGATGGCTCACCACAACGGTTCATGGCGCCACGATGTCTCGTGATTGGGTTGCGTATCGCTCGTACTTGGGATGTGGCGGATCGAACTGATGTTCCTATCCTAACAGAACAAGGGTTCTTTGTCAATATGGATATAATGGGTGTCAGGGCATGTGCAAAGTCACCTCCGGTGGGGGTTCAGGGGTGGCGAAGCCACCCCCGAAGATCTTTTTTGTTGTTGTTTTGCGGCTTCGCCGCAAAACAACAACAAAAAGTGGGGATTGGGGCGCAGCCCCAACGACTTTGCACATGCCCTGTAATGGGTGTCGGTTCCCAGCCAACAGAAGGAGCATTCCCCATGCGCATCGCAATTATCGGAGCCGGAGCAATGGGCGGGTTGCTCGGCTTCTACTTGGCTCCCGTTACCGATGTGGTGCTGGTTGATCCATGGGCTGCCCATGTTGCGGCGATCAATGCCAACGGGCTGACCTGTGTGGTGGACGGGGTGGAACAGGTACGTTCGGTACGCGCCGTGCTCGACCCCGACCAGGCGGGGGTGGTTGATCTGGTGCTGGTCTTGGTTAAGGCGAACCAAACACCATGGGCGGCCATGGTCGCCCAGCAGATCCTGGCTCCACAGGGGGTTGCCTATACGCTCCAAAATGGAGTGGGGAATGACGAAATCTTAGCCGATGTGTTAGGGGCGGATCGGGTGGGACAGGCGGTGACGGCCTTGGGCGCGACGCTGTTGGGGCCGGGGCGGGTGCGCCATGCCGGGTTGGGCACGACCCATATCGGGGCGCTGCCTCGCCCCGATCTCGCCCACGATCTGGCCGCACTCTACGGGCGTGCGGGGCTTCCCGCTCAGGTTGATGAGGATGTGGAGGAGTTGGTGTGGGGCAAGCTGATTGTCAATGTGGGGATTAACGCGCTGAGTGCGATCCTGCGCGTCCCTAATGGGCGACTGGCCGAGTTGCCCCATGCACGTAGCCTACTGAGTGCTGCGGTGCAGGAGGCGGCACTGGTCGCTCATGCCCGTGGTACGCCTCTCCCCTATGGCGATCCAGTCGCCCATACCCTGGCAATTGCCCACGCCACCGCCACGAATCGCTCCTCGATGCTGCAAGATGTGGAACGCCACGCCCCTACCGAGATTGGTACGATCAATGCTGCGGTGGTGCGCGAAGGGCAACGCCTCGGTGTTCCTACACCTATCAATCAGGTGTTGGTAGATCTGATTATGGCACTAGAAGACGTGTAGGGGCGCATCGTGATGCGCCCACCGGGATCATAGGAACTCGCGTACCGCATCAGCAACACTGATCGCCCCGGCATGAATGGCGGGGCTATAACGGGGCAGAAAGTGGAACATAAGCGACTCGCCGGTCTGGAGTTCGCGCAGCATGATCTGACCCATCGGCCCTAGTGCCTCCAACGCCCCGCTATTGATAAAGATGCGCTCGGCAGCCGCGAGATCATACGTCACCCGCCGGATCTCGGCGCTCCACCCCGCCCGCCCCAGCGTCAGTTGGGCATAGGCCGCACGGGTGTCACCATCGAAGGGCAACCCCACCGAACCAACATTCACGACTAGGGTCGAGTCGACCCGGCGCACAAACGGCATGTGGGTGTGGCCGACACAAAAGACCGCTGCCCGCGAGTCGATCTGTTGGCGTAGCTCAGTGTCTTCTGATGTTGCTAAAACACCATCCCGGTTGTGGCGTACCGAGGCGTGCAGGACATAGAGTGCCCCTTCAGCGGTGTCCAGATCGTAGCGATCCGGGAGTGCGGCCAATGTCGCTAACTGATCGCGCAGTTGGGTGTAGGCCCAGCCGATCAGACGGCTGAATTCGTAGCGCGGGCCACTGGTCGGAAAGTCGGGTTGGGCTACGTCGTGGGCGTAGCGCAGGATGTAGCCCTCATGGTTGCCCGCAATCACCTGCCAACCGCGCTCTTCGCGTAGCCGCATGATCAGATCGAGACACGCATCCGATTGCGCACCACGATTGACAATATCGCCCGCAACAATCACCCTATCGGGCGACCAGGATTCAATATCTTCAACAACCGCATGTAAGGCTTCGATGTTGGCATGAATGTCGGCGAGAATAGCGATCTTCATGATGATGTGGGAACCATACTTCCAAATTGACGTGCATAGGCAAACGAGAGCACACCGCCTAAGAGGACAACCAGACTACTCAGATAGATCCAGAACATGAGCGCCATCACGCTCCCCACCACGCCATACGAGGCATAGTTGGCCTGCCCCAGGTAGATCCCCACCACCTTCTGCAAGGCGGTGAAGAGCAGCGCACTGATCACCCCAGCCAGCCAGACATCGCGCCAGAGCACCTTCAAGCGGGGAACAAACTTGAAGATGGTGGCAAAGGCGAGGCTGAGCAGTGCCAGCGAGAGCGAAAATTGAACTACCTGCCAGAAGAGTGCCTGCCCCGGCAGCGTGGTGGTCAGTTTACTCAGTGCTGTCACGAGGACGGTGGAGATGATCGAGAGGAGCATGAGGAAGGCGCTGCCCAACACAAGGCTGAAGGCCAGCAACTTCTGCTTCACAGCCTTGAGGATGGCCTGCACAATCCCGCCCGATTCATCCTCGGTTCCAGATTCCCAGATCGCAGCAAATGACTTATCCAGAGCACCAAAGATACCACTCGCGCCCATCAGCAGGGTGATAAAGCCGATCAGACCCGCCCCGACGCTACTGTTATTGAGATTCTGGAGCGTTTGGGTGATCAAGCCACGCACCTGTTCCGACTCGATCAAACTGAGGATACGTTGCTGTACCGAAAACTCCTGCGGATCGAGAATGGCTCCCACAATACTCAGAATGACCAGAATCAGTGGGAAGAGCGAGAAGAGGGCGTAGTAGGCCAATGAAGCCCCAAGACTCAGACAATCTTCCTTCTGCCATTTCGCAAAGGCATTCATGGCAAACGTGCGTATAGTGGCGAGTGTCATTACTCCTCCTTCAGCAGCTAGTGGCCTCTGGTGATGATTATACGCATGTTGGTCGCAGCCGTTACCACCAGCAGGGCATGTGCAAAGTCCTTGGGGCTGCGCCCCAAACCCCATTTTTGTGGTGTTTTGGCGGCTTCGCCGCCAAAACACCACAAAAAATATCTTCGGGGGCGGCAAAGCCGCCCCCGAACCCCCACCGGAGGTGACTTTGCACATGCCCTGTTACCACCAGATCCATGATTGCACAAATATCATCCCTGTGCTACGCTCAAATAAGGAGTAACCTATGCCTAGCATCGATCTCAACTGTGATTGCGGTGAGAGTTTTGGCCCCTGGCTCATGGGTGATGATGCCGCGCTACTGGCCCATGTCACCTCGGCGAATGTGGCCTGTGGTGGGCATGCCGGCGATCCGGGGACGATGCGGCGTACCGTGCGGCTCTGTAAGGCGCTAGGTGTGGCTGTAGGCGCCCATCCCGGCTACCCCGATCTGCAAGGCTTTGGACGGCGCAGTATGAACATCCCGCCCAGTGAGGTGGAGGATCTGGTCTTAGCCCAGATCGGCGCATTGGCCGCAATTGCCCATGCCGAAGGGGTCGGCTTGCGCCATGTGAAGCCCCATGGGGCACTCTATAACGATGCTGCCCAGAACCCCCAGCTTGCAACTGCGATTGCCCAGGCGGTAGCCACCTTTAACCCCAACCTGGTGCTGGTTGGTCTGGCAGGCTCGGCTCTGCTGGCAGCGGGTGTGTCCGCAGGGCTGCGCGTGGTGGGCGAGGGCTTTGCAGACCGTACCTACGAACCCGATGGACATCTGCGCAGCCGCCGGTTGCCCAATGCGATGATTGATGATCCAGAACGTAGTCTGGCCCAAGCACTCCAGATCGTCCTCCATGGCCAGGTGATCAGCCATACTGGTAGCCCGGTGCATCTCCAAGTAGGCACGATCTGCCTGCATGGTGACACACCCGCTGCGGCTCAACACGCCGCATTCCTGCGCCAGGGGCTGGCAGCGGCGGGGGTGGTGGTTCGCACCTACGCGATCTAAAGCGAGGGCCATATGGAATGGAACTGCTGTCCGCTTGGCGACTCCGCCATCCTGATGGAGTGCCAAGGGACGATTGACGTGACCAATCAGGCTGTACTGGCTCTCAGTATGGCCTTGGAAACCAGCCCTCCGGCATGGCTGCGGTCGGTAGTGCCCGCGATTGCTTCGCTGCTCATCTGTTTCGACCCTCTCAGCAAGTCGCATCAGGGGGTGGTTGAGTACCTTCAATACCTTGCAGCACAAGCCCGCCACCAGTCAGAAGGGTTTGAACGAGTAGTGCGCATTCCCGTGCAGTATGGGGGGGAACATGGCCCCGACCTCGATGAGGTCTCGCGTCTACTTGATATGACTCCCACGGATCTGATTGCGCTCCACTGCGCCCAACCCTACCGGGTGATGATGATCGGCTTTGCCCCCGGCTTCCCCTATATCGGCCCGCTCCCCGATGCGCTCAATCTCCCCCGACGGGCAACCCCACGCAGTGCGGTTCCTCCCGGCTCAGTGGCACTAGCCGCCGGGATGACCGGCATCTACCCCAGCCGCTTGCCGGGCGGGTGGCATATTATCGGGCGCACAACGATGCCGCTCTTTCAGCCCGAAGCAACTCCACCCACAACGCTACGCCCCGGTGATATGGTGCAGTTTGTTGCCGTCTTGCCCGATCTGCGCAGGAGAATGCCATGATCGAGGTTATTGCTAGTGGCCCACTCATGACCATCCAGGATCTGGGGCGGCCTGAAGCCCGCCGCTATGGCGTCTCGCCCGGTGGGGCGCTCGATCCCTTCGCACTGATGGTGGCTAACCAGTTGGTGGGGAATGTGCCCGGTAGTGCCGGGGTTGAGATTACAGCGGGCGGAGCCGCCTTGCGCTTCCACGTTCCGATCACGATTGCCCTGGCCGGTGGCGATCTTGGTGCGCAACTGAACGACCAGATCATCCCTACGTGGACGGCGGTACGGGCATGGCCGGGGGCAACCCTGCACTTCGCTGGGCGGCGCGGAGCCTGGGGGGGGGCGCTGCTACCTGGCGGTCGCCGGGGGTATCCATGTGCCCATGGTGCTCGGCTCACGCTCGACCGATCTGGCGGGGGGATTTGGCGGCCTGCATGGACGCCCGCTGCACCCCGGCGATCATCTGCCGCTGCGCCGACCTGGAACCGGGATCATCCCGGTGGCGGGACGCCACTGGCCCGCCCATGTGCGCCCACCCTATGGCGCTACACCCACCCTACGCTTCATCCCTGGGCCACATAGCGACTATTTCGCCCCTAGTACGCTGGAGCAACTCACCCATGCCCTCCTGCGGGTGAGTGTCACCTCCAACCGTATGGGCTATCGCCTCGAAGGGGTGCAACTCCACTACCAACACATGATCAGCATCCTCTCGCTGGGGGTGGTGCCGGGAACGATCCAGGTTCCTCCCGATGGGACACCGATCATGCTCATGGCCGATGCGCAGGCCACCGGGGGCTACCCGATCATCGGCGTGCTGATCAGCGCCGATATGCCCCTGGCAGCCCAACTCCTCCCCGGCGATACGTTCCGGCTCGCACCGACTAGCCTCGATGTGGCCTATGATGCGCTCCTCGAACAGACCCAGATGCTGGCCCATAGCCCCGACCAGGACGAGGGCGATTTCTTGGCCTCCCTCGCCGGGGGGTAGAGACGCACCGCTACATAGTCCGCATCGCTACAACCATAATGTTGCTCAGTACCAGCACCAAAAGGACACCCAGCGAGGCCAATGGTGCCCAACGGCCAAGGCTCCCCAGCGGGTTCTTCGCTCCTACTGCCATATGGCCCAGCACAGCCGCAATGATACCGAGTATCGGATGCAGGATAAAGGGCATGCTGAGGTAACGATCCGTAAGTGCGGGGATGCTAAGCAGTGATAGCCAGTAGATGATGCCAATGCCCACTTGCAGATCAACAAGGAAGGGGAAGATGTTACTGATCATTCCGCGTGGCGCACCCGGCTTGTAGACCACTGTCATGTATATGGCAACTCCAACGATCAAGAGTGGCAGGATCATCTCGCCAAAGATACGATGTGTCTGGTAGATGAAGTACATGGGCACTGCTTTCTAGCCATGTGGCATGAGGAAGAATAGTCAACCCTGACTACTGTACTACGTTACTCTATTCACGAGGAATTGTCAACCGCAGGTGGCGTTGCGCTATTGTTTTTCACTCCCTTCGGCAGGCTCAACTTCGGCAGGCTCAGTTACCGGGAGCGGAGAATCCCGCTGGCTGAGCTTGTCGAAGCCAGCACGAGGCGGTAAGGAATACCGCGTAGGGGCGCATCACGATGCGCCCGCGCAATGTTGCGAAATCCCGTGGGCGCGTCACGACGCGCCCCTACAGCCACATAGGGTAGCCCCGGCTTCCAGCCGGTCGCTGGCGCATCGTGACCGGCTAGAAGCCGGTGCTACCTTGGCGGTGGCTTCGACAGGCTCAGCCACCGGAGAATCCCGCTGCCGGTAACTGAGCCTGCCGAAGTTGAGCTTGTCGAAGCCAGCGCGAGAAGCAATACCGCGTAGGGGCGCATCGTGATGCGCCCACGCAATGTTGCGAAATCCCCTGGGCGCGTCACGACGCGCCCCTACAGCCACATAGGGTAGCCCCGGCTTCCAGCCGGTCGCTGTCGCATCGTGACCGGCTGGAAGCCGGGGCTACCGTTCCTGGGAGCGAGGGCATCTTGCCCTCGCTCCTAGGCAGGTCACAGAGCGATTTCACCAGCAGTATAGACTTTACGTCACACCCTAGATCGTTGGCTGCACAGCAAGAAAATGAAGAAAATGCTAGAATGCTAGACTAACAAGTAGCAGACCCGAAATAACGATAAGGTAAGAGCAATGAGCGAGGTAGTAAGCTACTCCGATTCTGTGCAGCGTGATCTCCAACGGGCAATCACTATTTTGAAGGAGGGCGGCTGCAAATCAATTTTTCTATTTGGATCGGCATCTACGGGGAATATGCACACGAGATCAGATCTAGATTTTGCAGTTCATGGATGTCCACCGCAGAACTTCTTTGCGCTGCTTGCCCACCTGCTCACCGATCTGGAACATCCTGTCGATCTGGTTGATCTCGATCTGCCTAGTCCTTTTGTTGAAGCCTTACTGCGTAGCGACAAACTGGTGCAACTTGGCTAATACGCTTGCACAATCACTAACTGTTGAGCTTGCACAGCTCGATCTGCTTTTAGCGACCTATGGCGATTTACTCGTCCAGGTGCAACAGCAAGTACCTGGTACTGTCGAATTGGCAGC
>RRYU01001026.1_pt1 | contig 13695 bp, 7 predicted proteins | sample 2162651 | NCBI WGS metagenome assembly RRYU01 (sample SAMN10267283, study PRJNA491782) | microbial mat metagenome | isolation source: biomat in the production well | place: Japan: Minami-Kanto gas field, natural gas well KTG3 | collected 2017-06 | reverse complement strand
CCCCCCCCGGTCTTGGTTTTCTGCTGCCCGCAAGGAGATGATGATGTCGCCCGCCACGCCCCCTAATAAAAATAGCAATTTCGTAACCTACACGCTTGTATTTCTATTCGCCGTTGCACTGTTTTTTATTTACATGCTGGGAGAGTCCAATAAGAACTCCGAAGCGGAACTTAAGTCGAAACTGACTGCAACCAGTCAGAAACTCGCCCAGGCCGAACAACAGCTGAATGATGCCAAAAAGGGGGGCGCCGGACTGCGCACCGAGATCCAGTCGCAACAGCAGGACTACCTGCAGCAGATAAAGGGCTGGCGTGACAAACTGACAGCGTCAACTCAGGCCCTCCAGCAGAAGGAAAAGGACATACAGACCCTGAACGCCGCGCATGGTCAGGCTATCGACACCTTGAAAACCGAGCATGAACAAGCCATCGCAAATTTGCAGTCCGAGCATAAGAAAGCAGTTGAGGCAGAGCAGAGGCGTTCTACCCAGATCCGGGCCGAGGACAAGGAAGAACACCAGCAAGCGATGACCCTCGCCAAACAGGAGGCACAGGCACTGCTGGATGCAGAAAAACTGGCACTCGCGGAATTACAGGATCGCCTCAATGCGGCAGAAAAGGAAAAAATCGCTCTCAAAGGTGAAATCGACTCTTTGAACAAGACCATGGCATGGCTTAAGACAGGAATCGCCGAACAGGAAAAAAACCTGCGTGAACGTGTTGAAACTTACCGGATAGCCCTGGAAGGTGGCGAACCGGAACGGGCATTTCGCCTCTCTCAACTTGAAGTCAAGGTCCATGAGGCACAGGAAGCAATGCAGAAGGCACGCTACGAATGGGCGGTACGGGAGGCGGAATACACCAATCGCCTAGCAGCGATGGAACAATTGGCACAGGGCAAACTGGAAGCGCTCAATGCCTCTGCCAGGGACAATGCGAAATGTCAGGAGCAAGTGGCATCCTTGCAACAGGAACTGTCTGCGACTAGGGAGCAGGCTGCCAAGACGGTGCAGGAGATGAAGACACGGCACGATACCGAGATCGAGGGAATGAACGACCGAATTGCTGAAGCCAACCAGGAATTGAGCCAGTTGAAGGGCCAACTTGAACAAACGGTTCTCCAGGCGGGAGAAGCTAAAACACAACTTCAGGAGAAACTCGACACCCTGGCTCAAAATTCAAAGGATCAGCTCACGCAGGCAGATGCAGTAATCGCGGATCTGAATGACAAGTTAAGTTTGAACGAGCAGCTGTTTTCCGAACGCGGGCAGGAATTGGCCACAGCCAACGCCCAGTTACAGGAAGTCGCCCGGCAGGCGAAGCTCACGCAAGGGCAAATGCAGGAATCCATCGACGCTCTGGAGAAAACCCTGGCCCGGGAGAGAGAAGAGTCGAAGTCCGCAGCCGAGGCGATGTTGACCAGTCATGCCGCACAGATGGAAGATCTCGAGGCCACACATGCGGCACTGGTGAAAGAACTCGAAACCACACATACGACACAGGTGGATGATCTCGCGGCCGCGCATAAGACGCAGATGGAAGACCTCAAGGCCAAGCATACAGCGCAGGTGGAAGACCTAAAGGCCAAGCATACAGCACAGGTGGAAGACCTCGAGGCCAAGCATACAGCGCAGGTGGAAGACCTCGAAGCCAGGCATACAGCGCAGGTGGAAGACCTCGAGGCCATGCATACAGCGCAAGTGGAAGACCTCGAAGCAAGGCTTTCGACCGCCGCCTCTGAACTGACCAGGAGTCAGGAACAGCTGGCCGAAATGGAGCAGTCCCATACCACGCAACAGGAACAGGCCCAGACCAGGATCCAGTCCATTGAGCAGGAACTGGCTCAGATCACCACCACCCTGGAGGCAACAAAGAAGGAAGTGTCGCAGACACAGGAGTCGGTGCGCACGCTGGAGGCGGACAAACAGGCCCTGCAGGAAAAAAACCAGACCCTGGAGCAAACGCTGGCGGCCGAACGGGACACCCTGGAAAACACCCTGCGGACATTGGATGAAACCCGCCAGGAACAGCTCTACCAGCAGCAATTGTATCGGGGCTATTCCGAGTTGGGCGCCCGACATACAGAGCAGGGAATGCAGCTGACTTTAGCGGAAAGCGATCTGCAGTTTTCCGGTGGCAAGGCGGATCTGCCCTCTGGAGAGATAGAGAGTCTGGTGCGTATCGCCGATTTTCTCAAACTGCACACGAACCTCAAGGTCCTGTTAATAGGTCACACGGACAGCGCCGGCCGGGAAGAACGCAATCTTGCCCTGTCGGAAAAACGGGCCGAGGCAGTCAAAGCGGCTTTAGTGAATATGCAAATCGATGAAGCGCGGATCATGACCCAAGGGGCGGGTGAAACCATGCCGGTCGCGAACAACCAAAGCTTCGAGGGCAGACGCAAGAATCGTCGTGTGGAGGTTTATATAACCGAGATGTGACGCAACAAACTTCGCTTGCCGGACGGATCTCAGACGGAATAATAAATCAGGGATCCGGCCTAAGGCGTCACCATTGAGGTAATGGGAGTCTACGGGGTGTACGGTCCTCGCACGGGACCGGCACCCCGTTTTCGTCTGCTTTAGCAGGGAGAGTGGACTTGGATCCGGATGCCATCACGACTGGTCCAACCCGCCTGCCGGTTACTTAGCCACCGGATAATTAACTTGATGTATCAAGACAATCGACATGCACAGCAAACGCATTCTGGCGGTGATCAAGGCCCGCAACCGCGAGTTCTACCGCGACAAAGCCGGACTGGGCTGGAATCTGATCATGCCCTTCCTGATGATCCTGGGTTTCGCTTTTCTGTTCAGCGGCGAGGAAGAGACTCTGTTCAAGGTCGGTGTTGTCGGTAAACAGCTACCCGCTTCTGAGACCTCCCCGTTTCTTGAAACCCGGCATATACGTTTTTTACCGGTTACTCAGCAACAGGCGGGTATCGACAAGGTGCGTTATCACCGCCTGGACATGCTGTTGGACCTGAGCGACCCACCCCGCTATTGGATCAATTCTCAGTCCCCCAATGGCTATGCCCTGGAACGCCTGCTCACCGCCGCCTACGCGGAGAGAATCAGCTCTCTGCAAAAGCAATCCGTCAGTGGCCGTCCGGTCCGCTACGTGGATTGGGTGTTGCCCGGCATACTTGCCATGAACATGATGTTCAGCAGCCTGTGGGGGGTGGGCTGGGTGATCGTGCGCTACCGCAAGAACGGTGTATTGCGCAGGCTGCGCGCCACCCCCTTGACCGCCATGGAGTTTCTCAGCGCCCAGGTGCTCTCACGCCTGCTGGTGGTCAGTATTGCAACCCTGCTGGTATATGTGGGCACACATCTGCTGCTGGAGTTCCCCATGCGCGGTTCCTACCCGGCATTGATTCTGCTGTTTCTCTCCGGCTCCGTGTGCCTAATCAGCGTGGGACTGGTGGTGGCATCTCGCCTGCGCACCGAAGAGGTGGCGGACGGACTGCTGAACCTGATCTCCTGGCCCATGATGATCGGCTCCGGAGTATGGTTTTCCATGGAAGGCACCCACCCCGTGGCCCAGTGGGGGGCTCAACTCATGCCCTTGACCCACATCGTGGATGGGGCGCGCCGTGTCATGCTGGACGGGGCCGGATTAATGGAGATTTTGCCGCAGATCGCCGCGTTGATGCTGATCGGCCTGGTCTTGCTGGCTTTGGCATCGCGGGTGTTTCGTTGGCAATGAGCCCGTTTGCTTCGCACCCCTCCCCTGTCACAGCGGTTGATTTCAACCCGGGAACCACGTAGCTTCGCTGGCCATGAACTGGCTCCAACTGCTGTCGCGCAAGCGCCTGGGCGCGGACGCAAAACCAACCGCCCCCAGCACCCGTACGGATTTTCAGCGGGATTTCGATCGTATCGTATTCTCTTCCGCCTTCCGGCGCATGCAGGACAAAACCCAGATATTTCCGTTGTCCAAGATAGACTATGTGCGCACCCGGCTGACGCACAGTCTGGAGACCTCCAGCGTCGGCCGTTCCCTGGGCACACTGGTGGGAGAACAGATCATCGCCCGTCACGGACTGGAAGAGTTCGAGGCCTCGGACTTCGGCGATATCTGCGCCGCCGCCTGTCTGGCCCATGACATCGGCAACCCGCCCTTCAGCCATGCCGGTGAGGACGCCTTCCGGCACTGGGCCACCCATGCCGACTACGGCAAACGCCGGGTATCCATACTGCGCGGCAGCAAACAGGAAGACTTTCTCGCTTTCGAGGGCAACGCCCAGGGGTTCCGCATCCTTACCCGCCTGCAGAGCAGGGACAACCCGGGCGGCCTGCAACTGACCTGCGCCACCCTCGCCGCATTTACCAAGTACCCGCGGGAATCCTGGCTGGGTGATGACTACCAAAATGGCGTGAGCAGCCGTAAACACGGATTTTTCGCCGCTGACCGGGAGTTATTCGAGAGCGTTGCCGAAACCGTGGGCCTGATCCGCCGCGATCCCCTGCGCGCCATCTGGAGCCGGCATCCGTTGGCCTTTCTGGTGGAGGCGGCGGACGATATCTGCTACCGGGTGATCGACATAGAGGACGGATTCCGCCTCGGCCACATCGGCTATGAACAGGCCCGTGACCTCTACTGGCCTGTGCTGAGTAATCCGGGCAAACAGAAGGCGCGGCTGAATCGCATCAACGGACGTAAGGAAAAGGTGGAATTTCTGCGCGCCAAGGTGATCAACGAAGCCATCCAGCAGACCCGCGACTGCTTCCTGGACAACGAAGATGAGATCCTGGCGGGCCGTTTCGACCAGCCTCTGTTATCCAGCATCCCCAAGGGGACAGAATTGAGGGCCCTGAAAGAATTCGCCCGGAAGCACATCTACTGTGCACCAGAGGTGGTCGAGGTGGAAACCGCCGGTTTTGAGGTCATCAGCGAGTTGCTGGAGCGTTTCATCCAGGTGCTCGACGACATCGCGGAACACGCTGAACAGGCCAGGCCCAAGAGCCTGATGACCGCATATCTGATACCGGAGCAATTCACCGGCCCGGGACGCGTCCCCTCCCCCGACCTTTACACGCGGCTGTTGAACCTGTGTGATTTCGTTGCCGGCATGACCGATTCCTATGCCGTCTCCCTGTACAAAAAAATGACCGGGATCTCCCTACCCGGGGGGTAATCGCCGGCAGCAGCGCGATACCCGGCCACTCACCATAGCCACCGTTTCTTCCGCCCCTGCCCTGCTCCGGCGTTATCGATACAAAATTTGCTGGTTGCTTCACGTTCTTAGGATTCCAGACATCTATAGAATGGAGTATCACTTTTCAGTTTCAGACCTGCTTTATGTCCTCCAAGCACCCCGACAACGACCGCAGACGGTTCCTCAAGATTGCCGGCTTGACAAGTCTGGCCTCGGTACCCGAGGGACCGGCGTCCGTACTTGCCGCCGAACCGCCGAGTCCGCCGGCCATGTATGTGCAGGGCGACCTGAAGCCCACGGCCGGCGCCTTGATGGAACCGCCCTCGCTTGCGGTGGTCGCCTGGAACCGCATGGCATTCGGGCCGGCACCTGGCGACGTGGCCTATTTCAACTCCCTGGGTGCGACGGATTCCGCCAGGATGGTGGCATTCGTGGATGAACAGCTGGATCCGGATAGTATTGACGATATGGCGGTGGAACTACGCCTGCAGGACCCCGCTTTTCGCACCCTGAACAAATCCCTGACCCAGCTGTGGTCGGAGCACTACCGCGCCAACGTGGATTGGAGCGAACGCATCCGGCCGGTCAGCGAAACCTCGTTCGCCGCATTCAACCGGGCGATATACAGCAAACGTCAGTTGGTGGAGGTACTCGCCGATTTCTGGCACAACCACTTCAACGTCTTCGGTCACGAGACGCCGACCGCATCGGTCATGGTGCATTACGACCGGGATGTGATCCGTGCCCACGTGCTGGGCAATTTCCGGGACATGCTGGAAGCCAGCGCCAAAAGCACCGCCATGTTGTACTACCTGGACAACTACACCAGCAGCGACGACGGCCCCAACGAAAACTACGCCCGTGAACTGCTGGAACTGCATACCATGGGCGCGGAAAACTATATGGGCGTGATACAGCAATGGGAAGTCCCGCAGGATGCGCAGGGACGGCCCGTTGCCTACGTGGACGGGGATGTGCTGGAAGTGGCGCGCTGTTTTACCGGATGGACCGTCAGCAACGGGCATTGGTCCGACCCCACCGATCTCGATACCGGGGAGTTCCTCTACCGCAGCTACTGGCACGATCGTTTTCAGAAGTATGTATTGGGGGAATTCATACCCGCCGATCAGGAGGCCCTGCGGGATGGCCTCGAAGTATTGGACAGGCTGGCGGAACACCCGGGCACCGCTCGGCATGTCTGCCGCAAGCTGTGCCGGCGCCTGGTCGCGGACAACCCGCCCGACAGCCTGGTGGAATCGGCCGCCGCGGTCTTCCACGCCAACTGGCAGGAGCCGGACCAGATCGCCCAGACCGTCCGCCATATCCTGCTGTCGCCGGAATTCGCCGGTACCATGGGCGAGAAGATCAAGCGTCCGTTCGAGACCATCGTCAGCGCCTTCAGGGCCTGCGATGCGGACATGACCCTGCATCCGGACGACGGTGACAGCGGTACCTTCCGCTGGCTGTTCCAGTCCACCGGCCAACTGCCGTTCAGTTGGGTCCCGCCGAACGGCTTCCCGGATACACGCCTGGTCTGGCAGGGCAGCACGCCTCTGATCATGACCTGGCGCATCATCAACTGGCTGCTGCGGCTGGAGGACGGTCCCGGGAAATTCAAGCTGGATGTTCTGGGTGCCACGCTCGCAGCGCCGGAATTCGCCAACCCGGACGAGCGGACAGCGCTCAAACTCGCGGAATTCTGGTTCGAGCGTATCCTCGGATACCCCCCGGACTACAACCAGGTGCTTGCTGTGGCGGGTTTGCTTGACCACTCAGACAGTTATAGCGGCAACTGGGGAATAGACACGCCTATCGATTTGACAGTCGATAACTGGCCGCATTATTGGCAGTCTGGTCTGCGCTCCATGGTCGGACTGATACTCATGTCCCCGGAATTTCTGCAGCGCTGAACAGGAGAGTGAAACGATGACTGAGCTGGGACGCAGAAAATTCCTCAAGGGCTGCTGTCTTGCCGCCGGCGCCGGACTGGGGGTCAGCGGGGCGCGATATGCCTTTGCTGATGCCAATACCACCGAAAAGATTCTGGTCGTGCTGTTTCTGCGCGGCGGCTGTGACGGTCTGAGCCTGTTCCCGCCATTGTCCGGCAGCGACCGGGGCTATTACGAGACGGCGCGGCCCACACTGCAGATACCTCTGAGCGGCGCGGGTGCGGCCCTGGACCTGAACGGCCAGTTCGGCGTGCATCCGGCCGGGGCACCCCTGAAGGACCTCTATGATCAGGGCCTGCTGGCGATCGTGCGCGCGGTGGGCAATACCGTTCAACCTTCACGCAGTCACTTCGACGCCCAGGCACTGCTGGAGTCCGGCACACCGGGCACCAAGGGCACCGCCACGGGCTGGCTCACACGCTATTTCAGTACCCTGGACAACCTGACGCCCAGCATCATCATCCCCTCCCTCGCCGCCAGCAGCTATACCCCCACCTCGTTCATTGGCGACCCGTACGTGCTGACCACCAGCAACCCCGGCAGTTTCGAGCTGAGTTATGCCCACTGGGGCTGGGATGCGCGTCAGCGTGAAGTCATTTCCTCCTTGTATGGCGGCACGGGTTTGGTCGAACACGCCGGTCACCAGGCGCTGACGGCGGAAGAGATCATTTCCGGTGAGGATTTTTCCAACTACACACCCGCCGGCGGCGCCATATATCCTTCCGGCACTCTGGGCAATAGGCTGAAGATGCTGGCCCAGATCATCAAAATGGACGTGGGTCTCAGGGTTTCAGCACTGGATTTCGGCGGCTGGGATACGCACAACGGTCAGGGAGATGGCTCCAGCGGCTACTTTGCGGATAACCTGGTCACACCGCTGGCGGCGGGGCTGTCTGCGTTTCTCACCGATATGGATGCTTCCGGCGGCAACTATATGCAACGCCTGACCCTGGTGGTGCAAACCGAGTTTGGACGCAGGTTCCGTCAGAACGCGGACAGCGGCACCGATCACGGTTTTGGCAGCGATATGCTGGTGGCGGGCGGTGAAGTCAACGGCGGGCAGTTTCACGGCTTATGGCCCGGACTGGCCACGGCCCAGTTGTTCGAAGGGGTGGACGTAGATGTGAGCACGGATTTCCGCCGGATCCTCAGTGAAATACTCATACGACGCCTGCAGAACCCCTATCTGGGCGCGATATTTCCCGGCTACACAGACTATACGCCATTGGGTGTGGTCCAGGGCCAGGATATGGAACCCGTTTATGACGGTTCTGGATCCAATGCCATATTCGCCGACGGGTTCGAGGACTGAGCGGATGACTATCAAGCTATGGCGACTGCTGTTGATCATATTGGTGGCTTCAGTAGCAAAAAACGGATATGCCTGTTCACTGGCGGCATGGAACGGCAGTACGGGATTGGCCAGTTCCATTCACGAAGCGAAATATGAAGGGAGCTGCGGCCTGCGAGTTGATTTGAGCGGTACCTCGCCGGCATTCGTCGAGGACGCAACGGCAGCCGGACTGTCCCAAAGCGTGGTCGACTACGCAGCCCGTTTCTACCTCTATATCGGTGACATGACACTGGGCGGTTCGGACAGGGTCGATGTGTTTACGGCCTACAGCAGTGGTTCGACGGAACTGTTCGGCGTGGAAATCGTACCCGGCGGCACCGGGCTGCAGGCACGTCTGTACGTCTGGGATGACAATGGCATTCTCGTGCAGCAACCCGGCGCAGGCCCCATGCTCGAAACCGGTTGGCGGGCCATCGAAGTGCAGTGGAACTCGGCGAGCGGCCCGGGTGCGAAAGATGGGCAGTTGTCATTGTCGATCGACGGGGGTGCCGGCCTGCAAACCCTCGTGGGTCTGGATACCGACACCCAGGCCGTGGGCATCGTCGGGCTGGGTATATTGGCGGGAAACAGCGCTTCCGTGACCGGCAGCATCGACTTTGATTCCTTCGTCGCCCAGCGAACAGGCAGTCCGGGACTGGTAAGCAAGACCTGCAGCGGTGGAGTCGTCGATCTGCAGGACATCACCTTCCTGTCCGGCTCCACCGACTGTACCGCGACCGGAAATATCGTACTGGGCCGCAGAGTGGTGTTCGATGCAGGGTCCGAGGTGATGGTGACTGCACCGGATATCAGACTTGAGCCCGGGGTCAGAATCCGGCAGGGAGCGACGGTCAGTTTTCGGCACTGACCGGAGACGGGGGAACGCCTGTCGTCAGCGAAGTCCCCTGATCGAATCGGCCCTTGTGTTCTTCATGCCGTATCCCAGGGCCTGTGCCACAGCGCATCGTACAAGCCCGTTGAGCGTACAAGCGGTTTGCCTGCCGCTTGTTGCAGATTCTCCGCAGCGGCGAGAATGATGACCTGTCGCTTGGCGCGGGTGATGCCGGTATAGACCAGTTCCCGAGTCACCACACGACTCTGCTCTTCCGGCAGGACCAGCAGCACCTGATCGAACTCCGAACCCTGGCTCTTGTGCACTGTCATGGCGTATACCGTCTCGTGCGGTGGCATACGTGACGGCAACACCCGCCTGATACCCTCTGAGGTCTCGAAGAAAACCCGCAGGGCGCCGCCGCTGGAGACATCCGGCAGAAGCAGGCCCACGTCGCCGTTGTACAGCCGCTGGGCATGGTCGTTACTGCTCACCATGACCGGACGCCCGGCATAGATATCACCCGTGCGCTTGATCAGACCTTCGGCCTCCAGGGCCTGCTCTATTTGGGTATTCAGGTTCTGAACACCATAAGGCCCTGCGCGTACCGCGCACAGCACCCGCATTCGATTGAGCGCCTGCAGGGCTGTCGCGGGATCGGGGCTGCCCGCGACCTCGCGGTAGGCAGGAATGACCCAGTCCACGATCAATTCATTCAGTGCCTTGTGCTGCGGCGCCACCAGACTCACATCCGGGTATGCTGCATCTTCAAGCACGACAATCGCCTTTTCCGCCTCGCCGAGATTCACTGCCCTGGCCAGAGCGCCAATACCGCTACTTTCGGCGAAACGCCAGCTCTTTCTGAGCATCACTATGTGGTCGGAGATACCGGCCGCGAAATCGGCTCCAGGGTCCAATGCCACATTAGCGATCTTCATCAAGGCAGCACAGAGGCTGTCGGAATAACGGATAGGGACGCCCCTGCCGCAGATATCCCCCAACACCATGCCGGCCTCAACGGAGGCCAGCTGATCCTTGTCTCCCAGCAGTATCAGGCGCGCCCGTTCGGGCAGTGCGTCGAGCAGACGCGCCATCAGTGGCAGGTCCACCATGGACGCCTCGTCCACTACCAGGACATCCAGATGCAGGGGGTTGTCCGGCCCGTGACGGGGATTGGCGCGTCCTGGCCTGAATCCCAGCAGCCGGTGCAATGTGACGGTCTCTTCCGGTATCAGGCGGGCCGTCTGCACATCCAGCGGCAATTCACGCTTGGCGGTGCGGATGGATTCAGTCAAACGCGCGGCCGCCTTGCCGGTGGGTGCGGCCAGGGCGATGCGCGGCGGCACCCGGCCGGCCTGTTCCGCCAGCAGGGCCAGAATGGACGTGACCGTGCGGGTCTTACCGGTGCCCGGACCGCCCGAGATCACACAGAACGGCTGCAGCAAGGCCACGGCGGCGGCAATCCGCTGCCAGTCGATCTGCTGCGATTGAGGAAACAGGCGAACCAGTCCCTGCCGCAATCGTTCACGATCCAGTTCGGGCGCCCAACCCCGTGTCCGTTTTTGCAGGGCTTGTACAAGCAAGTGTTCAAAATGCCAATAGCGCCCGAGGTAGAGCCGGGCCTTGTCATCCAGGATCAACGGCGCCCGCTCGCCCGGCTGTCCCACTACCGGCCAGCGCCGCAGGGAGCGGACCCATTCGTCGCTCAGGGGCACCCGGATACGGCCCGCCAGGGCATCGATCTGAAACAGGGGGAAATCCGCACAATCTGCCAGGTCGATGCATACATCACCCTCCCCCACCCGGTGGCTGACCAGGGCCGCCGCCAACAGCAATAGGGGATCTTCTTCACCGGCCAGCTCAGCCAGATGCCGTGCGAAGTGATAATCCACCGCCCGCAGTGCGCCCAGGCCGACCGCCGTCTGCAGTAGATCCCGCATCACGGCGTCTCCTTCTCAGCGGCGAAAAAGCACTGCAATCGCTCAATCAGATCCAGCCGTGGCCGGTCGTGCCAGACCCCATAACGCGGTCCATGCTCCGGGCGCATGCCGCGCAGGAATAGATAGAAAACCCCTCCGAAATGCACATCATAGTCATAGTCGCATAGGCGTCGAGCGAGAAAACGGTGCAAAGCCACGGTGTAGATCAGGTACTGCAGATCATAACGGTGCCTGCGAACCTCCTGTCCCAGCAACTCGCTGCGGTAGTCCGACAGGTGTTTACCCAACAGATTGGACTTGTAGTCCACGATATAAAAACGACCTTCGTGGCGGAACACCAGGTCGATGAAACCGCGCATGAGGCCACGTACTGGCTCGAATGCCAATCCCGCCGCACTGGCGGCATAACACCCGGTGGAGGTCAGCACTGAACGCAGGCCGACAGGATCAAGGCTGGCTACGGGAAAATGAAACTCAAGCTCCGTCAAGCGGTCGCTCAGGCCGATGTTGCGCAAGCGCAGCCTGCCCGCGGTGTCCAGACTGGTATCCAGCACATGGTTCACCAACTGAGTGGCCACGCCGGTCCAGTCCGGCACCGGATCGGCAAGCGATGTTAAGCCGGACTGGAGCTGGCCGTAGCGTTCCAGGAGGCCCCGTACACTATCTTCCAGGGTTTCACCGGTAGCCTGGGTAAAATCCAGGGTCTCGAACACCTCGTGCAGAAAGTGGCCGGCATGGGTGCCTGCGGGCAGTTCGAAGATCTGATCTGCGCTGGAGTCGGGTATCTCCTGTCTGGATGCAGGCGACGTCACTGCGTCATAGTCCGGCCGCTCCATCTCGTCCCCGCGAATCAAGCCGGAATAGCTGGATACGCGCCAGAGCGCATCGATATGGGCATTGAACTGCGCGGCAGACAAGCGCTTGCGCTCCACGGAAGGGCCGCCCCAGGACTCGCCCGTGAGTGCCGGCAGATCCTTGACCAATATACTGGAAGGCGCCCGCTTTGCCAGATTCCTCAAGTCCTCGAGTATCTCCGCCTCGGACATCTGCCGCATGCGGCTCGCCGGGACCGCGCTCTGCGGATCCCCGTGCAACAGATAGGCCAGAGCGGAGTCCTGCGCCCCCTTGATTCGCCCCCAGCAGAGCACGCAGAGTTTGGCCGCCCGTGTCACGGATACATAGAACAGACGCACACCTTCTGCGAGTTGCTCGGTGCGTTCCAATACTCGATGCCGGTCCTGGTCTGCTGAACCCAGATCCAGGCATGCGGCCTTGTCGACGGCAGCGTGAAAGAACGGCGGCAGCCTGTCTTGTGGCAGAAAGAAGCTCCATGGAAAGGGAATGAATACAAGGGGATACTCCAGACCCTTGCTCTTGTGCATGGTAACCACCGTGACCAGACCCTCGTCGCTCTCCAGTCGCAACTGCCTGGTCTCATCGCGTTCACCACCGGCCCGCTGGTCGGAAAACCAACGTAGCAGCCCCTCCATACCCGCATGCTCCAGGGAGGCGGTCTGCAACAATTCGACCAATTGCAGTAGGTTGGTCAGGCGCCGTTGACCATCGGGCCGCCGCAGCAGGCGGGTAGCGATGCCTTCCATCACAATCAGTTCCTGCAGAGCCACCATAAAGCCCCGCTCCAGCCATAGATCCCGATACATCTGAAAACGGGCCAGTACCGCCTCCCAGGCGATCTCGTCCTGCGCAAGCCCATACAACTGCGAGGCGCTTAGCCCCAGCAGGCCGGTGGCCAGGGCCGCACGCATCCGCCCCTCGTCGGTGATTTCCGCCAATGCCGCCAGCAGGCATGCAAGCTCTTCCGCGTCTTCACTGTCGAAAACGCTGTCCTGACTCAGGGTAACGCTGTTCACCCCGAGGGTGCGCAGGGCCTGCTGCACCAGATCACCTTCCCGATGGGTGCGCACCAGCAGGGCAATGTCATTGGGCGCAATCACCCTGTCTCCAAGACGGGCTCGGCCAGCATCGGCGAGGTTCAACAGTCTGGCGATGTACTGGGCACAGGCGCTGGCCGCCGCCTCCTGGGCCTTGTCCTTGCGGATAAACCCGGGAGGCCGCTTGGTTTGATTGTCCTCGTTCAGCGTCAGCAACCAGAATTGCAGGGGAATGGGTTCCTCGGCATCCACGCTAAGTGGCTCCTCATCGGCAATGGGCGAGGGCCCCACGGGATTGAACCGGATGTGCGGCTCATAGATGAAAGGCGCCCGGGAACTGGCGAACAGGGTATTGACACCCGTGATCAGCCGGGAGCCGGATCTCCAGTTGACCCCGAGGGTGTATTGCCTCCCCTTCCGCAGGCTGTCATCCCTGGCCTGCATATAGGTGAAGATATCCGCACCGCGGAAGGCGTAGATGGCCTGTTTAGGATCACCGATCAGAAATAGGCCGCAATCGTACTGATCCGTGTAAATGCGGCGGAATATCCGATACTGCTGGGGATCCGTATCCTGAAATTCATCGATC
>RRYU01008908.1_pt1 | contig 13697 bp, 12 predicted proteins | sample 2162651 | NCBI WGS metagenome assembly RRYU01 (sample SAMN10267283, study PRJNA491782) | microbial mat metagenome | isolation source: biomat in the production well | place: Japan: Minami-Kanto gas field, natural gas well KTG3 | collected 2017-06 | reverse complement strand
ATAACAAAACTTTTCGGTACGGCAGATCGAGCTTACGCAAAATCGCCTCGGCATCACCGGTCAGTTGTTCATGCGCGGCGGCGGACTGTTCCGGCCTGACGATTTGCACCAGTTCCACTTTTTCAAACTGATGCTGGCGAATCATGCCACGCACGTCTTTGCCATATGCGCCGGCTTCGCTGCGGAAACAAGGCGTATGGCAAACCCATTTCAGCGGCAGATCATCAGCCGCGATAATGTCATTGCGCACCAAATTGGTTACCGGCACTTCCGCAGTTGGAATCAAGTAAAATGGCGGTTCGCTGTTGACCTTGAATAAATCCTGTTCAAATTTAGGCAACTGCCCCGTGCCGCGCAAACTGTCGGCATTAACCATGAACGGGACATAGACTTCGGTATAGCCGTGTTCTTTAATATGGGTATCGAGCATGAATTGAATCAACGCCCGATGCAGCGCCGCCAACGCTCCGGACAACACCACGAAGCGGGCGCCAGTGATTTTCGCTGCGCGCTCAAAATCCATACCGTTCAAGTTTGCGCCAAGGGCGACATGATCCTGAACATCAAAGGAAAACGTTTTTGGCTCACCCCAACGAGCGATTTCAACATTGTCGGCTTCGCTGCCTCCTTCTGGCACGCTCTTGTCCAGTAAATTAGGCGTTTCGGCCAGAATTTGATCCAGTCCGGCCTGAATGTCAGCAAGCTGGCTTTCCGCTTTTTTCAGTTGTTCACCCAGATCGCTAACCTCGGCCAACAGCGGTTGAATATCGCCGCCTTGCGCTTTAGCCTGACCAATGGCTTTGGAACGGATATTACGCAGATTCTGAAGATTCTGCGTTTCAACCTGCACCGCCTTGCGCTGGTTTTCCAGATCCTGGTATCGGCTCACATCAAAAGTAAAGTGCCGTTTGGCCAAGGCTGAGGCTACAGCCTCCAGGTCGGCTCTCAATAAATACGGATCGAGCATGAACAATGAACTCCTGTCGATAAAAAACGGGTAAGAATAATCAGAATTAATTCAGTCAGCTTCAAACGCCAGCCAGTGACTCAGGTCACGGTTCAGCAACTTTCCCAGGCGAGAGGTATCATCCCGCAATAGCTCATGAATTTCTCGGCGCACATCCGGCGCCAACGGTTGCCTGCGGGAGGGCATCGAATTCCAGCTCAACAACGCCTGGCGCCCTTTCATCATCCGCGCGATCAACCAGGCTTTCATGCTCGAATCGGCTTTAAGCTGTTTTTCCCGCACCCGAAAGCCGGGACCGGCCAGCACGGAACGAATTTTTTGTGGCGGTCGTTTCAAAGCGCGTTGCAACCAACCCAAGCGAAAGCTTTTGCCGTGACGTTTACGCTGAAAATCAGCGCGGCCATCATCGGGCAAAGCCAAAAACTCTAAAATTCCCCGGTACACTGCGCCCGGGTCCTGGGCAAAATCGTCGTACACCACAACATGGCAACGCTCGCGGCCGACCATCCGCAGAAACTGCTCCAGATAATGCCCCAAACGACCGACTTCGTCATAATGCAAAAGCCTGGGGTCAACCGCGCCCCAGGGAACGAAACGGCCTTGTTTGCGCTCGGCAGTCAAGCGCCAGGCGCGGGCAAAATCCCTAATATTTTCATCACCCTGATACAACGAACGCTCATGCAGTGATGGCAACATATCTATAGGATCGCGCAGCGCGATAATGAATTTCGCGTTCGGCCAGACAGTCAGCAACTTCAACGCGGCCTTGGGCTGATAAAAAAACGACACCGAGCCTTCGGCCCAAAACCGTTGTTCGCCGGTAAGATGACCGAAATATCGGGGTATGTATTCGTTTTCTACTAAAAACCGAAGCTCCCGGTCGGTCAAATCTTGATTCAGGGTAAAAAAATGCGGCTCCTTGACCTTGGAAAAGCCAATATCCGGATGCTCGGCCAGATAACTGGCCAGGGCCGAGGTGCCACAGCGGGGCGCGCCCGCGATGCAAACAAAATTTTCCGGATAGGAATCGGTCATGGTCTTTAGTTAAATATGGGGTTGGATGATTAAAAGCTTCGCCAGTATGTTTTGGTCAAAGCAGAAGTTTATCAATCGACCGTCAAGGGCTGAAACTCCTCATCTAGCGCCAGCGAGTCGGCCACCACCCGATTACGCAGCTTGCTCCGATAGGTCATCAAGGCCGGCTTCATACCGGCAGGCAAGGCGGTCATCGGCAGGCGCTCTTGAACCAGCGCCAGCAGTCGCACAATATAAGGCCAGCTGGCTTGTGTCAGTGCCCGGGTCGCGGTGCGCGGATAGGCGCCGGGCATATTGCTGACCGCGTAATGAATCACGTCTTGATGCAGAAAGATGGGCGCACTGTGACTGGTCGGGCGGGAGGTTTCGATACAGCCGCCCTGGTCGATACTGACATCGACCACCACCGAACCGGGTTCCATGGCTTCGACCATGGCCCGGGTCATGACATTGGGCGCATGATCGCCGGGCCGCAGAACCGCGCCGATCACCAGATCGGCGGTTTCAGTCAACCTGGCCACGGTCTCGGGCGAAGACACATGAAAACTAATATCGGGATGAGCCACCAGCCAGTCACGCACCAGCGTTTCATCCAGACCGAGCAAAGCCACGTTCGCGCCCATCGCCGACAGCGCCCGGGCGCTGTAACGGCCAACCGTGCCATCGCCGATAACCACTGCCCGGCCATGACGGTGTTCGCCGATAAAGCCCAATTGCACGCCCTTACCGCCCTGATAGCGAGCCAGATAAAACGCGCCGACATTAGCTGCCATATTACCGGCAATGGCGCTCATCGGCACCAGCATGGGGCGGCTTCCGGAAGCGTCTTCGACCAATTCATAAGCCAGCGCGGTGGTGCCTGAAGCCAACAGGGTTTCGGTCAGTTGTTTATCAACCCCGGCCAGATGCAAATAGGTAAAAAGCGTCTGGCCTTGTAGATAGCGATATTCTTCCGGCAAAGGTTCTTTGACTTTAAGCACGCAATCCGCCGACCAGGCACCCTCGGCATCGGTCAAGTCCGCGCCGTGACTCTGATAAAGCGCGTCTGAAAAGCCGGAAGCATTACCCGCCGACCGCTCTACCCGAACCTGATAACCGTTGGCCCGTAACTCGCCAACCAGTTCCGGGGTCAACGCCACCCGACCTTCCTGATCCTTGATTTCCTTGGGGATACCGACAATCAACTGCAAACTCCTTAAGTTAGCCGACGCCTGGCGTAATCGGCCGCGCCCATTAAAGCTGCTTTAGTTTCCAGACAAACCTTGACCGGAAGCTCGGCCAGATAATCCCGGTAACGGCCTTTTTGCAGAAAACGCTCGATGAATGCGCCTTGCTTAAGAAATGGCAGAATTTTCGGCGCGATGCCACCGGCCAGAAAAACCCCGCCAAAAGGCAGGCATTTAAGCGCCAGATTACCGGCCTCGGCGCCGTATAGCTGACAAAAAACTGTTAGCGCCTGAACTGCGAGCGGATCTTCGCCGGACATTGCCTTGGCGCTGATCGCCGCTGCCGGATCGGCCTGGCGCAAGGGGCTTTTGGCAACGTCCACATCAGCGCTTAAAAAACGGTAGATTTCAACCAGGCCTTGACCGCAGATCAGCCGTTCAATGCTGACATGATCGGGAAACCGCTGACGTAAAGCCTTGAGCAATTCGATTTCCAAATCGCTGTGCGGAGCAAAATCACCATGCCCACCCTCGGTGGGCAAAACCTGGTAAGAACCATCATCGGATCGATAAGCGATGATCGCCTCGCCCAGCCCGGTGCCGGCGGCAATGACCGCCTTGTGGCCGTCACGAAATGCGCTATTAGCGGCCAGGTCGGCAAACGCCGACTCGGGCAGGCTCAAGATCCCGTAGGCGGTCGCTTCCAGATCGTTCAGCAGCCAGGCCCGTTGGCAACCGGTTTGCGCGGTAATGTCGGCAACATCCAGCAGCCACGGAAGATTGGTGGTTTGGCAGCGGCCCTGGCTGACCGGCCCGGCGACGCCGATGCAAACCGAATCGATGACTTCCTCGGCCAAAAAAGCGCGCAACACCTCGCCGAAACTTTGCAACTCGGCACTGGCGAAGGTTTGTTCACGCAAGCACCGACCATCATTGGTAAAAATCGCCAAGACGGTTTTCGTGCCACCCACATCGCCGGCCAGAATCATTGCTTGGCCACGCGCCGGAAAATCTTGTCGCCACCGTCCCGGTCGAACGCGATGATTGAATAATCATCGACCCGGCCGCCCATTTCCATGCCCGGCGTACCCACCGGCATGCCCGGTACGCTCAAGCCCGCCACCGGCGGCTTGTCGGCGAGCAAGGTCTTGATATCCTGCGCCGGAACATGACCTTCGATGATATAGCCGTCAACCAGCGCGGTGTGGCATGAAGCCAGTTTGAAAGGAACGCCATAGCGTTGTTTGATCGGGTTGACATCGTCCAGCACTTTATCGACCACATCAAAGCCATGGTTTTCAATATGCTTGATCCATTTACTGCAACAACCACAGCTGGCGCTGCGGTAAACGGTCATCGAGGGTTGAGCTTCGGCCATGACGACCGAGGTTAATGAAAGACCGGCCAACAAGGCCAGAACAGTGCGTTTTTGAATCATGATTTGTCTCCAGTCATGGGTACCGTTGCTTAGTTTATCACGATGCAAAAATGGCTACCCCGTTAGCAGGTCATCGCTTACTGCCGCACAAGAAAGCGTCCGACTATTTCAAGAAACCGTACCGGCTGCTCGGCATGCAGCCAATGCCCGGCCTCGGCAATCATGCTGATGGTGGCGCTTGGAAATAACGACTGGATAGCCGCCTGGTCAAGAAAGCCGGATTGCTCGCCAAACACGAACAGGGTTTCATCGGAATAGGGATAATAACCTGTGCTGTCGGGAAACCCGGAAATCATAGGACCGGCATCACGCAGAATGTCCAGATCGACCCGCCAGTGAAAGCTGCCATCCTCCAGCTTGAGATTCTGCAACAAAAACTGCCGTAGCGAAGGCTTGGCAATACTGGCTCGCAAATGTTCATCGGCTTGTTTACGACTGCTCAGCGAAGCCAGCGGCAATGCTTTCAATGCCGTGAGAATGTCATTGAAATCGTGCGTGTATTTTTTTGGCGAGATATCGGCCACCAGCAGCTTGCTCACCCGCTCCGGATGATTCAATGCCACCCACATGGCGACTTTGCCGCCCATACTGTGCCCCAGAACAGCTGCCTCGGGCAGTTCAAGCCGGTCCAGTAAGCCAAGCATATCAGCGGCCATGACCGGATAATCCATTATCGGATGATGAGGCGATGCGCCATGATTGCGTAAATCCGGCAGCAATACCCAGAACCTGTCGGACAAAGCTTTGGCAATGGTCAGCCAGTTACGGCCGGAAGCCAGAAAGCCGTGCAAGATCACCAGCGGTGGCCGGTCGGACTCGCCCAGCGCTTGCCAGTTCAAAGCTAGCGGTTTACCGTTCATAACCACGCCTGAAATACCGCGCCTAACAGACCGCCGAACACCCCGCCCCAAACCACCAGCCAGCCGAGATGTTGACGGATAATGCGCTGAACCATTTGTTTGACCTGTTCCGGGGTCAATTCGGCCAATCGCTGATCGATGACCGTCTCGATTTTACCGGTAATGTCCTGACTGATTTTATGGGCGTCTAAGCCCTCGCTCAGGGCCTGTTGAAAATGCTGTGACTCGGTAAGCTCGACAAATAATTCCCGCATTTTTTCGGTAAAAGGCTGCTTCAACGGTAACAAGGCCTCACTGCCGCCCATCATTTGCAGCATAGCGCCGAACGAGGATTCCATCACCGATGCCACCAGAATATCGAACACCCGGTCATAATCCACGGCGTCGAGTATCGGCTTCAAATTGAGTACCGCACTGCCCTGACGTTCTTCAGTTTCGATAAACCGTTCGATAAGTTCAGGACGAAAAAACTGTTCCAGCAACAGTGACTTGATCGAGGCTTTGAATTCTTCAAACCGGTTCGGAATCACCCCCGAGCCATACAGAAAAGGCACTTTCTCGAACAACATATGCACCGCCAGACTGTTGGTCACCGCGCCGGACAGGGCAAAAAAGCCCACGGCGGTGAAATAGTCGGCCCCTAGCGGACTGAAATAACCAATGGCAATCAACAGTAGCGACAAGCCATTGGTTAAAAGACTTTTTGCGTCAGTCATGAAATTCCTAACATTGACGGGCAATCGGAAACCGGCAACGGAAACAGCTGCCCACGCCCAGTTCACTGGTCACTTCCAGTCGGGCATTATGATTTTGCAAGACATGCTTGACAATCGCCAGGCCCAGGCCGGTTCCGGATACGCGCCTGTCCCGCTGTCGTTCGATCCGGTAAAAACGCTCGGTGATTCTTGGGATTTCCGAAGGCGCGATGCCCTCACCCTGGTCAATCACCTCAAGATTCAAACTGTTGTCATCCTGCCACCAGCGAACCTTTACCGGCGCATCATCAGGCGAGTATTTTAACGCATTGGCCAGCAGATTGTTGACTGCGCCGCGCAAATCTTCTTCCACGCCCTGAATATTGGCAGTACTGTCGAGTTGCAGTTGCACTCGACTGGCGAAGGTTTGCGAATCATTGCCTTCCTGGCAGATTTTACGCAGCAACTCGGGAATCTTGACGCAGCGGCTTTGCTTTTTTTGCGTTTCCAGGCGCGTTAATAACAACAAATCATCGACCATATGCTCCATGCGCTCGGTTTGATACTGCATTTGCACCAGGGAATTGCTGATTAAAGGATAGTCGCCGTCATCAAGGTCTTTCAAGGTTTCAAGGTAACCTTTCAATACCGTTAACGGAGTGCGCAATTCATGCGAAACATTGGCGACAAAATCCTTACGAATGCTTTCCATTTTCTTTAATTGAGTAACATCCTGCGCCAACAACAAGCGCAAATTTTTACCAAAAGGGATAATCCGCACCGACAATATGCGCTCGGTATTTTCCGGTGAAGGGATAATCACCGCATCCTGATAACGACCGGCCGGTAAATAATTGACGAATTCAGGATGACGGATCAGATTGAGAATATTATGGCCTTTGTCGGCTTTTTTCAGGCCCAGAACCGACATCGCCGTCTTGTTCAGCCATTCAATGCGGTTGGCGTCATTCAGCACCACGGCTGCGTCGGGTAAAGCTTCGGTGGATTTTCGAAATTGATTGATCAGTCTGGCCAGTCTTTTTTTGCGTTTTTTACTCTGTTTTTTCAGCCGTTCCAGATGCTGGTAAATATCGCCCCAGAGCCCATCTGAACGTAAAGCCTTTGGCATTTCGTGATAAGCACGCAACCAACGTTCAAAGCGGTATAACAGCCACCATTGCCGAACCAGCAATAGCGCCATCAGCACACTCACGGCCAGCCATGGCCGACCGACGACAAAGCCAGTTATCAACGTTGGCGGCAACAGCAACAATATCAGAACAAAATCTCGGCGCCAACGGTGCATATTCACTGAATTTTAAGGAGCCGATCCGGCTGGACTGACCGGCTGAGTTTCAGGCAATCAGGGAAAAACGGTAACCAAATCCACGCACGGTCTGCAATAAATTCTCGCGGCCATATTGCGCCAGAATTTTTCGTAGGCGCCGGATATGAACATCCACGGTGCGCTCTTCAATGTAAACACTACGGCCCCAGACCTGATCCAGAAGTTGAGTCCGACTGTAAACTTTATCGGTGTGGGTCATGAAAAACTGCATCAACCGGAATTCTGTAGGACTGACATCGAGATGCTGGTCGCCGATGGTCAACCGGTGTTGCTCGGTATCAAGCACCAGATCACCCAAGGTTATCTGAATCAAGTCCTGCAGTTTTCCGGTTCGGCGCAACACCGCGCGGATGCGGGCGGTCAGCTCCTTCGGTGAAAACGGCTTGGTGACATAATCGTCGGCACCGATTTCAAGCCCTCGGACTTTGTCCTCCTCCTCGCCCCGGGCGGTGAGCAGAATGATCGGGATGTCGCGATAGGCTTTTTCTTTTTTCAAACGTCTAGCCCATTCCACTCCGGAAATGCCGGGCAGCATCCAATCCAGCAAAATGAGATCCGGAACCTGCGCGGTCAAGCCTTTTTGCGCGGCTTCGGCATGGTTGTATGCCACGCTGTCGAAGCCGGCCTGATGCATGACCATAGTCAACATATCCCGGATGGCATCCTCATCTTCGACCACGGCAACCGTCAAACGCGTCATAGTTCACTTTCCAGGTTGATAAACCTGTGATTTAAACCAGATAATATGACAGCTTTATGACAAATAAGAATTACCTGTCATTTTGCCATGCCTGAACAATTCGGCTGATCAGTTCCGGCCCCTGGTAAATCAAGCCCGAATAAATCTGTACCAGCGCCGCGCCCGCCGCGCGTTTCTCCAGCGCATCTTCCGGAGAAAAAATACCGCCGGCGGCGATAATCGGTATTTTTCCGTTCAGCAACCAGGCCAGATCAGCGACGATGCGCGTGCTTAAATCCTTCAACGGCGCGCCGCTCAAACCGCCCGCCTGCTCGCTTAAGGGATGATGCTCAAGGCCTGGGCGGGTAATGGTGGTATTGCTGGCGATCACACCATCGATGCCGACAGCCAGAAAAACTTTCGCCAGATAGGACAGTTCGTTGGTGGATAAATCGGGGGCGATTTTAACCAGCAAGGGCCGATAGCTATCGTGCTCTTCCGCCAATTCCGCCTGGCGCTGTTTTAAACGGGTCAGTAACTGTTCAATTGCCCCCGCCTTTTGCAAATCACGCAGATTGCGGGTGTTCGGTGATGAAATATTGACGGTCAGATAATTGGCCGACAGATAGCTGCGCTCCATGCCATAAAGATAGTCATCGGCTGCGTTTTCAATCGGAGTATCGAAGTTTTTACCCAGATTGATGCCCAAAACTCCAGGGTAACTGCGTTGACGCGCTTTGATTCGCAGATGCTCGACACCTTTATTATTAAACCCCATGCGATTCAGCAATGCAGAATGCTCCGGCAAGCGGAACAGCCTTGGCTTGGGATTACCCAGTTGCGGACGCGGCGTGACTGTGCCGACTTCGACGAAACCAAAACCCAACGCACCCAAAGCATCGATGTAATCGCCATTTTTATCCAGCCCCGCCGCCAGACCGACCGGATTGGGGAAAGTCAGCCCCATAACCTCAACCGAAGCCTGAGACACCACCGGCGCCAGCAGCTCCATGCCGCCCATAGCGTGCAGCATGCCCAGCCCTTTCAAACTGAGGTCGTGGGCACACTCGGGCGGCAATTTGAACAGCATAGGCTGTACTGAAGACCAAATATTCATATCTGTTATTTTTTTATTATGTGAAAAGTCAGGCCAATCTGAACCAGGCTCAGGAATTTTTGCGCCGGGCTAGGGTCTTTTGTATTGCCGGTTTAGGAATGCCCAAGGATCGCGCGCACCGGCATAATTGTGTCACAAAAGCTAGCTAAAATGTCCGGAACGCAAAACAAACCAGGAGACTGTTGCGATTGCTATACCCGAAAACGCTTTGCCCGGCTCCTTCACTTCAGGATGAACCCATGCCCACATCGCTATCCCAACCGCTCGTGCTTCCGGCAACCGCCGATATTGTTCCATTTTCGCAAAACCCGCTTGTCTTAGAAACCGACGCCACGGTCAGAGGACTTATGCAAGGGACCGAACCGGCACTGGAGAACGATCATTGCCTTGACCTGCTGGATCGTTTTTTAGCCGATGATCAGCTGATCGCCGTGGCCGTTGTCGATGCCAAATCCCGCCCGGTCGGTCTCATGGAACGTGGCCGGATGACCGAAATCTTTCTCAAGCCTTACGCCCGCGACCTGCATTGCCGGACCCCGATCCGCAACTTGATGAATAACCAGCCGGTAATTGTCGATATCAAGACTTCCCTGGATGATCTGGCGCAAGTTGTTATCAATTCCGGTGTGCGGCATATGATTTCCGGATTCATCATCACCGAAAACCGTTTATATGCCGGACTGGCTTCGGGCGAAGCGTTTCTGAAAAAAATCACCCAGCGCAAGCAAGAAGAATTATTCTATCTGGCGCATTATGATCAGCTCACCGGCATTGCCAATCGGCTGTTATTCCAGGATCGGCTGAATCAGATTCTGGCTCTGGCCAAACGGCGTAATGAAAAATTTGCTTTGGGCTTTATCGATCTCGACAAATTCAAGCAGATCAATGACAGCCTGGGCCATGCCTTGGGCGATCGACTACTGATCACCATTGCCCAGCGACTGAAAAACAGTGTTCGCGCCAGCGATACCGTGGCCCGCCTGGGCGGTGACGAATTCGTGGTCATTCTACGCCAGATCAATTCGCAGTCCAACGCCGCGAAAACTGTCGAAAAACTTTTGGCCGCCTTGCGTCAACCGGTTGAGCTGGACGATACATCAATCGTCCCTGGCGCCAGCATCGGCGTCGCACTGTACCCGGATCACGGCCAGACTCACGAACAACTGATTCAAAACGCTGACGCCGCCATGTATCAAGTCAAGCAGCAAGGCCGTAACGGCTATTTGCTGTTTAGCGAGCATTACCGATCCGGGCTTCTGGAGCAGATCACCCTGGAAACCCGGCTGCGCTCGGCGCTGGCCAACCAGGAACTGTACCTGGACTACCAACCGCAGATTGATCTGAACACCAACCGGGTAATCGGCGTTGAAGCTTTATTGCGCTGGCGCAATCCGGAACTGGGCCTGGTGCCGCCGGACAAGTTTATCGCCATTGCTGAAGAATCCCATCTGATTCTGGAATTGGGCGAATGGGTTCTGAACGAAGCCTGCCGGCAACATCGAATCTGGCTGGAGCAAGGGCTGGGGCCGATCAGGATCGCGATCAATATCGCCCCTGTTCAATTCCACCAAACCGGGTTCTGCGACAAAGTCCAGGCAGCTGTGGAGCGAGTCGGCGTCAACCCGGCTTATCTGGAACTGGAGCTGACCGAAAACATCATGATGACCGATCTCGAAGGCATCACCAAAGTATTGCAACAACTAAAAAAATTGGGCGTCAGCCTTGCCATCGACGATTTCGGCACCGGTTACTCGAACCTGGGCTACCTGCGGCACTACCCTATCGACCGGATCAAAATCGACCAGAGTTTTGTCCGTGACATTCATCAAATCAAAAAAAAACAGGCTCTGGTCAAAACCATCCAGACCCTGGGTCAACATCTGGAAATGGAAGTCATCGCCGAGGGCATAGAAACCCGGCTGGAACTTGCCTGCGTGACCGCTTGCCAGTGCCGATTTGGGCAAGGTTACCATTTTGCCCGCCCGATGAGCCCGGAGCACATTGCCGACTATTTGACTCATACCTCAACCCCGACCACCAGTCTGACCTCAGCGTAATCGAGCATCGTCCAGTCGCCATAACGCCTCGCCGGGAAATGCCGGATCGGGACTCCATTGCAGACGCGCGTCGTACAACCGGCTGTTGACTTCAACTGGATAAAACAGCGTGTCGTTGGTCTCCGGCAACACCAAAACGCCGGGTCGCTGAACATCGGTCGGGCTGGCATCGGCCAATCGCCAGAACAGCGCCTCCGGTTGGCCGGGCTTGGCGAACGGCAGCAACCGGGCCCGGTAAAATTGCCCGTCGAATTCCACGCTGTCGATCACCACTTCGTTCCCTGCCTGCAAGCGGGCACCGGCTATCTGATCGAGCCCGCCGATACTGACCTGAATCCGGTAGTTACCGGTTTGCAGAGACGACAGCGCCGTGTTGGCCAAAAGATTGTATTCTCCCGCCGGCAAGTCGGCGACAATCATGGCATCGAAACCCTGGCCGCTATCGTCATCCAGGGCCACGAACTGCCGCTCCGCGTCCAGCAGCTCCAGAAAGGCATCGACCGCTGTTTGATCATCGGCGATCATGCGTATCACCACCCGACCGGCGACCGGCAAATCAAAACAATACCAGTCGACCGCGCTCTGATCCGGCGACAACACGAAAGTCAGCTCAATACGCCGGCAATCTTCCGCTTGTAACCGTCCGTTGCTCCAGACATTCAGAGTCAGTGGAGCAGCCTGACAAGCGGTAGAAGCTTGGGCAGGATACAGCGCGGCCACGCCGTTCAGGTCATCCCGGGTCGGGCCAATGACGTTACTGATAAACGGCGCCATCAACGCCGGTTGGCTGTTTTCATGATCCAGCCCCAAGGTATGACCGAGTTCGTGCGCGGCCACCCGGGTAAAATCCACCCGGATACCGGTCAAAGGGCCATCGAACACATCCCAGTCTTCGTTATCGTTGAACACGATATCCGATTCCAGATAAACGTCTCGGGAAAACAGATTGCTGGTAATCGCCAGGGTATTGGCGCCGAAGGCAAAGCCGCAATCATCACCACGGAAACCCACGCCGTTGACCCGATCATCCCGGCACGGATCGGTGACGCGCCGCGCGCCGTCGTTGAAAGTAAATCCCGAAACGCCGTTCCAACGCTGCATGGCCTCGACGAAAGCATCATTCCAGCGAGTACCGCTGGGCGAACGCGGCGCGCCCCGGGTATTGACAATATCAAATTCAAACGAAACTTCAGGCTGCGGCCAACGTGCACGCATCAACTCAAAGGCCATCGACCAAGGACTGACGACCATCATCAAGCCCAGCAAAAAAACTCTCATGGCCGGGTCTCCAGATACTCGCGCAGGCCTTGTTTGAAAGCTTCCACGCTGATGGCCGGTTGCGCCTGACCCAATTGCCGGGTGATTACGCCTTCGGCAAGGTCATGACTGAATTTGCCCTTGGCAGCCTCGGCGGAAAAATCCAATCCGGTTACCGGCTGACCGCTGGCCGCACGAATGCGTTCGATGCCGTCGGCACCCTTGAAGCTGACAAAATGACCTTGCGTCCAGCCGTATAACGGATTGACCAGACGCTGCCCCGGATCTTCGACAAAATAAATTCCGCTTTCACCGCTTTCCGGATAAACCATTTCGGCGACTTTGTATTCCAGGCCCTGATCGCGTTGATGACCGCCGAGAAAATCCAGGGTCAACTGCGCGCCCGGGTCATCGCCTTTGATGACATCGAGCACGGAGAAGGTTACCCGGGTAAACAAGCGGCCCGTGGCCGGGTCGGTCAATACCTGCCGGTCGATTACTTTGCCTTCAAAAACCAAACGCGCGCTGACCGCCATCTGATCGAGACTGACCGCCCGGATAGTGGTCGCCTGCACCGTTGTTACGTTCAACGCAACAGCTAACGCTAACGTCAGCCAAAATTGCCGATCAAATCTCATTTTCCACCTCAATTGATAGTCAGCCCCGGCATGCTGTTAGGCCCGCTGGAATCGATACGGTTCCGGCACTTTTTGCTGAAGCTAAAACCATTTATCCAGCAGCGACATCACGATCTCCACCGCGATCAGCCAGATGATGATCCATTCCAGGGTCGAGGAATGCTGGTGTTTTTGCTCGTCGGCCAGCATTTCCAAAAGCTCGTGTATGGTTTCCAGTTTTTTCGCCAGCACTTCGGTGCGCGGCGGAATTTCCAGATAATTCGCCACCAGGGTATACAAATGCTGGTATTCCGGATGTTCCCAGAAGAATTCCGGGGTATCCAGTAAATCATAGTTCAAAATAATGTCGCTTTTAGTCAAATAAAGCTGACCGCGAATTTTCGCCATTTCTTTACGATCCAGCTTGATCGTCCCTTCTCGGGCCAACGATTCCGGCAGAT
>RRYU01020563.1_pt1 | contig 13717 bp, 11 predicted proteins | sample 2162651 | NCBI WGS metagenome assembly RRYU01 (sample SAMN10267283, study PRJNA491782) | microbial mat metagenome | isolation source: biomat in the production well | place: Japan: Minami-Kanto gas field, natural gas well KTG3 | collected 2017-06 | reverse complement strand
TGATTGTCAGAAGTACATTTTAATGCCAAAATTAAAGGTACGGCCAAAAGACCAAAATCCCCTAAAGTTTTCCAAATTATGACCATCACCGTCCTCTCCTTTTAAAATGTAGAGCTGATCAAACAAATTAAATACACTTGTAAAAATATCCATATCAAATGGTCCTGTACCTATATTAAAGTTCAAGTGACCATTTACCAACTGGTAGGACGGAATTCTGAAAGCTTGCGCCCGGATTTCAGGGTTTTGCCTGCCGGATGGTTCAAAACTTGCATAATGCCTCTCAAAATAATTCCATTCCAGATTTAAATTAAGAAAATTCAGTATGGTAACCTCTGTATACAAACCAAAATGAGTCGGGGCCGGCCCCCCACAAATAATCCTTTGGCAAAAACCTTAACGGTATCAACCAGCACATCATTATCATTAAAAAGCCTGGCATTCACATCATTGGTCCATTTCCAGTTGCCAATTGATGCCAATCCGCCTACCTTGATCTTTGCGGTAAGCTGTGTTGCAAAATCAAATTCAAAACCATAGTGTGTGGCATTCAACCCACTAACCATGGCTCTGGTTTGTTGATTGTTCTCCAGTTGAACCAATTCATCAGAAAGAAAAGACACATCCTGCCATAAAGTATAATAGGTATTTGCTTTGATATAAGTTCTATTGTATGAAAAGGTATATCCTAATTCAGAGGTAGTAACTTTCTCATTCGCACGATCCTTTACAGGCACATTTGTAAAGTTTCCAAAAACAAATTTATAATACGGTGCTTTGTTGAAGTGCCCTGCGTTGACGTATATATTTTGTGCTCTGTTTAGATTGAAATTGATACCGGCCTTCACATCATAGGCTGGAATGGCTACCCAATCACTCCATTTCTGATCCGGATAATTGTACACATCGTGTCGTCTGTATCTGTTATCAGACAATGTACCTCCCGCAAAAACATTGAGTTTCCCAAAGCTTTTCTCAAGCTGCACATAGAGGCTGCTTGTATGCAGTAAGGCCCCATTATTGATGCGAATTATATCACCGGGCATTCTAATCTCATTACGCCCTGCTACGCCTGAAAGGGACCAGCTATAATCATCAATGTAGAAATCGCCTCCAAGCAGGTCATCCACTTTCTGTCGCAGTTTTGATTTGAAATAGCGATAATGCACACCGGTAAGCAGTTTAAATGTAGGAGTTATCTCGTATTCGTAGGATGAAAGTATACCTGCCCAGATATGGCTGGCAAGAAAATGTGTTTGAACTACCCTTGAAAAACCACTAACCGTATCACCACTGCTCAACACATAATCTTCATCATGGCTGGTGTTGAAATCATAAATTGCAGACCAGTCGATCTGCCCTGAAGGATTTCGAAAATCAAAAACCCCGGGACCGAAATTGAAGCTGTCGTTCCATTTTCCACCTCCGTAACCCGGTGTTAAATAGACGGAGGTGGACAATACCGATCGATTATTAATACCCCAAAAATGGTTAATTGCCAAATGCGGCTTGTGATAGAAATTCTCCGATGCATTATTGATAATGCCGTTGTAACTTCCCCAATCTTTATTATACCTATAGCCGTAACGTTCAACCTCAGCATGGCTTAACTTCAGATTTCGCTGACCATGCCTTTCAGGGCCACCCAACAAGGTCAAAACAAGCTTATGATCTTTGCTCAGCTGATTGCTCAATCCCAGAAAATATGCCCATGCATCTACATAGGTTCCATCAATATAACCCTGGCCACTGGTTCTGGAACCTAGCAACATCAGGGCCCATCCACTTTCTAATTTTCCTGTGTTGTAGGAAAAAGTGGATCGGTAGTTACCGTAATCGGTTAAGCTGTGACTAAACGAACCACCTCTTTGAGCTTCCGTGGTTTTGGTGATAATATTCAGGGTGCCTCCTACAGAATTCAAAGCGACCTTCGAGGCTCCTATACCGCAGTAAAAAAAAAAAAGCAGGAAAACATTGCAGTTTTATTGAATGGTGTTCCAATTAACGGAGCCGAAAACGGACTGGTTTATTGGAACACCATTCAATAAAACTGCAATGTTTTCCTGCTGGAAACCTCTGATACTAATTGTGGCATCACCGGACCCACCCCCATCGCGACTGGCATACAAACCAGGTGTGCGCTGCAGAACCTCAGGAAGTGGCCGGTCTCCCAGTTCGAATTGTATCCGTTCGGCATCAATACTTGAAAAACTAACCGGGCTATATCGTTCCCTGGCTTGATCAAAAAACACGATGATCTCCTCAAGCATGAGAGACTCCTGCTTTAGTTCTACCAACAAAGGCAGATCATAGCTAATCTCACCACTCTTGATGGAATTGGTTTCGTATCCAAGAAAACTGAATAAAAGGTCAAAATCTGTCATCGATACCTCAAGACTAAAACTACCATCTATTCCACTTAAGGTTCCTACATTGGTGCCTTCAACAAGAATTTGCACACCGGGCAGAGGCTTTTTATTGTTAGCATCAATAACACTACCTGTAATAATATCCTGAGCCTTTGTAGAATTGAGGACAATCAGAAGGAGAGCAAAAAGATAAAACTTATACATGACGAATGGATTTGAACGTAACTAAATAGCCCCGAAATCATCATTTCGGGGCTATTGAACCAATTAAGTCAAACCAAATACTTAGAAACCGTCGCAATAAAAATAATGCAAGCGCGGCTTAAGCATATCAATCATCATGACAACCAATAAACGGTTGCTGATTAGTCTACTTTCCTTGTTCAATCTTTCTACCATCCAGACTTTAACTGTCGGTACCGGATTTACACCGGATCAGTCTCCTAAGCATTACCGAGGAGAGTCGCGGACTTTCACCGCCGGTCGGGAATTACGCCCTGCCCCGAAAGATTAATACCTGACAAAAATACAAAATATTATTTCAAAAAAATGAGAAGATTGTAATTTAGAATCAGTTCACGCAAAAAGTGAACCTCTGATTTATTAAATATAATCGACTGATATTAAGTTAGATAAAGTACGAGTTGGTATAGTTAAGCATAGGTCATATACTCAATTTGTCGAAACGAGTGCTAACTGCTGACTTAATAAAGCTATTGAGCCAAAACAAGTGATCTTTGCCGGATATATTCCATCGCATTCAGTGCAGCTAAAGTGCCATCAGAAACAGCAGTGGTGATCTGACGATAACGTTTTGCTATGGCATCGCCGGCAGCAAAAACACCAGGCATATTGGTTTGTAAATTGTCATCGGTAATAATTTCGTTTCGCTCGTTCAATTCGATGCATCGATCTTGTACAAAATCTGTATTAGCCTCGTATCCAATGAATACGAAAACTCCATCGAGTTTCAAATCATAAACTTCGTGAGTCAGAAGATTCTCTATACTGATCGATTCCAGTTTTTCGTCACCATTAAAGGCCTTGATACGTGATGGCATTATGATCTCGATTTTAGGATTTTGTCTGGCTTCTTCGATGGCATGTGCAAAGGCCTGAAAATGATCGAGCATGTGAATAAGGGTCACTTTGCTTGCATATTTAGTTAAAGAAACTGCTTCTTCAAGTGCCGTGTTTCCACCACCAACCACTGCAATTTCCTTATCCTGAAAAAAATCGCCATCACAGGTGGCACAATAAGAGATGCCACGACCCTTAAACTTTTCTTCACCTTCAACACCCAATGTACGCGAACGTCCACCTGTTGCCAGGATAACTGTATCAGAAGTAAAGTGTTTGTTGTTTGACAGTTTGATCGAGATTTTTTATCTGATTCAAAATCAATATCCCTGATCGAAATACCCGATTGTATTTCGCAACCAAATGCCAAAGCTTGTTTACGCATATTGTTACTGAGTTCATATCCTGATATTTTCTCAACACCCGGATAATTGGCTATTTCATGGGTAAGAATTAGCTGTCCTCCTGCAATACCTGAGTCGAGAATCAGGGTCTTCATTTTTGCCCGTGATAAATAAATACCTGCTGTGAGTCCTGCCGGTCCGGCTCCAACGATGATCGTATTATAGTGATTTGCTTCCATGTAAAAAGTAATGTGTTGAATACATATAAGTTGCAATGTAAAAAAAATCAATGCGTGTCAGTAATCACTCACACGCATTAACCAGTCTATTGCTTTCCATTTAGAAAATGTTCGTCCAGAATAGCTGTGATCTGATCCCTGTTTTGGATGCTGCTAGTGGCCTCAACCACTTTTCCATTTTTATAATAAATGGTAAATGGTAAACCCATAAAATTGCTTGCTTCGGGCAAGTTGCGGATTATATGAGCTTCGGGTGAATCAAATGCCATATCCCTAAATGCCACATGTTTATACTCATCCCTTAGCTCTTCCATAACGCCATAAACAGGTATACACATAGGCCCCATTCGGCCGCAGCATACCATTACGTTTTCATTTTCATTGATTGTTTTAGTCAATTCATCCGCCGTAGCGATGTGTTCTAAGTTTGTTGGCAATACCATAGTTCAATTCAATTTAAGTTATTAATATAAATCTTTGCGAATGCAAAGATCATAAATTATGCCAAGCAGTGATACTAAAGCGATTTATTTTTGAATGAAATTCCAAAATTAACTGGAAAAAAGCGGGGATTAGTTGTAGATGTGCGTTTTAAATGATTCGTTTAATCAGGCGTAAACGATGAGTATAGGTTTGCTCCTCCAGGTTAAAAATGCCCTGGTGATCAATGTTATCAATACGTACATGGCCGGAAGCATGAATGATTTTTCCAGGCTCAATGATAATACCTGCATGTACGATCTCAGCTTCAGCATTATCGAAGAATGCAAGGTCGCCAGTTTTGGCTTCTTCAATGAAATCAATGGTTTTTCCTTGGGTAGCTTGTTGGCCGGCATCACGAAATAATTTGATCCCTGCTGCTTTAAATACCATTTGGTTCAGTCCTGAACAATCAATTCCAAATACAGTGCGGCCACCCCAAAGGTAAGGCACTTGCAGAAACTGCATGGCATATTGTCCGATTCTGTCAGGTTTTGGCAGATCGTTCTGAGCATAAGTCCCAATAAAATCACTTGCACCGTGCTCCAATATGATCTTATCCTCCAAAATATTCCATAGCGTACTGCCAAATGTAAGAAGCATTATTCTTTGATTCTCCTGTCGAACTTCACTAATGACAGAAGTAGTCACAAAACTGTTGTTATAATCCAGCTGTGAATAATCCGCAGCTGATAAGTCGTTATGCATCTTCTGATCGATCCAGCCCTCATATTCATCATAGCAAAGGCGGACCAACAGCCAGTTAGTTTTCGAATCCAGAATCGTATAAGTTTCTCCAAACAGAATCTGCGATACCATCTCAGCCTTTTCAGAAGGGGTATTTCTTACAGGGATAACGCTTAATCTGCATATGCCATATCGATCGTTGCTATTCATATTGTTCAATCTATTGGAAACAAAAGTAAAGAATAATAGCAGTTAACTGGGAGAAACCCATCAAGTAAGTTTATTATTTTGGGATTTGGATGCCATATAAACAATTTTAAAATCGGCATATGAAGGGACACTTCATGGCTTAGGTTAAAGATATAATAGAATAGACGTATGGTATTAGTTATCTGCTTATTACATCTTCAGGGTTGAAGCTCAACTTTCGGTTATCACGGAAATCGAATAAAGTCAAGCGCCTCAAATCATAATAGTTGGTCCAATAGGTTTTCAATGCGTTGTAATAACCCTTTTTTGCATTGTCATTATCAATTTGTGCATTGTTCAATTCCAGAACATCATTGACGCTTCCGATCATATATCGTTTTTGAGTTACATCAAAACGCTTTTGTGCAACAGTATCTGCCTTAGCAGCAATCATCAGCTGGTTTTGCTGCATATTGAACTGCATTACTTTTAAGAAAATGGAATGCTCAAAATCCAAGCGTTCCTGACCTATGGATTCACGCACCAGATCCAGGTTGGATTCTGCCATTCTGATTCGACCTTTGGCTTGGCCCCAATCTAATATAGGTATCACAATCCCAAGGGTTACACGCTCTTCATCCAGTGGGTTCTTATAAACCTCGTCAAACCTGTTTGAGGTTTGTGTTAATCCAAAAGTAGCATACAACTCCGCATCAAACCGGCTTCCGGACCTGGCTTGGCTGATCTGACTTTCGGCCTCCAGCAGCCGCCGGTCAAATGCAAGTCCTGCCGAAGTGTTCATTTGTGCCTGAGTGAGGGCATCTTTAACTTCGACGGTAAAAAATTCGGTGGTTGACGGTGGTATAAGTACAATGGGACTTGTGGTTTGCAAGCGTAAATATGATTTGAATGTAAATAGCATATTCTGATACTCAAGATCAGCCATTTCCACTGCTGCATCAGCTCTGAGCAGATTCAGTTCCAATTGCAATAGTTCATTTTCAGCAATACGCCCGAGTACAAATCTGCCTTTTGCAATATTGAACAAAGTGTCATAGTTGGCTTTGTTTTTACGTTGTATTTCCCGCTCAATTTGTGCCATCAGCAAATTAAAAAAATGTCCCACAGCGGTGATTGCGATCAATTCCGTATTTTCCAGGTATTGACGTCGGGCTTCTTCATAGCGAATAGGTTCGATCTGTTTATCCCATTTGTAGGCATTGTAGCCAAAAATTGGTTGCCTGAAACCAATATTAACAGGGCTGGATAAAAATTGTCTGGTTGTAGTGTCAGAAAAATAATTATCAAGTCGTTGCAGTCCAGAACTAAGAAACACTTCACCTCCGGTAAGTCCAATGCGCTGATTGAGTGATAGATTGGTTGAGTAGCGAGCCAAAGTACGTTCGCGGTAACTTTCGCTACCATCAGCCTGGGTGATGGGATCAATTGTACGATTAAAGTTTGGCAAAGTAGCATCCAGCCTGATATTTGGCAAATAGCCAGCTCTGAAGCTTCGAAATTCCCAATAGCTTCGTCGAAACCTGTGCTTTGCAATTAAGGCATCTGGTGATTGCTCGCGGGCAAGGAAAACAACTTCACTTAGTGACAGATATATAGGATTTTCTGAGTCATCGAACCTGAATTCATCTGATGCTCTATTCTGGCCTATTCCAGCAAATGCAGAAGTAAAAATAAATATGAACAGCAGTGTAAACCTCATAATTGTTAGCAAAGTTTTTGCGGATTCTCCAATAATAATTTTAGTCATGTCTCAATGATGTAACTGGGTCTTGCTCTGCCGCCCTACGGGCCGGAAGGTAACCAAACACAATACCAACAAAGGCAGCTACTCCAAAAGAAACAATGATGGATAAAGGTGATACAATGGTCAGTATCTGTGTGGTTTGTGTGATAAAATGTGCCATAACCAAACCCAGTATGATACCAATCAATCCACCACTGATGCTAATCAAAGTGGCTTCAGCAAGAAATTGAAAAATAATATCGCTACGCCTGGCACCTATTGAGCGGCGAACACCTATTTCACGAATACGTTCTAGTACTGAAGCCAGCATGATATTCATGATGCCAATGCCACCAACAAGAAGAGAGATGCCGGCAATGGCTCCAAGCACAATGTTAAAAATATCTTTGGTCCTTTGTTCCTGTTTAAGCAGCATTTCAGGCACAGTGATCTCAAAATCCTCGACCTCCTGGTGGCGGCGTTTCAACATTTGATTCAACACTTTTGTGGTGGCTGCGAGGTTTTCACTGTCATCTACCTGCACAATAATACGATCAAGCTGATGATAATTCTGTTCATCGGATGAACCGCTACTGCTTGAAAAGCTGACAACGCCACCGCCTGAATATATTGTTGTGGAACTACCTCCGCTTCTAAGTGAACTTTCGCTGATGCGTGAACGGTCCTTAAAACGCAACAGCACAGTCTGTAAGGGTGCATATACATCATTGCTGTAATCAGTAATACCAAGATCTTCCAATGATTCATCCTTTATTTGTCTGTTCTCGAGCACACCAATGACACGCAACCATATATTTCCACACTTGATCAACTTACCAATGGGGTCTTCAAGCGGAAAAAAACGTGACTTAATAGATGGTCCAATTATACAAACCGGGCTTCCTTCTTCAAGTTGCTGCTGATTGAACATATTACCTGCTTGCAAATTCATATTGAATACTGCAAAATACTCCGGTGTAACCCCATTAATGCGAGCTTGCACACGTGTTCCTCCTTTGATCACATGTGTTTCGTAAATTACTTCCGGACTTACGGCACGCACCGTTGGTATCAGTTTTTGAATACTTTGGGCATCTAGCAGCGTAAGACCAGGAGAAAATTGTTTTCTAACATTCTGTCCTTCTGCTTCTTCATCGTCATTACCCGGAATTTCAGAATCAAGTCTGGCATTGATAATGATATTGTTTACACCGACTAATTTGATCTGATCAAGGATCTCCTGCCTAGCACCGTTTCCAATGGCCATCATGGCAATAACTGCTGCCACTCCAAAGATAATACCTAAAGCTGTCAGAACGGAGCGGGATCGGTTTGCAAAAACAGCCTCCAGCGCAACTTGTAATATTTCCCAGTATCTCTGCATGATTATGGCTTACTGTTGCCTAATTCCCTTGATTTCGAACCTCTTTTAAGGCCTGTTGCGGGATATTGTCATTCTTGTATTTATCAATGATATCAGCGGGCAACAACACCAACCGGTAGGAGTCAGGATTATCCGGCGGTACAAGCCTCACTTTATCGTTCTGGTTTAAGCCTTCATGCACAATAATCTCATTTTCATTTGCTTTTCCGGCAATGATCTGTTGTCTTTTGTTTCCAGAAAATACAAAGGAAAGTGTGTCATAAGAATGAACAGCCTCAAGGGGGACAAAAAGAACACTATCTATCACTTCTGTTATGATTATATTCTTAGTGGTCATAGCTGGCCTGAGTACAGAGTCAAATTCATTCACCTCTATTTTTACTTCAAAGACCTTGGCACTTGAGTTACGCATTTGTTCACCTATATTGGCTACTTCTATTACCTGTCCGGTAAATTTCTTTTCCGGGAAGGCATCCACACCTATCTCAACATTTTGACCAACACGAACTTTTGAGATGTCGATCTCATTAACAAAGGTTTTCGTAATCATTTCATTCAGGTTGGGTAAGGTTGCCACTACATTTTCCCAGGTACTGATGTTGGAACCTATACCTCGTTTCCGTCCGTCCCAATCACGTTGATACACGACCATTCCTGATTTGGGAGCTTTTATTATAAATTGATTAGCCAGGTCTTGCAAGTCCGTAAACTTATTCTGCGCCTTACGAAGTGCTGTGGTCACCTCAGACATATTGGCAACTGCTTTTTCATATTGTAGGGAGTAGTTGCGTTCTGCTTGTTCATAGGAGCGTTGTGCCCTGTCGAGTTCTATCTGAGCTTGTCGCTGTGTAGCGGGTGGCTCATAGATGGATTGGTCAACGGTAATTTGCGCTTCCTCTAATGCAAAATGAAGATTTACCAGATCATTGCGTGCTGCACGTAAGGTCATCGTAGTGTCAAGTTGTGTACGTGTAAAATTATTTTGCAATTGCTCCAGTTCAAGTTCCTGATCTTTGAATTTATTGGTTAGCTCAGTACGGTCCAGGGTAGCAACGTAGTCGCCTGAATCTACTATTGTCCCATCAGGAATGATGTCGTCAATACGCAGCTGCCAAATTCGGGCTTCCCTTAAACTTGTTGGAGAGGGTCCGAAAATTTTTTCAGAACTACGTGCCTCAAGCTCACCGGTGGTTGTAACACTGATCACAAACCGGCCAAACGAAACAGGTACTTCAAGGGTTGTACCTGTGCTTTCTGATGTTCGGGTAAAATACCATAAAGCAAAGATTAGAAGTACTGCTGAGCCAACAATTAAATAAATATTTCGTTTCATCTCAAAAGCATATGAGGGTTACATTAATTCTCTTATAATATCCGCTATGCCAATGCCTTCAGCTTCCGCTGTATAATTTCTTACAACACGATGTCTAAGAATTGGAAGCACCACAGCACGCACATCTTCGATATCAGGCGAATATTTACCGTTTAAAGCGGCATGACACTTGGCACCAATTATTAAGTACTGAGATGCCCGTGGACCGGCACCCCAATTGATATATTTATTAGACCAATCATGTGCAAGTTTGGTGTTGGGGCGTGTTTTAGAAGCCAGGTTTACAGCATATTCAAATACATTGTCGGGTACCGGTATCTTACGAACCAATTGCTGATAAAATAGTATTTCCTCGGCACTGAGCACCTCACCCGGATTGGCCTCAATGCCGGCTGTGGTGTTTTTCACTACATCAATCTCCTGATTGAAAGTCGGGTAGTCGAGCCAGAGGTTGAACATGAATCTGTCAAGCTGGGCCTCCGGCAATGGATAAGTTCCTTCCTGTTCAATCGGGTTTTGGGTTGCCAGCACAAAAAAGGGTTCCTGCAAGAGGTGGGTTTGTCCGGCAACAGTAATGGCTTTCTCCTGCATGGCCTCAAGCAAGGCTGCCTGTGTTTTTGGTGGTGTGCGATTGATTTCATCTGCCAAAATAACATTGGCAAATACGGGACCTTTTATAAATTTAAACCTACGGTTTTCATCCAGAATTTCTGTACCAATTATATCTGATGGCATCAAATCAGGCGTAAACTGAATACGGCTGTATGACAGCCCCAGCACTTTACCTATTGTATTCACGAGTAAGGTCTTGGCCAATCCTGGCACACCAACCAACAAAACATGTCCTTTGCTAAGAATAGATATTAGGGTATTGTTGACAATTTCTTCCTGTCCGACAATTACTTTCCCGATTTCCAGTTTCAGCGCATTGTATTTCTCAACCAAAGCATCAATAGCTTCAACGTCGGAGTTAAATTTAGTCATAGTGTATCAAAATTAAATATTGTAGAAATAAGTAAATTTTAGCATGCGGGAAGACTTACAGTTCGTCCTTCCAGTTGAATTGATAATTACAACCTTTAAATTCGTCAATAATATTGACGAAGGCCGACCTGGTTTTGTTTTCAATCCATTTGTTAATGGCTTGTTGTCTTTTTTCAGCCAGGGCCCAACCTTGAATTCGATTATAATCCTCGCGCATATTGGCAATATGAGGAGTAGTTTTATGTTTAATCTTCAAAAGCCTGAATGCATCCTTACCATCCTGTGTTTTCATAGGTACAGGATCGCTGAGTTCGCCAACTTCAAGCTTATCAACAACAAAAGAAACCTGCGGGTCAAGCTGTTCAGCCTCGAAGCGTACCCCTCCGGTATAAGGGTTCAACAACAAACCGCCATCGGTTTTATTTTCTTCGTCTGAAAATTTAACAACTGCTTCATCAAATGTAATTTCGCCACTCCTGATCAATGTTGCAATTGAATCAAGTTCATTATGTGCAGCTTCCAGGGCTTCAGGCGTTGGCTTTGCTGTAAGTAAAATATGCCTCACATTTACATATTCTCCCCTTCTTTCGATGAGTTGAAGAATGTGGAACCCTGCTTCGGTTTCGACAACTTCAGATATTTCACCCTCTTTTAGTCTGAAAGCGACAGCTTCAAATTCCGGATAAAGCTCACCTCGCCCATACAGTCCGAGTTCGCCTCCTTTTCTGGCAGAACCTGGATCTTCAGAATAGAGTATCGCCATGGTGGAGAAGCGCTCGCCGGCTAAAATGCGTTGACGTAATTCATGCAACCTATTTCTGATTGCCAGTTTTTCATCAATGCTTATGGGTGGCTTTTTTACAATGTGTGCTATTTCATATTCGGCTGGCACCATGGGTATGCTGTCTTTGGGAATGGAGCGAAAATAAGAACGAACCTCAGAAGGCGTAACCTGAACCTTGGCCATGATTTCACGCTGCACTTGCTCAACCAACATCTGATCTTCAACAAGCCTTCGCAGTTCATCTTTAATTTCGTTTACACTCTTGTTGTAATATTGTTCAAGACGTTCCTGTGAACCCAGCTCATTAATAAAATAACGCAGCCTGCTCTCCATCTCCATTTCAACCTGAACTGAGGTGACTGTAATACTGTCCACTTCGGCCTGGTTAAGCATTAGTTTTTGAAAAAGGAGGTCCTCAAGTATCTGGCACCTGATTTCTTCAGCTGTCCCGCTAATGCCTCGCTGCAGACGAAATTGAATATATTGGTTTTCGATATCAGATTGCAAAATAATGTTTCTTCCAACTACTGCTACCACCTGATCGATGATCATGGCTTCCTGTGCATTAATGCGGGGTTGAAACAGGCTTGCAATAAGCAAAACAACAAATATTTCAATTTTACTCTTAATTATCATACAGCTTAATCATTAGGTTCATTGGTAGATTTCAAATACATTATCGCGCATAGCCTGTTCATAAAGGTCATGTTCCATCTGCCTTACCAGTTGCCGTTTGCGTTTGTTCAATAAGATGTTTTTTATATCATTTTGAACAAGCTCAAGCGGAGAAGTACTCTCACTGACCATATAATCCCTGAAAAGAACGAGGTAGCTGAAGGGATCTTCATCTATCTCCAGATATCTGGTATTCTTCAGGTACAATTCCTGATTATAGGCATCGATAGGAATCAAGCTTGCCAACTGATTAAAGCCGAGCCACTCTTCGTCATTGAGATGATAAGCAAGGGCATACTGACGGGCATAATAATCGATCGAATCAAGCATGAGTTCATCATCAGTTTGGAACAGGTTTCTGAATATTTCGGTTTCCTGCGATTGGTATGGTAGGATAACATAAATGACCTTCACAATGTTGTGCTTTAGCTCAAAATTTTGTAAGTTATCATAATAGTACTGTTCAATTTCGCTTTCACTTACAACAGTATCGAGCATTTGTTTTATCAGTTCCGATTCATATGCATAAATGACAAGCGAATTACGATAATCTTCCAATTTTTTACTGAAATCTAATTGTCTTGGTGTTAGATTACGTTCTGCCTGCCGTATCAACAGCCTGCTCTTTATCCAATTCTCAATAAAGCTTTTGGCAAGTAAAATACTATCGCGCGCCGATGTACCATATGGAATCACCCCTTCCATATCTGCTTCATACAAATAATACCCTTCAACCTTGGCAAGTATTTGTCCTCTATCTTTTGCCGGAGGCGGTTCACATCCAATCACAGATGCCAGTATCAATATCAGCAGAATTATTCTCAATTAGTCTAATTTACGGTATAATGGTCTTTTACCTGATCCAAAACTTTTTGATTTACAACAACCGGATACTTAGCATGGAGCTCCTCCATCCATTTCTTCTCGAGATAATTCTGGTAATCAGATGTGATCAAACCGCGTGCTTCATTTAAAGCTTTTGGCATAGGTGGTAATATTTCCCGAATGCGCACAAAGACCATAAATCGATCCACCTCCGAACTTAGTGGGCCAGTGATTCCTTCCTTCCATTCAATCATATCAATATAATTATTGTCGCCTCGCTCAAACTTTCCGGCCTGAATTCGAACGCCACCAATACTATCAGCATCAATGGCCTCACGCAAGGCTTTATCATCATCAATTTTGTTGATCAATTGACGGACCTTTTCCACATCTTCTGTGTGAGGCACACTATAAATGGATGCACTTACACGGTTATCCCACATATATTTATCCCTGTTGGCCGTGTGAAATTCCTGCAAGCCTGTAGTATCGCGAACTGCTTTGGACCAGACCATATTATCCATCAGGTCAAACAACAATATGCCATCACGATATTCCTTCATTAGCATATCAAACTCAGGATGCTTTTCTTCCAATAAA
>RRYU01001142.1_pt1 | contig 13719 bp, 8 predicted proteins | sample 2162651 | NCBI WGS metagenome assembly RRYU01 (sample SAMN10267283, study PRJNA491782) | microbial mat metagenome | isolation source: biomat in the production well | place: Japan: Minami-Kanto gas field, natural gas well KTG3 | collected 2017-06 | reverse complement strand
CCCCCCTCTCCCCATAGGCTATGCATGACCCACAATTATACCGCATCAGGATGCGGTAGAGCAGGTAGGTTCCCGCCTTCCATGGGTACCGGCGGGGCGCAGCCCACTTTTTTTGCGGGGCCGGAGGCCCCCGCGTCCCCGATTTGTGGGTCATGTATAGCCCCATAGGAGAGAGGGGGCAGGGAAAGAGGGGCTTTTGGGCGTCCTGATGCAATCCGACAAGAAATCTACACTTGAAAGTAGCCACTCTCCCTGCTTAGAATCTTGCCCCAAACGCAGCATGTTCCTGTGTGGCTGTACCGCGCTGTATCGTTGCCAGTAGTGCCCTCAGGTCGCCGCGCCAGAATGCCGCCGGGTCAAACCAGAGGCCGGGAAAGGCTTCGCTGCATAGAATGCCCTCCTTATTGGCAGCAAGCGGCACATAGACGCCCTCGCGCAGAACGAACCAGTCCACACGCTGCTCGTAGATCTGCACCACCAGATACTCTTGCACCCCATTGCGCGCATACGCCCGTCGCTTATCGTGCAGATCATACGCGGCACTACTGGCGGCAACTTCTACCAGCAATTCGGGCGGGCCTTCGATATAATCATCTTCCGTCACCCGCGAACGCCCACCATGCTGCGGCTGGAGCCGCAGCAGCGCATCAGGCTGTACCTCATTCTCGAAATCGAGCCGCACCGTGGCATTATCTGCCCCGGTTATACCAGGTGTAGCAGCACGATATACGCCAAGCCAGGTGATAATATCGCTATGCGGCCGTCCATGTTGTGCAAACCGTACTGGTGATGCCACGTACACTACTCCTTCAATCAGTTCAGCCTGCTTCACATCCGGATCAGCCGCGTAGCGTCGTTCAAACTCGGCCCGCGACAGGCGGTCGCCAGAATGCAGCGGCGGTATGTCGGTGGTACGCACGGCACTGGTTGGCAGGGTATCACGTATCATATGCCCTCCTGAGGTGGCTGGTTGGCTCTATTTTAGATTACTGTAGCACACGCTTTCAGACAACGTCAACTGAAGATGGAACTGATTGCGGGAGGTGGTCACCTATTACCGGTCGAGCGCCCTGAGCAGTGTGCCTACATTCTGGAAGACTTCTTTCAGCGTCATGCGTAGATCGTAGATCATGGTGATTGGGCCATAATATGCTGCACCAGAGCCACGTCGTCGGGTGTGTTCATATTCAGGAAGGCGTGGCCCTGAGGATCATAGCGGTCGATTATATCAGATGCGATCGTGACAACGTGTACCTGATCGATAAAGGCACTGATCTGGCGTTGCCCTTGCTCCAGGTTGGTACGCAGCGGTTGCAGGCAGGTGCGGCTATAGATGGCATGCAGTGGTTCGATATTCAGGGCATTGCGGGTTGTGCCTGGTCGCGGTGAACGGGGCACAAGCAGATCATAGGTACGCGGGTAGGACAGCATGGCGTGCAGCAGACCTGCGTTGAGAAAGGGCATATCGGCGGCCACAACGATGGCGTATGGATGACTCGCTGCCGCCAGTCCCGCATACATTCCCCCGGCTGCCCCGCCATCTGCGTATATATCGCGAACAAACCGGGCTGGCAGGCCAGCCCATGCTTCAGGGTCATTCAAAACCACCAGTAGTTCAGCGCACAGCGGCGCAAGGATATTCAGTGTGTGTTCAAGCAACGTTGGTCTGGCTGGCCCCCACAACCGCAGCCGTCGCTTATCTGTGCCCAGACGGCGACTGTGCCCCCCCGCGACCACAATACCGGAAACTGGTTGCATTACCTGGACCTCTTGCGTCATTCATTTATACACTTGACACAGCGGTGGCGTTTTGATATCCTTGATGTACATCTTTATCCATTCATGATACACCACGTACCGGAGGTATGGAGCTAAAACCGCTTCATGCCTCTTTGGATTCGGCGTTGTGTCATAGTTCTATTCTGGAACAGACTGATGTGTTGACCGCATTGCCACACAAAGGGGTGTTGGTTCCCCGTGTGTTATTGCATGGAAAGGGGAAGTACCATGCGAGTCCCATCACGGTATCAGCGGCTACGTTTGTACATGGTGATTCTGACGTTGACGGCGCTTGTGCTGCCATTGTCGACAGCACAGGCTGAAGACCCGGAAATCCTGACCCCGGCAGACTCGTTTGATGTTGCTCTGGGTGGGGGCTATGTTTTCTGGACCAATCTGGTGGGCGAGTTCTGTTCGCCTGAAGGGGCGGTCACGGCGCTTAATCTGACGACCCGCGTTGTCAGTTCCCGCCGCACAGGGTGTGATATTAGCCCGGCGGCGGTTGTGGCAGACGATACAGCCGTCTATTATGCCGAGTGGGCATCGGATACCATCCAGCGTATTCCGGTGGGCGGTGGTACATCAAGCACACTGGCCAGTGCCAGCGGGCTGATTTTCCATCGTGCGCTGGCACTGGATGCCGACTATGTTTACTTTGGTGACAACCAGGGCATCAAGCGTGTGCTGCAAGCGGGAGGCGATGTCGAAACACTGTTTGCAGGGTCGGCCAATGGCCGCCATCTGGCGGTTGATGATGCTTTTGTGTACTGGGATGAAACGATCCTGGGTGATAGTCAGGGCATCAAGCGTGTGCCGAAAGCCGGGGGGACTGTAACAACGATTGTGCCTGCCAGCAGTCTGGGCCGGGTTATTGATCTGACGGTTGATGCAACCCATGTGTACTGGACTGAGTCAACCAGCAAAACCCGGCGTGTCCCTAAAACCGGCGGCACAATCGTCGATATTGCTGCTGCCGATCCACTTTACCAGGGCGGGCGGATTGCCGTCAACGATACCCACGTCTACTGGCTGGATACCACAGGCTCAGCCGATGGCCGGCTACGCCGTGCGCCAAAGGCGGGTGGCACCATTGAAAATCTGGCGCTAGGACTGTTCGGCCCTACCGGGCTGAACCTATCAGCCAGCCACATCTATTGGGGCGACAGTGATGGCATCAAACGTTTGCCGCTTGATGCCGATGTCACCGCCGTGGATCTAACCATCAGTGGGCTGGAACTTACTCAGGGTATTCAAGATCTGGCCAATAGTGTACCCCTGGTTGCCGATAAAACCACCTATGTGCGCGTCTATCCTGCCGTCGATAGTGCCGATACGCCCAATGTCACCGCACGACTGCGCGGCTTTCGCAACGGTGTTGAGCTACCAGGCTCGCCGCTGAGTCCGATCGATCCAACGGTCTATGTGCGTACGAGCGGAGCTAACCGCTCCCGGTTGCAGGATAGTTTCACCTTCTGGGTTCCGCCAGACTGGCGATCAGGCAATGTTGAGTTTCGGGGCGAGATTAATCCTGCCGGGACAATTCCCGAATCGGATCGGGATAATAATGCCCGGTCGGTTACGCGTACCTTTACGGTAAAACGCCCTCTCTGCGTGGATATGGTACGTGTCCGTACTGAGCCAACCACAGCTTCAATTTATAATCCGGGCTTCTGGGATATTGTAGACTGGCTCAAAGCGGCCTATCCTGTGCCCGATGTCTGGATTTATCGCGGGGGCACAATTGAGGAACTGCAGGTCTGCATTGCCGGTATTTTCCCCTATCCTTGCGGTGGGCCATATGAAATGCCAGATGATAGTGACTGGGTACTGGCAAAGCTGTGGACCTATAACCTGTTTACGAATGATCCAGGCGAGTGTGATGATCAGGCCTACTATTTTGGCATGGTACATCAATCAAGCACCTACCAGGGCGGCGCTGGCTATCGTCCCGGTGATGAGTCCTGGGGCGCGATGAATGTCGATGCAAATTATCTAGGGGGTGCATTTCCCTGGTATGTCCCTCACGGTGGATCAACGCTGGCGCATGAGATTGGTCATAACCTGAACCGCCGCCATGTCAATTGTGGTGGCCCGGCTAATACAGATCCCAATTATCCCTACAACGCCTGCGATATTGGCCCGAATGATCCTGCTGGCTATTATGGCTTTGATGTGCTGGATCTGGCCGTTATTCCGCCGACAACGGCGGGTGATCTCATGTCCTATGCGATGAGTGTAGGGAAACCACGCTGGCCATCGGACTATACCTACCGGGCGCTGTATAATGCCCTGCCTAATGCCACCGCAACAACTGCCGAAGCAGCACCAGATCGGTCTGGTCTGGTTGCCGAGGTGATTCAGGCGACTGAGAATCTGGCGGTGACGGGAGTCATTACGCCCGATAACGGGACAGCGGTGTTAAATTATGCCTACCGGGTCGATGATAGCCTGGTAACAACCAGCAAACTGATCGATCTGACTGCCCGGATTGACACTAGCCCGACAGCAGCCTATAGCCTGCGCTTGCTCGATCAAGCAGGCAACATCCTGCGTGAGCAACCGTTTGACCTGCCCGATAATGGCGATCCGGTTGCGCCAACACGCTCGTTCAACATGATTATGCCCTTTGAAGCCCAAACGGCGGCGATTGTTCTCTACCAGGGCGATACGGAGTTGGCCCGGCGCCAGGTAAGTTCCACTGCACCAGCAGTAACGCTGCAAAGCCCGAATGGCGGCGAAGTTTTGACTGGCCCTTTCACCATTTCCTGGACAGCCAGCGATCCAGATCCAGAGACGACGCTCCTCTACACGGTGCAGTATAGCCCGGATGCCGGGACAACCTGGCAGACACTGGCAGCAGATCACTATACATCAACCCTGGAAATACGTGATCCTACAATCATTCCTGGTAGCACAACCGCATTGCTGCGTGTGATTGCAACAGACGGCGTGAACACATCCAGTGACACATCGAATCAAACATTTCAAGTTGGAGCCCATGCCCCCGATGTGCATATCAGTCGTCCGGTCAGCAATGCCGTCTATGCGCCAGATCAGCCGATTCTGCTGATTGGCATGGCTATCGACGCTGAAGATGGGCCACTTGCTCCTCCCCAATTACGCTGGACCTTGAATGACCAGGTGATCGATACTGGTGCAGAGGTCTTGCTTGATGGGCTAGCAGAGGGTATTTATACGGTTCGGTTGCTTGCAACCGATAGTAACAATAACCAATCCACCGACAGTCGTGTGATTTTTGTGGGCAATGCGAGTCGGGTGTATCTGCCGTTGCTGGCGCGGTGAATATACATTGAGCGAGTATAGACACGCACAGGCGAAAATTATAATATGGTCGGTTTGTTGTGGCGGCAAAGCCGCCACAACAAACCGACCATACTTTTTTTGGGGGCCGGAGGCCCCCGCAAGCCCCCACGTGTGGGTAATCATAGCCCTCAGGGAGAGGGGGAAACGGGGAAGAGGGCGTCTGGTTCACCCAGGAGGTATTCGCACTAACAAATTTTAAAAAAAGATTTGTCTTTCACCCTACCGGAGACGATATCCGCTCGGAGGAGGGGTTCGCCTCCGGCAGGCTGGACATTAGTACTTTGGTGGGCGATCATAGGCACTTGGGCGATCATAGACACTTTGCGGTTGGCGCTGGCGAGCCATTTTCTCTTCAGTGGTCGAATGCGTTTTAGTTAACGCAACGGCACCCAGTTCAAACAAGCCCAGGATGATCAAGCCGATAATCTCGCCCATGCCCGTAGCGGGCACCAGGAACGCCGCGATAATCACTGTCAGGCCACTCAGCGCATCAAGAACCAGATGCCCCTTCATAGGCAGCAACTTTAACACACTTAGCTCATAGTTGGTCACCATGCTATACAACACCAGGCCAATACCCAGTATTGTCAGTAGGATCGTGGTCGGGGCAGACCAACCGAGCAGACGGGGCAAAATAATCAGGGTAAGCGCTGCGATATAGTCAATGACACCATGAATTTGAGTTGAGATAGGTTTTGGCATGATAAGCCTCCTTTCATATGAGAGCGTACTCCATGAATACTGCGAGGGTAGCAATTTGTATGCCATATAGCGGCTTTATTATGCAGAATGTGCAGCGGGTGTCGCAGCCAGCGATCTAGGCATAAAATTGTACTGAACTGGTAACACTGATCATATATAATACAAGAGCAACCGGGTGCCATGGTGGCGCCCGGTTTTATTTTATATGCTGTGCGCTGCCCACACCGCCTGGATGAAAAGAACCCTGTACGGGCGCAACATGCTGTGTCTCTACCGGTTCGAAGGATATAAGGATCACGCAATGACAACGAATCATTACACCATGGAAACATTACAACAAGAAAACCAGCAATTACGTGAGCAGATAGCTGCACTGACGTACGAACGTGATATCTGGCAACGATCCCAGCAAGCAGATACTTCTACAACAGCATCCCATAGGCATGATCTACCCCTCTTTCCTGGGGCAGACGCAGAGTTACGTTCAAATCAGGCCTTACTGCAAGGAATTCTCGCGAATGCGCCTTTTGGCATATTTGCCGTGGATGAACACGGGCAGTATCTTATGTGTAACCAGGAAGCCGCTGGCAATCTGGGGCTTGTGCCAGAACAGGTAGTGGGAAAGACTGACTACGATTTTTTTCCTACTGAAATAGCCGATGCCAACCGACAACGCTACCTGCATGTCCTGGCAACCGGTGAGCGTCTCACCTATGAATTTGACCTGCCCGCCGACGTGGGGCGCCCACAGAGCTTTCTGCATACCTGGTTTCCGGTGTTAGACGCAGAAGGAAAGAATTATGCTGTCTGCGGCATTATCACCAATATTACAGAACACAAGCAGCAGGAAGATGACCTGCGCATATTCAAGTTGCTGGCTGACAATGCGCTGGATGGTGTGGCAATGGCTTCGCCGGATGGTACGCTGACCTATGCCAACCCGGCCTTTCAAACTATGTGTGGGTTTGGTACGCAGGTATATGGGATGCAGCTATTGCAACTATACCCGAACGAGGCGCATAGTGTAATTGAACAACAGATTTTTCCCATCCTCACCAAACAGGGCGGCTGGCAAGGTGTTTTGGAACTCTGTCGCCCCGACGATAGCCGCTGGCTGGCCCAGCATAGCGTCTTTGTGATACAAGACGAAGCTGGCCAGGTGACCAGCATGGCCAACGTGCTGCGCGATGTCACCGAGCAGAAGCAGGTCGAACGTGATCTGCAACGCTATGCCGCCATTATTGAGCAAACCACAGACGGCATCTCTTCTGCCGATGAACAGTCCCGGATTATCATGATGAATCCTGCCTTTCGTCGCATGGTCGGGCTGGCGATAGATATTGATGCCTCAACTCTCTCTATTGACAAATTTCATCCAGAGTGGGCGCTGCAGAAAGTAATTCAGGAAGGCATTCCGACGGCTATCCGCACGGGCGTCTGGAGCGACGAAACGGCGATCATAGACCCTACCACCGGCCAGGAGACGCCGATTTCACAGGTGATCATCGCCCACAGAAAGGCCGATGGTAACCTTGATTTCCTATCTACCATTGTGCGTGATCTGACGGAACAAAAGCAGATTGAAGCCGAACGAGAGGCACTCCAGCAGCAGATCATCGATGCCCAGCGCAATGCCCTGCGCGAACTTTCGACACCGCTTATTCCAATCTCAGACGATGTGGTGATTATGCCGCTCATTGGCACAATTGATAGCCAGCGTGCCCAGCAGGTGTTAGAGGCGCTGCTAGAGGGTGTGGCGCACTATCAGGCTGATCTGGTCATTCTCGACATCACTGGCGTGCAGATGGTCGATACACAGGTGGCACAGTCGTTCATCCAGGCCGCAAAGGCGGTGCGCTTGCTAGGTGCCCAGGTTATGCTAACGGGCATTCAGCCCCAGATTGCCCAGACGCTGGTACATCTGGGCATTGATTTGCAGGGTATTATGACGCATGGTAGCCTGCAGGCTGGCATTGCCGCAGCGCTGCAACATGCATCATAGGGCTAGAGCGTCGCTTGCGTACATTTAACGTGAAAATAACCGACGGACGGTAGGGGCGACCGGCCGGTCGCCCCTACTTTTCATCCCGGCGGTGTGCGCATCACGCATGGAGGGCTAATGTGAAAATAACCGACGGACGGTAGGGGCGGTTCGCGAACCGCCCCTACAAACCCATTTTCATGCCAACCGTGTGTGGCACAGTCGCATGGCAAACTGGTGAGCAATACGCCCTCTCCTCCTGCCCCTCTCCCTGAAGGCTATACATTACCTGCAATTTTACCGCATCAGGATGCGGTAGAACCGGCAGTTTCCTGCTCTCCACGGGTACCGGCGGGGCGCAGCCCCGCCGAGATCAATACGGTTCGGTTTGGTGTGGCGGCTTTGCCGCCACACCAAACCGAACCGTATTCTTTTTGCGGGAGCCGGAGGCTCCCGCCCCCCGATGTGTGGGTAACGCATAGCCCTGAGGGAGAGGGGGCAGCTCACAGAGGTAGGTTTTTTTCGTAGGGGCAGGCCCCCGTGCCTGCCCCAGGGCGTCCTGATGCCAGAAACGCCGCCTGGAGCAACCTCCCGTGGTTGCCCCTACCGATCCCGTTGGGATGCGATCCGGCCAAAAAACCTACCCCTGTGAGAGAGGGGGCAGGGGGGAGAGTTGGAGGAGCGTTTCTTGGAGATGTAGGTGCGGCGGACGGGTGTCCAGCGATAACGATACCACACGAGACACGTTCACATTTCCCCTGAATAATAACAACAGTTCCACTGTTCCACGGGCATATTAATTGCATACCTAAACGAGTGCAGTGGCACTGCTCTTTTTCATGTTATGTAAAAAAAGCGCCTGGTTTATGCCCCGAAGAAAGAATCATACTCTCCACAGGAGGAACCAATAATGTCTCCGTTTCCCCGTGTTCATGTCGCCGCAATAACAGGGTTATGCCTGATCCTGACGATAATGATGGGTATCGGGCTACACGCTGTTCAAGCTTTTGAAATACCTCCATCAGAATCAATTGCCTTTATTCAGACCAATGGAGCATATGCACCGCTGGCCAGTGGCGACTACTACACTCATATTCGAACGGGCAATGGGCCACATATCGCGAATATCAATGTTCCCTGTACATGGCGGAATACCGCAGATGGCAGTGTGCCAGCCGTAACGGTGGCATTATACGATCCAGAGTCATTTGAATTTGCACCCGATGATCCCGATGCCGATCCTCGAGAACGGCTGGATCCGCCCGCCTGGGATCAGGTTAAAGGCGAACCGGACAATACCATTTTTACCTTGAAAGATCCAAATGGAGTCGTCCTGGCGGGTGAAACCTTCACCGATGCGAGCAGTGATGGAATGTGGGTTGAACTGGCAACGTTTGTTCCGGCTGTTGATAGCCCACTCTGCGAGGATGAGGATACTGTATCGCTCACCTATACGCTCGAAATAATCACCGTGGATAATGATGAGAATAGCTGGCGGTTGCGTATCAAACACGACCCCGATTGTGAAGACGGAGCGTGTAGCGGAGGCAGTGAGGATGCATCTGACCGGTTGTCTAATGGCGACGAAACAGACGATTTTGATGGTGTGCCAGGCACAGGCGATGAACTGTCTGTCGGTCTATTGGAGGTCGCGTATGAACATGCTGATACTGAAATGCAAACGTTCTACTTTTTTGTAGAATTGGGTGAAGACCCGTTTGTGACCCTGCACAACTTCGATATGGATAATGATGGGACGATTACCTATTTTTCGCCGTCAGGGGAAAGCTATGATGGGACGGTGTCGGGATTCACCCTCTGGAATAATCCGCCGGATCTCCCCGAGGACTATGACGGTCCGCCTGTGCGGGGTGGCGATACCATTGCGATTGGCCCGGAAGATGTAGGCTGGTGGCGTGCTGAGATTTTCACCGGGCAGAATAACCAGTATATTTTTGAGGGCGAGATCAACGAGCCGGTTCGGTTGCAAGAACCACCTGCGCCCCAGATGGACGTTTCGAAAGATGATGGCCAGACAGTAACGCAACCAGGTGATGTGCTGACCTATACGATTGCGTTTACCAATACCTCTCCCTCGGCTGCAGCCACGAATGTTATACTCACCGATACCCTGCCAGAAAATGCAACCTATCAGCGTTGTACGTTTGTTGCGGGCGCTACCGGTACCTGCGGGCTTAACCCGGCAAATCCGGATGAGGTGATCTTTGATTTGGAAGGAGTCGTTGCGGCGAGTACCAGTGGTACTGCTCAGGTGACAGTCCAGGTTGATCCAGATGCGGTTGGCCAGGTCGTCAATGTCGTTCAGCTCGACTATGTAAGTATCCTGGGTAACCGGTATAGTCCGGTCATTGACGAAGATGTCAATACGATTGTACCTGCACCTGCCCCGCCGGTGCTCACGGCCGCCAAGACAGTGGCAGCACCAGATAGTGCTGCACCGGGGGACTGTACGGTGCTGGTAGGGGAGTTGTTGTTTTATGACGTCGTTATAACAAACGATGACGCGACAGCAGCGCTAGATGTTACCTATAGCGATACGTTGGACCCGCATGTTCAACTGGTGACGGATACGCTGACGATCAGCCAGGGCAGTATTTCGGCTGATACAATCGATGGCAACACCGTGATCAGTGCAACAATTGACCGGATCGATGCCGGCGCACGTGTGACCATCTCGTATCAGGCCAGAGTAGTTGATGAGTTACCAGATGGCCCGACTGATATTGTCAATCAGGGAACCGTGTTCTGGAATACGGATCAGCGTATTGAAACTGATGATCCAGCTGCAACAGGAGCAAGCGACCCGACCATCACGCGTGCGTGCCCCGCATTGACAGCCATTGAGTTGGAGCGTTTTACCGCAACACAGCAAGGCGATACTGTGCGGGTGTGCTGGGTGACGACTGCCGAGTTTGATACCTGGGGCTTCCATCTGCTGCGCAGTGTTGATCAGCGCCGTGCAACGGCGCAGCATGTTACAACTGAACTAATCCCGGCGAAGGGGCGCGGGCAGGGCGGCGCATCCTACTGCTGGACGGATCAGACTGTTGAGCCAGGGGTGAGGTATACCTACTGGTTAGAGGAAACTGAGCTGAGTGGCAATACGATCGAATATGGCCCGGCAACCAGTACTGGTGCGCAGGATCTACACAGGCAGATCTATCTGCCCTGGGTAAAGCGGTAGATGGAGCATGGAGTTCTGTATATTTTTGTCAGGTACACGTGTTACGCAGTAACCGTGAGTCATCCCACTTCTACAAGAACTCCTATCCAGCTACTTTTCGCTTTAGCAATGTGGCCGAGGCCCACTTCGAAGGCGTCACCCTGCAGTACTATCTTATCCTCGGCCCGCCCGATCAAGCCCTCGAACGCTACAGCGCTCTGACGGGCCGGCCAGAACTGCCGCCGCGCTGGGCGCTGGGGTTTCACCAGTCGCGCTTTAGCTATCGCAACGAGGGCGAGGTGCGGGCTGTGGGTAGATGGCTTCCGCACCCATGGCCTGCCACTCAGCACCATCCATCTCGATATCCACTACATGGACGACTTCCGCGTCTTCACGAACAGGCTTCTATCTGTCCCTCTCCATCCCATGGAGAGGCGATCCGGCCCGACATTCTACCCTGTGAGTGAAACGGGATGTGATTCCGATCGCTGCGCTCGCGTAGCGATCCAATCGGCCATCACCTCAAGCGCCAGGCCCATATTCCCGATCTGGCAGTGGTTTTGGCCATGTTCTGCTGCCGTGAAGATGCGCTCTGTGATCGAATGGGCGTGAGTCAATGCCGCTACTTGCAGACGGTGCATTTTGAGTGGGATGAAATGATCGGCTGCTCCCGTCAGAATAAGCACATCCTGCGTCACCCGACCGGATTGCAAGTTCTCGGCGTTGAACTCTAATAGCGCCCGGGCCGCGTCTACGGTGCTGCTGGTTCCGGTGATATACTTCAGGTTATCAATGCCCCACTTCTCCTGCGCAAGCATGCGCATTTTCCAGTCCGACAACGTGTCCATCATACGCGGATGCTTCAGCAGCCAGCGCGCAAAGGTAGCAATGAATTGCGGCGGAATCTGCATATAGTCGTAGGCAATGCTTGAGGCAATCACGCGCTGGATGCGTGACTCATGGGCCGCAGCGCGGAAGCACAGCCAGCCACCCATCGAGATACCAAGCCAGGTGACATCGTGCAGGTCGAAATAATCGAGAATGGCTCGTGCGGGCCGCTCCCAGGTATACTCGATCGGCAGGCCGTATGTTCTCAACGCGCCGCCCTGTCCCGGCCCATCGAACAGCACCAGATCATAGCCCCGCTGCGCAAAGTACCATGCGATAGAGTAAAACTCCTCGATAAACGAGTCGAATCCGCCATGGATGACAATCGTGCCACGCACACCATCACCATGATGGGGAATGCGTAGGGCAGGCAGATAAGCGTTCCCATAGGGGACGCTGTAGCGTTCCAGCGCCTCGTTTGCAAACAGATCAGTATAGAATAGATCAATGAACCGCTCGTACAACGCATGCTTGTCTGGGTCGGACGCATGGGTGAAAAATTCAGCCGCACGGTAATAAAACGTGCCATTCAGACGCCGTCCCTCGTCCATGGCCCGCGTGGCCTGCCGAACCATTTCGCCTTTCCAGTCTGCCAGAGTTCTGATGCGTGCCGCGGCCTCGCGCATATCGTCCAGCCGGGCATAGCCCAGCGAGTACCAGCGGTTAAGCTGGAAATCGATAATTTTGGTCTTGTGCAGCGTATGATAGCCTACCGGAAATGTAAAGTGCGCCATCATTCATGTTCCTTTGTGGTGTCATCTGTGGAGGTATCAGGCGTTGTGCGCCAGGCCATCGCGCAAAACGGCAATGATGTCGTAGTGCCAACAAGACAACGTTGGTATAGTTTACCACAGAGACACACAAGAAGCTGTGTTCGCTCGGTTCTCTGTATCTCATGGCTCTGTGGTTTGCTATCCTGATTATTTCAGCAAATCACTCACTATGCTCTGCCTGGTTCATCTTGGGCATAGAGATAGTCAGGGTTCCTTGCTCAAAATCAACCAGGATCCTCTGAGTATCAATCGGGATTACGAATTGCGTACAGCAGGTAAACTTGCTATACTGCTGCATCTCGCTGTAGTCGGATCCGCCTGCTTTTTCCTCTAGCCGCTGAACCAGGCCTTCAACCGTCAAAACGTTTTCCCCTATGGTAATAACAAGATCTTCTGGCCTTAAAGTGGGGGCAAACAACTGGGTAATATATGCCTCATCAGTTTCGTATACATCGAGGGGCATATGAACCTCAGGTAAACTAACCGACTGTACGAAATGCTCATCTGCTGGTTTGTCTGCTATATTATGCACCGTTATGAGCTTCTGAAATTGATCCTGCCGGGTTCGATCAGACATTGCCTTTTTCCTCTCCTCTTCTGAACAGTTACCCAATAGCTGCTGTTTCTATATTCTTTAGACATGGTTCACGGTTACTGTACACGTTAGTCGGATGATACGCCCTCACCCCTTGCCCCTCGCAGGGGTAGGTTTTTCTCGATGGCGTTCCAACGCGATCCGTAGGGACAGGCTTCTGCCTGTCCGTGGGAACGTGTTCCGCATCAGGACGCCCTGCGGACGCGCAGAAGCGCGTCCCTACGGAAAAAACCTACCCGTGAGAGCCCCTACCCCCTCCCCTATGGGGCTATGCATGACCCACAACTTTATCGCATCAGGATGCGGTACAGCATATGGTGTGCCGCCTCCCCGGGGATCGGGCGGGGCTACGCCCCGCCGAGATCATATTGTTTTCGGTTTGTTTTGGCGGCAAAGCTGCCAAAACAAACCGAAAACATTTTTTTGCGGGGGCCGGAGGCCCCCGCGCCCCCGATGTGTGGGTCATGTATAGCCCCTATGGGGAGAGGGGGGG
>RRYU01022416.1_pt1 | contig 13726 bp, 16 predicted proteins | sample 2162651 | NCBI WGS metagenome assembly RRYU01 (sample SAMN10267283, study PRJNA491782) | microbial mat metagenome | isolation source: biomat in the production well | place: Japan: Minami-Kanto gas field, natural gas well KTG3 | collected 2017-06 | reverse complement strand
CCCCCCCAACAATCACCACGAACGCAATCAAAAAACCCATTACAGCACGTCCTTTATCTGCTTCAATAACATATTTTGCTCATCGGTCTGGTCATCCACAGACGGTATGAGCGTATGACCAGTATCCGCATTATACGCGCTGGTAAGAGCCGCGTGCAAGCGCGGGAAGACAGCGGCGAGGTTGGTTGTTGTGGGGTCATGAATGCCCTGGCTTGCGGCGATGAGTACGAGTAGCTCGTCAAGCGATGCCTGTAGGTTGGTAACACACCCGCTCATCATTTGCTCCTGCAGTTCAGCCGCGAATTGGTAGCCTTGCTGCCAGTCGGCCTCACTGAGCCACGCATCACGCCGCTCCAGCAACCTAAGCAGGCCGGCCACAATGGGAACAAGCTCTTTCGGAAAGCAAACAAAGACGCAATTGTCGCTCGTTGTCGGGTATTGGCGCACATGCTATCCCCTACGGCGCATCAGCCTGTCTGTAAGCGTGGCAATCGCCTGCCGTGCCTGGTTGTACGCTGTCTCATTTGTCCAGATGTCGGGATTGTCGAGAAATGAGATGTGGCCGGCGATGATAGGGACCAGCGCACGCGGGATAGACCAAGTTATGTTGTCGGTGTCGTCGTAGTCTGCCGGGAAATCGCGCTTGGTCTGGACAATCCAGACAGGCGCAACGGGTAACGCGAGTGGGCTGTTGTTGTCATCCATAGATTTGCTCTGGTCTCAGCCTGCGCGAAAACGTGCGTGGCTCTGGCTCGCGCCACTGCTGGTAGGCCACGCTCAGGGCTGCCAGCAGCGAGTCGTCTGTCGGTTCGGCTGCTCTGACCGTCCCATCGCCGGTGGTGAGCAGGCTTACCAAGCTGGCTACGTCTGCGTTGGCCTGGTCTATCGCTATGCCGGCCCACGGTGCAGCCGTGGTGAGTATAGCAGGGTCCATTGTGGGCACCCACACCACGCTGCGCCCGCCGGCGATAGTCGCAAACACAAACGCTGCACATTCCTCAACCACACTGGCAGCCGCGGGCGTGGTGTTGTCATAGTTCGTGGTGACTGACCGTACCTCGACACGTTCTACTCGTGTGTCGCACGCTTCTATGAGCATGTCGGCGTATGCCGTGGCAAATGCCTCGGCATACGCCGCGTCCGCGGCTGCCAGATAGAGGCCAGTGGATGCCAACCGCGCCAGATTTGCGTCTGACATCCACACATCAATGCGTATGTGCCTGAGTGCCCACATGGGTTAGCCGCGCCGCGCACTTGCGCTCTTCGGATCGCCCTCGCGGTGGTATTTGTATGCATCCACCAGCGTCTTGTAGTGCAGGTTGTTTTCGTTGCACGCATAGACTGTCGCCGGATCAGGAACTGCTGGTGCCCGCAATGCCGTGATGAATGCGGCAACGTTGAGTTGTGTCACGTCTATCTTGCTGCTCTTGCCGCTCTGCTCACACACTGTTTTCGCTGGCGATCCTGTGTCCACAGCAAGCGGGTCAAGGGTCGGAATTTCCAGGTAGCTGTACGGCTGAATGTCCAAAAGATTTGGAGCAGCCCGAAACCCAAACACACCCTTTTGCTCAATATCCGAATCCCCACTAGCAGACTCAACCAGGGTTGTTGTTCCGTCAGGTCCGAGAGCCTGGCTGACACTCACCTTCTCGACCTTCACCGCCAGCGCGGTGATTAACAAATCTCCCATTGCCTCAGCATAGAGTTGAGCATTGGCGGGCAGGGTCGCCCCCGGTAGAAGAATCTCGAATCCGTTCCGTGTCTCGCCGCCATCAACCAATCCGAAGTAGCAGCGGTAGTAACTTGCCTCCCAAGCCATGTTCTTCTCCTCTGAATATTCTGGCATCCTGCCAGAGTCGTATTGCCATAACTATCCGTCGTAGTGCCTATCGTAGCAGCGAGCGTACGTGATGTTTACGGGCATCAACCAAGCTCGCAAGCTGCCGGCCATTGCTGTCAATGGGGCGTACAAATACACCGGGGGCTACCTCGATGCCGGTCAGGATTGCGTCAATAATTGGGGCAATCTGGACATTTGATGTGTTCAGATGGTCTCCCGTATAACTCGCACTATTCACACCCGGTATAGATATGGTCATCATCTTGCCAACTGTATTGCGGAATCTGAGCCGCGCCTTCTCCTCAACCTCGTTGTATCCAGACGCAATGTTACCCACGTCGTCAGACTCCAACTCTTTCACCGAGTCAATACGATTTAACGCCCCATGCGTGATACCACGCAACGGATCGGCGACTGTCGCTGCAAATGCAGCGATTTGAGCAATCGTGGGGGCTGTTCCATCTCCCAGCAATACCCCAATTCTACTCGTTGACTCGTACTGCTTACCATCCTTCCATATCCCCTGAACAAAGGAAGATTTGCCATTCCAGGCCATACAATACCTCTCTTGTTGTTACATGTCACTCCTAGATCGTCATGCGTCGCATGCGCCTGGAGTTATTTGCGTTCTGTACAAAGTTTGAACGGATCATCGCTTATGCTGCGACTGTGTTGCTATACGTCTGGTCAACCATCTCCAGCAGCGCGTCAGCGTTGTGCGTGAAGTTGCCATCTGCACGGCAGACAATCACCTCGCCGGCACGCCACACATCGCCCATCTTCGGCTCGCTGTCTATCCACAAGTCAATCATCGTGCTACCGGTCACACGACATGAGACCGTCGGTCTCTCGTCAATCATGTGATAGGTGGCGCATTGAGAAATAGTAGAGCCAAAGGAAGAGGTAAAGCGTTGCTGCAGAGTCAGCATTTGGTTTTGTTGTGCGCGTTGTGTAGCCTCTTCGCGTTGCCGCTTATGGCGTTCGCGCATCTCTGCTACGAGATCCATGAGCATATGAGTCGCATCCTGCTGTGGGGGCTGCGCCTGCGGCTGGGCAGGCAGAGTCACGGTTGATGTAGCCGGTATCGTGCCTTCGTTTTGGTCAGGCATGTGGTTTCCTCCATTCCGATATATGTGTAATGCGTGTGCGGAAACCGGGCATAGAAAAAGGCGGGAACCACAAAACATGCCCGGTTCCCGCCTGACGCTTTCATTATAGCACAAAATCGTTCTATTTCGTCTTACAGCCGCATGATTTGCAATTTCAGCTCATGCACGCGGTCATGAGCTTCTTGGATCCGCGCCTTTAGCCAGGGGGGTATCTCATGCATCTCCTGGGCGATATCTATGAGCGTATTAAGCCGGGCCCTGGCCTGAATAATCTGGAGATAGATGTTGTCCGATGCGAGCGGGGCGGTTATGGGGGTCTGGCTCCGCCCAATCAAGTCGGCAAATGCCTTTCCGTAGTGTTGAAGGCATAAGCGATTCAATGAATCAATAATCGCTGCACGCTCAGCATGATTGTCGGTTCCGTAGGTGCGTGCAGCGTGCATGTTCTCTCGGAATCGGCATTCAAGCACCAGCACATCAGCTTCGATGGGTGTTCCGTGGGTACGCGTCAATAGATTGTCGAGGCATTTCTCATAGTGCGTAAGCATACTCTATTTATAGCACAGGTAGGCGGTTTCAGCCTGCTACGACGTAGCAGGCTGAAACCGCCTACAATCACCACAAAACCGCTGCCAGCAGCACGTTGCCTGCATAGGGCGACCAGAGTGGTTTTGTGGGTGCGTGCAATGCGCCCAAAACCGCGCATTGCACATCTAAAAATCGTCATGAAATCTCAATCATCATCTACATCTTGCTGGAGCATGCGGAGTACTGTTATTGCCAGCGCAGTTTGGATTGTCTCATTCGTCTTGTCTTTGCCCTCCAGGTACCATTCCGTCTCAGGATTGTATCGTTGCCGCACAATAACCCCAGCCAAAAAGGGGTCTAATTGAGCAAGAGATGGGTAATCTTTCAGCAACCTGTTGGCATCGTCAATGACACCTGTCATATACTCATCTCGCCGTGCTTGGTTGCAGATCTTGCATACCAGTTTTTCGCTACTCCAGATAAATTCGCTCCACCCCTTCGTCTGTCCACACACATCACATGTGTATGTTCCCACGTTAGCGCCGTTCTGTATGCTGGCTACGTTGCGCTCAATGTCTTGCCAGCGATAACAATACATCTCGGCATGGTTTTTTTTGTTGAGCATCACCACCGTTGATGCTCTAATCTCGATGATCCATCCAAGTTCTGCTATCTGAGAGCGTACGGTTTCTAGGTCGGCGCGCACTGCTGCAACCAGTTCTTGTATTCTGGAAAATGACACCCAGGTTCTTCCTATGGGTTTGCCCTCTGGCGGGATTGGCACGTTCCACCATGGGGGATTGGTATTGCGCCAGATGGGGTGATATTTTAAGTTCAGCAAACACCATTCGTCGTCTGTTACCGTGCCGTTCGCTGGCTCCTCGTCCCCCTCTGGCTTTTTCCCCTCGGCTACCGCCTGTATTATCTGCTGTGCGGTCCATGTCTCTGGTGGTGTGCTGCCGCTCCATACCTCGCGGTTAATGTTTGTTTTCCATCCTAGCTCTTCTAACTGTTTGCGTAGTTCGTTGTGCGTGCATGTGTTGACGATGTCACGCACGTCTGCTTCAGACACCGTAGCGGTTTTTGCCCGTTTTTTTACCTCATGAGTTGCTTTGTCTTGCGCGGCAGGGCATCCTGCCGCGCCCTGGGCGATGATGCGGCCGTGGGTGAGCGAGAGCGCCCCAGCACTGATATGTTCGATGAGGGCCGGCGATGCCTGGGCAATGGCTCGCCGTTGCTGGATGTAGCCGCGGCTCTTGCCCAGCATGCGCGAGAGTTCGGCTTCGCTGATGCCTTGCTGCGCGATAAGCTGCTCAAATGCCGCGCCTTCCTCGGCCGGGTTCAGGTCAGCGCGTTGCAGGTTATCCATGACCGAATCAATCGCAAAGGTGTCTGCGTGCCCATCTTCGATGAGGATAGGCACACAGTCAAGCTCTGCGAGCTTCGCGGCTCGTAGCCTGCGCTCTCCTGCGATAAGCTCAAATTTGCAATGCTCGTTGATAAACACGCGTATCGGGTTTTTGATCCCATGCGCTTTGATGCTGGCCGCTAACTCGTTCAGTTCGTCGCGGTCGAATTCTCGCCGCGGCTGCCATCGGCCGGGCACGATGGTCTCAATATGCACCTCGTAGGGGCCGGGGTCGTCCGGTCGAATGTAGATTCCGTCGCTCTGGCGTTTTCCGTATTCGTTGAGCATTTGCTCTGTCAGTATTCGTGGTTGGATTGTCATGAAAACATCTCCTGATATATATTATTGGTAGCCTTTCGTCGCTTATCCTTGCTGCGTTCGCTCTGCATTGCTATCTTGCGTATCGTTCTGTCTTTATTGTCGGTCAGTGGGGTGATGTGCGTGTACCACGTTTCAATACCGTCTGCGTTCATGCGAGCGAGGTCAAACCCCGCTGCACGGTAGATGATTCCGCGATGGATGCGCGTATCACAATATGATGAGACGACTCGTATTTGGTAGGGCTGCTCTATCCAGACCGGTGGGTATTTAACCAAATAGTCGTAGCCAACCCGGTCCAGCGCAGCGCGTATGATGCTTGACGCTGCGGAGCTTCGCCATTCTCCCGTTCTGTCATAGTAGCCCGGGCATATGGTCGGGGTGCAGTATATGCCTCCGCTCTGGATATGCGGGTGTAACCAGACTCGTTGTAACGAGAGTATCTCCCAGCGTGTATAGATTGCCCGTCCTTGCTCGACATCGGACACATCCCCATAGGTCAATGCGCCCGTAAAACATCTCGTGGCCTCGGTCCTACCAAAGGTTAGGCAACCATGTGGTTCGCTCTTGTAGGTAATGACATAGGTCAATGGCTGGCTGGCTGGATGTACCGGAGTGTGCAGGTAGTGTGATTGAACTACATTGAGTTGTGCCCACTCGTGCCAAAAATCATTTGCGACGTGTAGCTGAAGTTTGTTCATTATGCTGCATCCAATACGTTTTTTATGCGCTGATATGCTTTTGCCTTCGAGCCTCCCAGCTTTCGAGCCACTTCGTTCTTGCTCGTGCCCTGCTGGAGCCAGGCTCGTATGTCGTCGTCTGTAATCGGTTTCTCTGTCTGAGAACCGGTCTGTGTACCGGTCTCAATACCGGTATCGGTTCGTTCTGGATACCGCATAGGACTGCGGTAGACTGCTGGCGGCTGTGGTGCCAGTGGACGTATGTCGAGAACGTGCATCCGCTGGTCTGCGGTAGACCAGGCGGCCACGATAGCAGGGCATTGTCCGTCTGCATGGGTGAGCATGGGAAGGTCGTCTGCGAGCTTCTGGCTGGCAAACCCGCCCATGTAGATGATCCAATCAAACGAGTTAAGGAAGAGTGCTTTTTCTCCCTTCGCGCCGATGGACTCGGCGGTATCGCCATGTGCTGCGGCCATAGTCCAGAGTCCCACTTTTCTCCCTTGCGTAATCAGGTCGGTGAGGACCTTGCCGGCCTTGGGGATTGCCCTGGTGATTGCTCTCCATTCGTCGGCAACAAAGGTAATCGGCGTTCCGTGGGTCTGGCTCTCGGCTCGCAGCGCGTAGCGTTTTGTGAGTTGCTTGCCAATTTCGTCTATAGTATTTTCTATGACCGGCCAGTTCAGGCCACCGCCTATGACGGTTGCCGGCCCCCACTGGCCTGGTGCGTGATGCGGGTCCATCACCAACACATGCCCGTCGCGTTGCTTGACGAGATTATAGAGCAGGGTAGACTTGCCGCTTCCTTTGTTCCCAACCAAAAGGATATTGCCGCGGATCCGTGCAATCTCGATAGTAGGGTAGGCATCGGGTAACGCTGGCGGTGCGGCTGGCTCTGGCAGCGCGGCGTGGCTCCATGCGCGGCTGTCGGTCAGTGTCAGTTGGGCTGGTCCCGCGGCCTTGCGTTCGTGTTCAACCATAATATCTCGCTCGTAGGCCAACGTCTCACGCTCGATGCGCTGACAGTGTGCGATGCCGGCTCCCCAGTGCCAGAGCCAGATGGCAGCGGCAACGATGGGGATGCAGAGCAATGCGAGGATAATCCAGGGGATGGCATCATAGACTGGTCCCCAGCGTCGCTCGTGCGCTGCGGCTCGTTGCACCTGCAATGCTACGGCGGTTTGTGTGGCGCGTATGGCCTGCCATGCAAGCTCGTCGCGTCGGCGTTGTTCGGCATCGTTCGCAGCCTGGTCTATTGCGGCTGCGGTCATGCCCAAATCGGTAAGTGTTTGCTGGCCGCGGGTTTGCCAGCGGCCAGCGGCGCTATTTATAGCGATAGCCAGAGCCGCGATACACGCGACTCCAGCTATCAGGGCGATGATGAGTAGCAGGCGTTTCATTTCGCTTTTGCCCCTTTCACGCTCTTCGGCTTATTGCGTGCTGCCAACGTTCGTTTCCATCCCCTGAGAACTCGTATGATGTCGTCTATGCTGTATAAAACCTTCACATGCTTTACTCCCTTATGCTACAATACATGTGCCCTCACACGGGCACATACCACACTCCTGCCCTGCTACGCCGTAGCAGGGCAACCCTCCTACTTCTTCCGCCGGCGATAATCCGGTACCGCCAACAAGATACGCCGTCCCTCTGTCTGCCCATACATACGGCTAACGATTGCCTCACTGTAGTGATCAAGCTCCCCAAGCTCGTCAAGCGTATAGTTCGATGTAATGACCGTAGGCATATTCCGGCGTTCCCGATTATTCAAGACTCGAAAAAACTTCTCTTTAAATTGGTCTATCCCACGCCCGCTCACCGCCTCCTGCCCCATGTCATCGAGCACGAGCAGGCTGACGGTGCTCAGGGCTTCGATGCGCTGCTCGGCGCGGTTCCAATCGCTCAAAATATAGCTAAACAAATCAGGCACGGTAGCGTAGGCCGCGCCGCTGCCAGCGTTCGCGCGGGCTATGGCGGCTGCCAAATGGCTCTTACCAGATCCGCACATGCCGCCGTTGCGTCCGTGCAGCATGATCCAGCCGGCTGGCTGCGCTGCGTATTGCTCACAAAATGTCTTGGCAGCTGCCAATAGTCGCCGGTGGCGTTCGTCGTTCGGCCAATCCGTGGTAAACTGCTCAAACGTTGCTTGGTAGCGGTTGCCAAGCTCACGGTCTAGGAGCGCAGCGGCTTCGGCTTCTTTGGCTTTGCGCTTAGCGTCTATGTCGTGTTGCTTGCATTCGCACATCTGAAGCACCCCAAATTTGGGGTGCCCGTAGTGAACATCGAGAGTGTAGTAGCCGGCTCCGTTGCAGCGTGGGCAGCGTGGTTGTTCTACCTTCGTTGGTTCTAGCTCACCGTCTGGTGGTTGCCAGACCGGTAGGTCTCTCATGGTGAGTGCTTTCATAACTTCTGCCTTTCTTTAAAACATGCATGCATGCACAACATGCACAACATGCACATCATGCACCTTGACGATTTTTTTTTATTTTTTTGCTAGAATCGTGCATGTTGTGCATGTTTGCATGTTTTGTGGGGTTTGCCCCATTAGGTAGCCATATACAGAAACATGCACCAAAACATGCACCTGCGTTACTGCATGTTTGGTGCATGATGCTTAAACAGTTCTTCGTTGATGCGATAGCGGCCTCTGCCTGCTCGTTCAACCTGCCCATCCTTAACCATGCGCTGGAGCGTGCTTTGGATAGTGGAGACGTTGATATGGGGGAAGAGCTCACAGATATTTGCGGTTGTTAGGTCTTCCCCAGCGTCCATGAGCAGATCAAGCACGAGCTTGCGCGTATCGCCGACAACTTCATGCTGGCTCTGCAATACCCACGAGTAGGTAGTGCCGTCCCATTTGATGGGCCGTGGGCTATCGTCTTCGATGTCGCGGCCACGCACGTGCAGCGTTGCACCGGCGGTTGAATTTTCAATGACGAGCATAGAGTCAACCCCGCCCTGGATGCCTACGCCGCCGTATATGTCTTGAAATACGTCGCTGGTGTCTTTGGTCTTGCGGGTGTGGTGCAACGCAAGCACCGCTATGTTGTGACGGCCTGAAAACTGGCTGAACGCCTGGATGAACATAGAGTCATCCTGGTACGTATCGCCAGACTGCCCACGCTTGGGGCGCATGTTGACCAGGATGTCGACAACCACCAACTTGGTTTCAGGATACCGGACCATCCACAGTTCCAATTGCTCAATTCCTTCTTGGCCGCACGGCCAATGACTGAAAATGTGCAGGTTGCGCGGCCATTCGCCACGCTCGCCCAGGGCTTTGCCTATGCGATTCTTCATTCGCCGCTGGTTGGACTCAAGGTCCAGGTAGAGCACGTCCCCGCTCTCCGTTGCCAGCCCGCCCAGGGCGCGGCCGTGGTAGGCAATAGCCAGCGACATATTGAGCGCGGTCCAGCTCTTGCGTCCGGCCTTGGGCTTGCCAGCAAGGACCGCGAATCCCGATGGGAGTAGACCCTCGACAATCCAGCGTATGGGGGGGAAGTTTTTGCGTTGCAGGTCGTAGGCGGTGATTCCATCGTGCCCGTTGGTTGTTGTGCTTGGGGTGCTGATGTCGTCCCCTACCCCCATTTCGGTGATGAATTCATCGAAGGTAGTGTAGCTAGGCATTGGCTTTCTCCGTTGGACGATACCGCGTGTCTGTGTCAGAGAAACTCACGCGTAGCTCTTGCAGCATGCAGCGAACTAGATTCAGCGCCCCACTTGCCCAGGGTGCAAGCTGGTAATGGTTTATGATGAGATGCACCGCGGTCTCAATACTGGTGAGACGTGCCTGCACCCGCTCAATCATCATGTCGTGCGCTTCGGCCAGGTCATCGTGCGCTTGCTGGATGTTTTCCAGTTTGTCCAGCGCGTCGTCACGTTCGATGCGGGTGGCTTCTACGTACATGCGTATGCTACCGGCTTGGTTCTCGGCTTCGATGTATCGTTTGTTCAGGTCATCATTTGCATTTTGCAGGAATGACCTATCTCGCTGGATTGTTTCATTTGCTTTTTCTAGAGCTTCGAGCGTTCCATGCAAAGATGCCTTCTCTTTCTCAGCCTGGCGACGCACCCGCATAAGTTCCTTATGATATTCTTCAAGCTCTTCTATGCGCCGCTGCTTTTTGGCGAGCAGGTCACTCAATCGGTTGTTTTCCCTCCGCAGCCGCGTGAGCTCGTCTATCTCTTCGATGTATTCACGCGCCCATTGTTCGCGTTGCTCTGGTGTCGTTCCGTTCTGCTCAATGTCTTGAGTCATGACTTTTTTCACCGTTTTCTCCCTCCTGAACTTGCATGCAGTTCCTTCACCCCCCGCCCGTTCCGAATAGGCGCATCGTTGCAGTCGCTCCATCAATTCCTGCTCGTGCTGCGTTGCCTGGCACAGGGCAATATGGGCATGTGTGAGCGTGATGCGCCCGTTGGTTATCTCGATCATCTCTACCGTGCCTGTGCGTACGTAGGTGTGGGCATCGAGGTCGTCTATGGCATCGTGTGCGTTATATTGCGAGTATTCGTTAGTCATTCAAACGCTCCTTCCATTGCTGTTGGTGAATTGCCAAAAATGGCGGCAAGTGCGTCACCCATTGCATCGCCGCGCAACACTCGACGATGTTGCCGCATGTTGCCGAGCCGCTTGCTTGCGCGTTGTAGCGGGCATCGTCGAGCGATTTGACGATCTGCTCAGCCATATCCCGCTCGATATAAATTCTTCCTTTTCCGTTTCCCTTCATCGTGTAGAAATCTCCTTTTGTCAGTGCTCACAACTCCATGTATGAAAGCCCGTCAGAACTCGCACGAAAAACAGTGTTTCTGGCTTCCTGAAGCCCTGGGATTTATATCTATAAATACATCTGTTCGTATCGTGCCGGCGCACCCGTTGGGAAAGTATGGTAGACTGGTCTCCTTAACATAAACATAGTCACAAAGGAAACCAGTCCATGATCATCAGTGTAGCACGAACCGCCCGCCGTCGCAACTCCCGCACGCCCGCCCAGCGAGCGGAGACGTTTGCCCTGGTGCGAGAGTTGACGGAAGAGCGGGCGTATCGCCGCGCCACGCCACGGCAGCACAATATGCTGCTGGCTGGCCTGGCACGCTGCGCTCGGTGCGATGCTGCGATGTGGCCGCACGTTGGTGGCCGCACCGGCGACAGCCGCGCCTATATCTGCTCAGCCAACCGACGGGCAGGCACATGCGACATGCCCCAGGTTGCAGCGGAGATTGTCGAGTACCAGATACTAGAGCTTGTGCAGATGTTAGCCGCGCCTGGGGTGATAGCCGTGGTTGAACTGGTGTGGTTGATGCCGGGAGAAATTGTCGCTATCCGTCCCACGCCCCCCTACCGTCGGGTGGTCGCGTTGTTGGGATGGACGATTATGGATAATGACCGATGTGGTGGTTAATCAAGAAAGCATTTGGTATCAGGCGGTTGAATGGACCAGAGAACACACAAACGAACTGGGGAATCCCCCAGCAGCAGTATGCGCCACAGCAGACACGCCCTATGTTTTGGTGGATCCGGTTTATGTAGCCCCGTGGGTTGTGTCGTGGTTGTGCAACCGTTTCGAGTGTTTCTGTTTGCGGGAATAAAAAAAACCTGCTACGGCGTAGCAGGTCAGACACACACCCCCATTTTGGGGGTGTTTTTGGTGTATCATATGTCTATAAAGTGGATTTTGGGCACAGCAAAGCGGTATGGGGTGTCTGACCGGACTTGAACCCCGGACCTGCTATTTACGAAACAGCTGGTGCATCATTTCCACACGGCTTGGTCGCCGGTGACCACTGCTCTTGTCCGATGTGCCAGGCTCCGCCCCTCCTGCGTTGTGAGGTGTGCTATTTCGTTGCGCTCATTATACCAGATTATACTATTCAGCACGGTAGGTGATGGTTGTCTGTACGTCGTATCCTGTTGGTGCTCCGTCTATCCATATGTAATATCCGTCTGGATTACCTCTAACTATTTCTAGTGTTCTGTATGTGTTCGCTGTGTTATCCCAGTATGGGTACTGGTGGTTGTACCACCCCCCCTTGTGTGGTAATAGCCATTCCCATCCTGCAATAGCGTAGTTAGGTATGCTTACTATGTATGAAGAACTAGCAGCGCTTGCATCTACGGTAACAGTAACAATATCCCTAACGCGCTTTGCCCACACATCCCCGGTTATGCCGCTATTGAGCGGTAGGTTCACCCAATCCGTATCATCCGCCCCTGCCTCCGCAAGTCTCCGCCATGGCTGCCACGTGCCGTACTTATACCGCACCCACAAGCTCCCCGGATCAGTAATACTGGCTGACACAAATAGCTGTGCTGTGTAGCTCGTCCCGTGCCATGACGCTTGATAGGCAAGACACCACCCGGTCAGCCCATTTGGTCCGGTACCGTAGTGGGTGCCATGCATCAGATCGTCCAACGATGCTATGGTAGGTGAGTACCCTACTGCGCCTATACGCTTAGGGTCGAGCTTATCGCTGCCGCCCCACCAGTGGCTAGATGCGTGCGCTGCGGCAGCTGCACCTATCGCGGCTGGCGTGAGCGGGTCGGAGCCGCCGGTGGCGTGGGTGGGGGCGTGGGGGCCGGCCGCGCCTGGCAGCGTGCAGTCGTCGGTGATTTCGAGCGTAACCGGGGTTTGGTCTGGTTTTTGATGCGGTCTGATTGTCAGAGCCAGGGGGTGAGCTTGCCCTGGCTCTAAATGGCTGGTGCTGACCTGGATGGAAGAGCCGGTTAGCTTTCCCCCAACGGCAAATGCCGGTATCTCGCCACTCCCCCAGGGTGGCGAGATGAGACTCTCGCTCGACTTAGATACCCACCCCCCCACACCCCCGTAGGCATCGTCGTCCCAGGTGAGGGTGTCGCCGTCGTTTGGCGTTTCGTCTTGTGTTAAATGAGAGAGGTGAGGCCGTTGGATTGGTTTCATGTCTTGCTCCGTATCTCGATGGTAAACTCTCCGTTCTCAGGGCTGTTGTATTCGTTGAATGCTATGCCGAATTGAGTAGCCCCCGGAGCCTTCCAATCCAAAAAAACTCCTACGTCAGGCCATGTGGTCCAGTTCGCCGTGCCGTCTGGGGATATCCCCAGAAACGTAGGGGTAGTCCCCTCCCGTGCCACGATAGTCCATTCCCACTCGTCGCCAATCCCGCTTGGGGGAAATATCGTCCTATCGCATGTCCAGTCGTTCTGCGAGTTTGCCGGGTTAAAATAGTCCGGCAACACGATGGCCTGACATTCTACCTCGCCCCATTCGGTGTGGATGAGGGTGACGAGTTGGGATGAGAGCACGAATGAGTAGGTCGAGGATGGGCATATGGTTTCACAGTTGTAGCCGTAGCGCGGCTGGCTCTCAATCTGGCGGTAGTCGCCAACCGCCAACCCGTTTGCTATGCCGTCATACATGATGCGCTGCATCAGCCAACGCTGGGGCGCAAACCAGTTGGTTGCCCCTTCAATGACGTTATCCCACTGGTGCTTGATACCGGCCCCTGATTTGCCAGTATAAATGGCACAAGCCAGGTCTGCGCGCAATTCGTCGTAGCTATCAAGGACGAATTCGTTAGTCCAGCCAGGAATATCAAACATTGCCCAGACAGCATCAGCCAAACCTTTTACTAGCGGCTCACTTGCCTTGTACTTTACCCATTCACCAACCACCTTGTATGAGTTTTTGCCTATCCAGAGAGTCTTGAGGAGTGACTGGAACAACCCGGTCACCATCAGACTGCTATTTGCGGTATCCGTGTATGCCCCCAGCATTCCTGCTAAAACTCCACGCCCCGTATAAACAAACCAGTTTGCCTTAATGCACATCGCGTGGTCAAAGTCTGTCCATGTTTCGCTCCCATCGGGGGG
>RRYU01000379.1_pt1 | contig 13748 bp, 11 predicted proteins | sample 2162651 | NCBI WGS metagenome assembly RRYU01 (sample SAMN10267283, study PRJNA491782) | microbial mat metagenome | isolation source: biomat in the production well | place: Japan: Minami-Kanto gas field, natural gas well KTG3 | collected 2017-06 | reverse complement strand
CACGGTTGGCCTCGATGTAGCGCAGCAACTCTAGGCGGAAATCATCGAGCGTAAACTCGGTCAGCGAGACGCTGTCGCTGAAATCTTCCAGATCGAGGACCTGATCCTTCAGGCTGAGCAACTGCTTGTCGCGGTACCTCAAGTCGGCGGCGATCTGGCCTTCTAGCGCCCCTTGGGCCAGCAGATTGTCATCCCCGGCGGCCGTCAGATCCACCAGCGCCATACGCGCCTCGACCCGCTCGCGCAGCGCGAGGTACTTGTTCAGGTCATCCGTCGGCCAGAAGTTGACCATCTGCACCACCTGGCTGTGGCTGCCAATGCGATCAATCCGCCCGAATCTCTGAATGATCCGCACCGGGTTCCAGTGAATATCGTAGTTCACCACATAGTCACAGTCCTGAAGGTTCTGCCCCTCGGAGATACAGTCGGTCGCGATCAGCAGGTCAATCTCGGAATCCTGCGGCATCCCCGCCATCTGGCTGCGCTGCTTGGCGATAGGCGCAAAGTTGGTCAGAATGTGGCTGAACTCATTGCGCCCCAGCGTGGTCAGGTTCTCAACATCCCCGCCGGTGACGAGCGCCATGTGCAGGCCCAGCGTGCCGTGTGCCCAGGGGTGGAGCGCCGCATAGAGGTAAGCGGCGGTATCGGCAAAGGCAGTGAAGACCAGGATCTTGCGGTTGCTGCGCCCATCCTTGGTGCGCGTCGGCGACTGCACCCGCGCCGCGATCACCTGGTGTAACGCGGCCAGCTTCGCATCACGTTCAGTGGAAACCTGGGCTGCTGAACTGAGCAAGATGTCAATCTGCTGCTTATCGGCCTGAAGATCGGCCAACCACGCATCCACATCGAGATGCGCCATCTGGAAGGTCAGGCGCTCGCCGATCTGGAGCGCGGCGCGGAGTTCCTCATCTTCGCCTGCGGGCAGCACGTAGTCCGCAAGATCCAGCTCCGGGTTCTGTGCTTGGTACTGCTTGAAGCGGGCGATGCGCTCCTCTAGTGCCTCAATCTTCTCAATCGTGCGCTGCATCGTCGCCGCGAACGAGGCCACCGAGCTCTCTAACCGTTTGAGGAAGTTGATCTTCATCATGCCGATCAGAAAATGCTCGCGGTTGGCCTGACTAAAGTTGGCGACCCGGCTCTGGGTATACCTCGCCGCGTAGGTCGGCAACACATACTGTGAAGGGTTATACAGCGCCAGTTTGTAGCGCAGGATCTCCTCGTTCACCCGGTCGTAGGACATAAACCGCCCCTTGAGGTCAATCGGCGGCGTGAGCGAAATCGGTTTGGCGCGGGTGGGGAAGCCGCCAAGCGCCGTTACCGTTTCGGCATAGTAGGTCTGAATATGCTGCCGCGAACGAGCGATGGTCAGCGCATCAAGGAGTTTGAAGAGGTCGCCATCCAACCGCTCGTGCAGCGCCTGGGGCATGGCGGCTTGATCCTGCGCCCACGCATTAAAGGCACGCTGCGCAGTCGCCAGGGTCGTTTCGAGGCTTGGGATACCCAGTGATGTGTGGAATCCCGCATCGTCGCCAGCGGTGAGGAAGAGCAACTGATTGCGCAGATCGCGCAGATCGTTATTGACCGGCGTGGCCGAGAGCAGCAGCACCTTCGTCTTCACCCCGCTGCGGATAATATCCTCCATCAGCCGCTCATAGCGCGAGCGGCTGATCGTCGCCCCGGACTCATCGCGACGGCCACGGGTATTGTTGCGGAAGTTGTGCGACTCATCAATCACCACGAGATCGTAGTTACCCCAGTTCAACGTAGCTAGATCGAGATCGCCACTCATCCCCGCTGCGCGACTCAGATCCGTATGGGCAAGCACATCATAGCGGAAGCGGTCGTGGATCAACGGATTGAGCGTATCATTGCGCCGATAGAGCGTCCAATTGTCGCGCAACTTCTTGGGGCAGAGCACCAGCACGCGCTCGTTACGCAACTCGAAGTACTTGATCACCGCGAGGGCGGTGTAGGTCTTGCCCAACCCGACACTATCGGCGAGGATACAGCCGTTATAGGCCAGGATCTTGCTAATCACCCCCTTGACCCCATCCTGTTGGAAGGGAAAGAGCGCCTTCCAGATCGCCGTATCCACCAGCAGGTGCTGCTCGGCCAGCAGCGTGCTGCGTTGCTGATCGGCGAGGAACTGGTCAAAAAGATGATAGAGCGTCTTAAAGTAGATAAACTGCGGGGCGTGGTTGGCATAGAGCTGCGCCAGGTAGTGCAACACCTGATCGCGCACATCCACAACGCGGCGCGGATCGTCCCACAAGGCATCGAACCATGCCTTCAGATCCGCACGGTCACGGCTACTATCCACAACCAGATTCAGCTCGATATTATTGTGGTCGGCGTCATCAAGGCCAAGGCCGCGCACCGTAAAGTTAGAACTCCCCAGGATCGCCTGTTCCTGCCCATCGCTGGTGCTATGGTACATCTTGCCGTGTAGCAGGGTAGCCCGCTTGACCGAGCGAATCTGCACCTTGCGGCGAATCCAATCGGCACACGCTTTGGCCACCGCCTTCTGGGTGAGTTGGCTGCGCAGCGCGAGGCCATCCTCCTGGATCGTAAACGCCTTGGAATCGGTACGGTCGGGGTCAATCGCGGAGAGAAACCGAGGCTCGCCAAAGAGGAAACGCAGGCCACCAATCTGATCGAGGGAGGACTGAAGTTTCTGGTAGGCGGAGATCGTGAAGTAGGCCGAAACGATGGCTAGATCGGCACCGGGCCGCAGCGTAGCGGCGAGGAACTCCCCCACCGTACCACGCTCCATGTTATCGCGGATGCCCGATGGGAGATGGTGCTGCGGCGTGGGAGCGCGTGGTGGCATAGCGATGGGTACCTCTATTCTAGTGGGTTTTGTGTTGCGGTTTTCAGTATAGCACACGGATGTCCAGTACTATCGGAGTGAACCTGAACGTCCATATCGGGCGGGATCGGATGGATCTGTGTCTCCGCCACGGCTTCGCCCCACCTTGCGCCAGTGCCAAGCCCAGAGTATACTTGCGCTTCAGTGTGCCGTATGTGAATGAGAAAGAACTATGAAACTCGCAATCATTGGGTTGGCGAACAGTGGAAAGACCACCGTCTTTAACGCGCTGACTCGTAGTACTATCGAAACTGCCGCCTTCTCGTCGGGGCAGATGGAGCCGAATCTGGCGATGGTGAAGGTTCCCGATCAGCGGCTTGAGGTGCTGGCGCAGATGTTTCAGCCGCGTAAAGTGACGTATGCTGATGTGCAGTATGTGGATGTGGCCGGGATTAGTGGCGGGGATGCTCAGGGGAGTGGCTTGCCCCCGGCGTTGCTCAACTACCTCGGTACTGCCGATGCCCTCGTGCATGTGGTGCGTGTTTTTGCCGATGAGTCGGTGCCCCACCCTGATGGCTCGGTTAATTATTCTCGTGATGTGGCGACGGTGGATCTCGAACTCTCCTTCTCGGATCTGGCGATTATCGAGAAGCGTCTGGCACGCCTGAATGCCGAGATTACTAAGATGTCCACCAAGGATAAGGAGCTGCGCATTGCCGAGCGCGATCTGCTCGTGCGCCTTCAGGCAGCTTTAGAGTCCGAGACGCCCATCCGTAATGTGGAGATGAGTGAGGAGGAAGAACGCATGATCCGTGGCTTCCAGTTCCTCACCGCTAAGCCCATGTTGATCGTGCTGAATGTGGGTGAAGAGGCGATTAATACCCCGCCCAGCATGGACTACCCCTACCAGAAGAGTGCGGTGGTGGCGCTGTGTGGGAAGATCGAGGCCGAGTTGGCGCAGCTTGATGATGCCGATACCGAGACCTTTATGGCCGATCTGGGTATTACTGCCCCGGCTCGCGATGTGGTCATCCAGCGTTCCTACGAACTGCTCGGCCTGATTAGCTTCCTTACCGCCGGTGAGGATGAGGTGCGCGCATGGCCCATCCGCCGCAATACCCCGGCGGTGGAGGCAGCAGGCACGATCCATACCGATATTCAGCGCGGCTTCATTCGCGCCGAGACGGTCGCGTATACCGATCTGATCAGCGCCGGGGGGATGAACGAGGCGAAGAAGGCCGGGACGGTGCGCCTTGAGGGCAAGACCTATATCGTCCAGGATGGCGATATTTGTCACTTCCGGTTTAATAAGTAGGGCTTCGTTGTTGTTGTTTGGCGGTAAAGCCGCCAAACAACAACAACGAAGCATTGGGTTAAGGGTTGACCCGAAGCTCCGCCAACGCCTCGTCGGGGTCAATCAGGCTGGCTGGCCCCGCGATCTTCCCGCGAATCGTTTCGAGTCCCAAGTTCAGCGCGTTGATCGCTTCCACCAGCGCATCCTCGTGGTCACGGTGGGTGATGAAGACCACCGTTGGGCCGGTGTCGGTTGAGGCGTAGACCGGTACCCCTCGCTCGCGCAGGTCGTTGCACATGCGGAAGAGGGTGATGTTCTCTGGCTCCCAGCCGACCAGCTTATTCTCGCGGCTGCCCGACATGGTGACGCCATGCAGGCGCATGCTGTCCATCTCGGCCAACTGCCCCACCGTGCGCCAATCCCCACCCCGAATCGCCGCCAAACACTCGATAATCTCGTCGGCGCGGCTCAGCATCCAACTGCGGAAGAGGCTACTCTCTGGCGCGTCATGGTGCGCCGACTCGGTCTTCAGCCCGATGCTCGAATCTATCGGTACGGTGACGAGGCTGACATGTTCCATCTGACCCTCGCCATCCAACCGCACCGCGAAGCTGTCTGCATGGCTGAGGCTGGGGTAGCTCAGCCAGAGTGCGAGGCCCCCGGCTGCACTGCGGCAGCCCGATCCGGCCAACAGGCGGGCGAAGCAGCTCAGGAATCGCCGGTTGTTGGCCAGTTCGGGGCCGTAGAGTGCGGCCAGCGCCGCCGCCGCTAAGGCCGCACTCGCCGAGGCACTCGTGCCTAAGCCCTTGCCCGCCACCCGCGACTGCAAGATGTTGCGGGACACCACACGCGCCCGAGTCTGGCAGCCGGTGAGTTCGCGTACTGCATTGAGTGTCTGTACTACCCGATCTAGATCGCGGCCAGTGGCGTTTACTCCACCAATCTCGGCACAGTCGGCTTCAAGTTGGGGGTCAAATTCGACATAGGTGGTCGTATGCGCGGCACTATTGTTGAGCGAAATCGAGGGCAGATAGGCGATACGATAGTGCCAATCGCTCAGCCCATGGTACTTAAGAACGCCCTGCATCGGGAAGGCGCGTGCAGCAGCGCGCCCGGTTGGGCGCGGATCGGGGATGCGCTCCGGGTAGGGTTCATAGCCTACCCCGTGGTGAGCGAGGGCGGCGAGGATACGCTCGTGGCCGGTGCGCATCGGTTCCAACATATCGGCAAAGCCTGCGGGAAGTGTGGTTGTCATGGTTTCAGTAGAGAGGTGCGGAGCAGCACCATGCCGCCCGCACCCCGACAATCAGCGGCGCTCGTAGTTGGGAGCCTCTTTGGTAATCGTTACATCGTGGGGGTGGCTCTCGATCTGCCCGGCCATGGTGATGCGGATGAAGTGGGCATCACTGCGCAGTGCCTCAATATCCTTGGCACCCACATACCCCATACCCGCACGCAACCCACCCACCAACTGGAAGACCGTATCGCCCAACGGCCCTTTATAGGCCACCATACCCTCGATCCCCTCGGCCACCAGTTTCTTCCCTTCTCCCCCCTGGAAGTAACGGTCGCCCGATCCCTTGCGCATAGCCCCAATACTCCCCATGCCTCGGTACGCCTTGTAGCTGCGCCCCTCGTAGAGGATCGTCTCACCGGGACTCTCTTCGGTACCGGCAAAGAGCGAGCCGATCATCACACTATGCGCACCAGCCGCAATCGCCTTGGGGATGTCGCCAGAGTACTTGATCCCGCCATCGGCAATGATCGGAACCCCATGGGCTTCAGCGGCGCGGGCGCAGTCCATCACGGCCGTAATCTGGGGCATGCCGGAGCCAGTAACGACGCGGGTCGTACAGATCGAGCCAGGGCCCTGCCCCACCTTGACCCCATCCACGCCGCGCTCGATCAGCGCCACCGTCGCCTTCGCGGTCGAGACATTCCCGGCGATGAGCTGCATATTGGGGAATGCCTCGCGCAGCCGCAATACCGCATCGAGCACCCCCTTGGAATGCCCGTGGGCAGTATCAATGGTGAGCACATCCGCGCCAGCGCGGGCCAGTGCGGTTGCACGTTCAATAAAATCGCCCCCCGCGCCAACCGCAGCCCCTACCCGCAGGCGACCATGCTCATCCTTGCATGCGTTGGGGTGCTCGATCTGCTTCATGATGTCCTTGACCGTAATCATGCCGCTGAGCTTGCCCCGGCTATTCACCACCAACACCTTCTCGATACGGTGGCGATTGAGCACCGCCTTCGCCTGTTCGAGGGTCGTACCTTCGGGCACGGTGACGAGGTTTTGGCTCGTCATCAGTTCGCTAATCGGGCGGGAACGATCCGTCTCGAAGCGTAGATCGCGGTTGGTGAGAATCCCGACCAGATCATTATCACCAGTACAGATCGGTACACCACTGATGCGATACTCCGCCATCAGGTCGAGTGCATCCCCGACCGTCTTATCGGGCGGCAAGGTGATCGGGTCGGTAATCATGCCACTCTCGGAGCGTTTCACCTTGCGCACCATCTCAGCTTGGGCATCAATCGCCATATTCTTATGAATAAAGCCGATCCCGCCCTCGCGAGCGAGGGCAATTGCGAGGCGATGTTCGGAGACCGTATCCATGGCTGCGCTGACAATCGGGATATTCAGGCGCACCTTACGGGTGAGCCAGGTACTCACATTCACCTGAGAGGGCAGCACCTCCGACTCAGCCGGTATGAGCAACACATCATCAAACGTCAGACCCTCGCGGGCGAACTTCTCTTCCCACTCAATGCTCATTCGGGTTCCTCCATAGGGCTACATTACAGCGTGCCCAGCGAGTGATGAGTTACAAAAAGCCCCCGCGCAATAGAGGGGCGCAGGGGGCAGCGGCGGCAGCTTCTCGGATGTCGGTCGCAGCTCTTCGGTCTCATCGCGCATCGTGCCGAAGATGTCCCCGGTACTATACCCCGCGATGCGCGGATCGTCAACTTTTGGGTGGGAAGTAACTGTTCACCCAAATCCCCTCCACCCTTTACCGCAATTTAACACTTTCTTAGTCAACCCTGCCTACACTGATGCTGCCTCATGTGATTGCTCTGCCTACATTGGGATGACTTCTGCATGTCCTACCCCGATCAATCTTTCTCCCTGAGTATTCTCAGCCGTAGCCCCGCTACGGTTGTTAAGGATTTTGTTGAAACGTTACTCCCGGCTTTAGAACCGGTGGAGGTGTTACACAACTCCACCGGCTTGGTCATGCTGCCGATGCAGGATACGGCCAAGGGGACTACCTTCTATGTGGGTGAGGTATTGGTGGCCTCGGCGCGGGTGCGGCTGGCAGGTGCCGAGGGCTATGCCGCCTGTCTGGGGCGCGATCTGACTCAGGCATTGGCGCTGGCGCTGCTCGATGCAGCCTGCACGGCTGGGTGTTGTCGTGCCGAGATCGCCGCGTTTGTGCAGGCGCAAGCGGCGGCGCTGGAGGCGGAAGATCTGGCGCTACAGCACCAGATCGAGGCTACTCGTGTGGAACTAGAGACATTCTAAAATGATTACTCCTCAATTGACGGCGTTTGAAGCCCAGAGTCAGCAGACCTTCCAGGCGCTCATGTGGGCGCTGAGTTATCCGGGGCGAGCGCAGCGCATCGCCGAGGTGGGTGTGGCCGCCTTCGCGGCGGTCGGGGCGACCCTGATCGATCTGGAGACGAGTTACTACACCAACCATGCCGGGTTGGATCAGTTGCTGGCCCATAGCGGGGCGCGGGCGTTGGGGCCGCAGTATGCCCACTATCAGTTCTACCCCGATCTGCCCACGATGGCACTCGATGATCTCTCCCTGGCTCCGGTCGGTACGTACCTCGACCCCGACTCCTCGGCGACGTTGGTGCTGAGTTGCCACCTAGGCGCGGGTGAACGGCTGCGCCTGAGTGGGCCGGGTATCCCTGCACCGTTTGTGGTGAATCTGGGTGGCTTGCCGCCGGGGTTCTGGGAGTTGCGCGCCCAGGTGTGCCAGTTCCCGCTCGGTTGGGACATCTTTTTCCTCGCGCATGATCACCTGATCGGTCTGCCGCGCACAACCACGGTTGAGGTGCTCTGATGGCCTATGTTGCGGCGCGTGGTGGTGAAGCGGCGATTCAGGAGGCTGAGGCGCTCTTCCGCCGTCTGAATGGGACGCTTGATGCTGGTTTGGTGCAGCAGATCGAGCGCCAGTTGCCCTATCTGGTGGATCGGGTGATGAGTGAAGGTTCGCTCTATGCGCCGGAGTTGGCCGCGTTGGCCATCGCGCAGACCGGGGGTGATCTGTATGAGGCGATCCTGTTGCTGCGCGCGTACCGTTCGACCCAGCCACGGGTGGCCTATGCTGCGCCGGTTGATCCGGCAACAATGCAGACGCTACGGCGCATTTCGGCGGCGTTTAAGGATATTCCTGGTGGCCAGATTCTTGGCCCGACGCTCGATTATAGCCACCGGCTGTTGCGCACCGATCTGCTGGATGGTGAAGGTAGCACCGGCTTCCAGCCGGTGAGTCTTCCTGACCGGCTGGAAGCCGGTGCTACTGCCCCTGCACAGCATCAAGAGAAGGTTACAACACCGCACATCCCCCCCGTTACCGAATGGCTGCGTCTCAACGGATTGTTGGCGGCGCTCCCCCCCCAACCCCCCGCCGACCCGGCGCTCCTGCCCGATGTGACTCGTGAGGCGGTGCGTTTCCCGGCGCCGCGTGCGCAACGCTTACAGTCGCTGGCCCGCGCCGATACGGGTGGGGTGTTGGCGCTTGGGTATGCCAGTATGCGCGGCTATGGCCTCATCCATCCTACGGTGAATGAGGTGCGCCTGGGCTATGCCGATGTGCTGCTCGAACACCCCATCAGTGGGGTGCGCTTTAGCGCGGGGCGGGTGCGGGTAAGTATGGCCGAGGTGGTGAGTAGCCACGGCGATACGCTGGAGTTGGGCTATGCGGCTACGTTGGGTTGGAATGAGGTGAAGGTGATTGCTGGGGCGATGCTCGATCTGGAGATGGATAAGCCCAATCCGCACCCGGCGCATGACGAGGAGTTCGTGCTTTACCATACCGAGCCGGTTGAGTCGTCCGGGTTCTGTATTCACTACAAGCTCCCCCACTATGTCACCTTCAGCAGCAACCTGGACGCGCTGCGCCGCGCACGCGAGATGGCAGCGGAGGATACTGAATGAGACTCCAACAGCTTGCGCATCCGCGCCATGACTATAGCTATGCCTTTTTGGATGAGTTTGCTAAACGCGAACTGCGCCGCCGTATCCTGAAGGCCATCGCCATCCCCGGCTATCAGGTTCCCTACGCCAGCCGCGAGTTGCCGATGGCGCGTGGCTGGGGTACCGGCGGCCTGCAAGTGACCCTGGCCGCCGTCGGGCCGACAGATACGGTCAAGGTGATCGATCAGGGCGCTGATGACTCGGTCAATGCCGCCAACCTGCGCCGCTTTATTGCGCGTATGGCCGGGGTGCAGACCACCACCGACACACTGGCAGCGACGATCATCCAGAGTCGTCACCGTATCCCCGAAGAGCGGCTGCGCGAGGGGCAACTGTTGGTGTTGCAGGTGCCGGTTCCTGAACCGCTCACCCATGTGGAGCCGAGTGTCACCCGCGCACGCCAGATGCATGCCGATGCGGACTATGCGCTGATCTGGCTTGAACTGCACGAGCAGTTGGTACGCTACCGCACCTTTACTGGTGGCGCCGACTACCCGGTGGTGGTTCACGGGCGCTACCTGATGGCTCCTAGCCCTATTCCGCGCTGGGACACCCCGATGCTGCACCAGGCGGCTCACCTGACTCTGCTCTCGGCGGGGCGCGAGAAGCGTTTGTATGCGGTGCCGCCCTATACCGATGTGCGCCCAATTGAGTTCGAGGATGTCCATTTTCAGGTTGAAAGCCAAGCTGGCCGGGTGTGTGCGCAGACCGGCGCGGTCAACCGCTTTATGAATGAAGTCCCCCAGCCCGATGGCAGTTCGCGCTACATCCTCTCTGACACCGGCTATGCCGCGAAGCTCGTGCGGCGCGCGCAGGGTGAGGTGGTGGAGATCGGTGCGACCTACTATGACGATCAGGGCCGGTTCTACCATACGGGATTCTTGCATCATGATGACTAGACCTGGCCTTGATCATCCGCGCTTGGTGCGCGAAGTTCCCTTGTTGCAGGCGCGTGGCTTATGCCGCCGTTATGGCGCGATTACGGCCATTGACGGGGTGGATGTGAGTGTCTACCGGGGTGAGGTGTTGGGGGTCGTGGGCGAATCGGGGTCGGGCAAGTCTACGGTGCTGCGGTTGCTCAACCTGGAAGAGCCAGCCGATGCGGGCACGTACTACCTTGATCTACCGGGTTATGCCGATCAGAATCTCTTCACACTGGATCGCTACTACCGCCGCCAGATTCAGATCCGGAATATCGGCATTGTCTACCAGAACCCCTACCTGGGGCTGCGCATGCGCCATACCAGCAGCGGCAATGTGGCCGAGCGGCTGATCATGGCGGGCGAACGCAACTTCGCCACGCTGCGCCAAGCGGCCAAAACCGCGCTGAGTGCCTCGGAGTTCCCACTGGAACGGATGGACGATCTGCCCATCCGGCTCTCTGGCGGCATGCAGCAGCGGGTTCAACTCGCACGGGCGCTGGCACTGCGCCCGATGCTCCTGCTCCTTGATGAACCTACTACTGGACTCGATGTCTCCGTGCAGGCGTTGGTACTCGATACCCTAGCCCGTATTCAGCGTGAACTCCAGATCGCCACCGTGATCGTCTCGCACGATCTGGGGGTCATCCGGGCGCTCGCCGACCGGGTGATGGTGATGCGCCATGGGCGCGTGATCGAACATGGCCTGACCGACCAGATCCTTGAAGATCCGCAAGAGGCATACACCCAACAACTGGTCTACGCAAAACTATGATCATTCTCGATGTTCAGGGCTTCAGCAAAGCGTTCCTCGTTCACCACCTGCAACGCCACATCCCGGCCTTTAACGAGGTTGACTTTCGGCTACACGCGGGCGAGTTCCTCCTGGTGCGCGGCGTCAATGGGGTAGGCAAATCTACCCTACTGCGCTGTCTCTACCGTTCCTACCTGCCCACAGCGGGGCAGGCGATCTACCATGCCCACGCGGGCATAATCGATCTGGCATGCGCGGCGGATGTGGATATTGCTGCCCTGCGCCGCACCGAGATCGGCCATGTCACCCAGTTTCTGCGGGCACGTCCGCGTGTCAGTGCGATAGACGTGGTGACAGAGCCACTCCTTAACCAAGGCCAGACCCGCGCCCAGGCGCGCCAGATCGCCGCTGAGTGGCTCACCGCCTTCGGTCTCAAAGAGGATATATGGGACGCCTACCCGACCACCTTCTCTGGGGGGGAGCAGCAGAAGGTGAATCTGGTGCGCGCCTTGATCGTGCCGCGCCGTCTGTTGCTGCTCGACGAGCCGACCGCCTCGCTCGATGCCAGTGCGCGTGCCGCGTTGGTGGCGCGGCTGGCCCAGATCAAGGCCCAGGGGGTGGCGATGATCGGCGTCTTCCACCACCCGGAGGATGTGCGCGATCTGGTTGATGGTGAACTGCACTTAACGAATACACAGGTAGATTATGTGGCTAACTAACCTTCAGATCGTGCTTCCAGACGGGGTGATCGAGCGCGGTGGCCTGCTGATTGATGGTACTCAGATCGCCCAGATCGTTGAGGTGGATGCGACGCTAGATCGAGCGGGCAGCGTGGTGGATGGCAGTGGCCTCATCCTCATGCCGGGCATGATTGATATGCACGGCGATATGTTGGAGAGTGAGGTCGAACCGCGTCCAGGGGTGCAGTTCCCCATGGACATGGCGGTCTTTGAGTTGGATAAGCGCCTCGCGGCAAATGGCATCACCACCGCCTACGCCGCACTCTCCTTCTGGGATGGAGTGTCGGGGCGCAGTACCAACCACCGTTCGGGTGAACACGCCCATCGGATGAGTACCGCCGTCTACAACCTGCGCAACCAGTTGCTGATTGACCTGCGCATCCATGCCCGCTACGAGGTCCCGACGCCATCAGTAGCCCCGGCACTGGTTGATCTGCTGGATCGCGGGATGGTACACATGGTCTCGCTCATGGATCACACCCCCGGCCAGGGGCAGTACCGCGACATGGAGCAGTATGTCTCCTTCATCTCGAAGTGGCGCAACGCCAGCCCCGCCGAGGTAGAGGCCGAGACCCACGAGCGCATTCAGAACGCCAAGAACGACCCGCACATCTGGCGCACCGCAGCCGATATTGTCACCCAGGCGCTGGCCTGTGGGCTACCGATTGCCTCGCACGATGACGACACTGCCCAGAAGATTGACCACATGGCCGACTTCTCGGTACGCATTAGCGAGTTCCCCGTGACCTTAGTGGCAGCACAGGAGGCGCGGCAGCGCGGGATGGCGGTGGTGATGGGAGCACCCAACATTCTGCGCGGCGGCTCGCATTCGGGCAACCTGAGCGCCATCGAGGCGGTGCTGGCTGGAGTGGTGGATATGCTCGCCGCTGACTATGCACCCGCTGCACTACTCCAAGCGGTCTTTATTCTGGTGGACAAGGGAATCCTGCCATTACACACGGCCGTCAAGCTGGTGAGCCAGAACGTCGCTACTGCCCTCGGCCTGCATGATCGCGGGCGGATCGCAGCCGGTCTGAGTGCCGATCTGATCCTGGTTGAACCGGGGCCACGCCCACGGGTACGCGGGACGATCCGGCGCGGAGTGCCGATCTACTGGGACGCGATGCTGGCACGCCGGACGATTGTTCATGATTGGGGGACGCGGGTTGGGTATTCCTAGAGGCGCAGAGGGTTTGTTAAGCGTGAAAAAGCCTTGGGGTGCGCCGCATGGCTTCGACAAGCTCAGCCAGCGGCGCGGTGGCGTTGGCTGAGCTTGTCGAAGCCATACTTGTCGAAGCCCCGCGCTAGGAGAAACCACCATGACCCACTATATCGAAGCCTTTCCGCCCCAGACCCGCCACTACAGCCCCCGGCTGCGTGTCGAGCCAACGATTGATCCCACGGCCCAGATCTTTGACTCGCACCTGGGCAGTTGGAGCGAAATCGGCCCACGGGTAGTGGTGAGCGAGAGCACTATTGGCGACTACACCTACGCCTCGAACGACACCCAGATCGCCTACAGCGAGATCGGCAAGTTCGGCTCGATTGCCGCCCACGTGCGTATCAACCCGGTCAACCACCCGATGCAGCGCGTGACCCAACACCACTGCACCTACCGCCGGGTGGCGTATGGCTTCGATACGTCCGATGATGCAGAGATCTTTGCTTGGCGACGGGCGGCGCGCTGCGTGATCGGCCATGATGTCTGGATCGGCCACGGGGCGATCATCATGCCGGGGGTGACGATAGGAACCGGGGCAGTGGTGGGGTCGGGGGCGGTGGTAACGAAAGACGTGGAACCCTACATGATCGTGGTGGGGGTGCCCGCCCGCCCGGTGCGCCCGCGCTTTGATGCTGAGACAGTGGCGCAGTTGCTGGCGATTGCGTGGTGGGATTGGGATCATACCACGCTGACCGAGCGTTTTCATGATCTGCTCGATATGCCTACGTTCTTACAGAAATATGCAAAAACGTAGCCTTTTTGGGCGAAGCCGCCAAACAATACCAAAAAGATCTTCG
>RRYU01020866.1_pt2 | contig 13754 bp, 11 predicted proteins | sample 2162651 | NCBI WGS metagenome assembly RRYU01 (sample SAMN10267283, study PRJNA491782) | microbial mat metagenome | isolation source: biomat in the production well | place: Japan: Minami-Kanto gas field, natural gas well KTG3 | collected 2017-06 | reverse complement strand
GGGGGGCTCGGTCAGCAGACCGCCGATGAGCCGGATGGGGACCGACTCAGGCCAAGGTCGGGCGTTGAGATCCAGCAGAAAATCGCTGCCCGGGCGCAGGTCGATCTTGGCCTCGCCGGTCCCGTCGCGCAGCCCGGCGAAGAGCGAGAAACGGCGCTCCGGACCTGCGGCGAGGTGGTCGCGAACCTCTAGCCAGACACGTAGTCGAGCCCATTCGGAGCCCTGGTTGGGTGTGCCGACCAGGATGACACCTCGCACGGTGGCCCCCTCGACCTTGGCGGCTGCATCCACCGGGTGTCGCCATCGGGTCACGAAGTCGCGGATGACCAGCCCGCCCATGCTGTGCCCGACCAGAACGACCGGACGGTCGGCGGGTATGCCGGACCAGAGCTCGGCGAGAAGGTCGGTGCTTCGGTCGATCCCCTGGTCATTGGGGTAGCGCAGCTCCCAAACCTCGAAGCCGGCAGAGCCGAGCTCGAGGACGAGGTCGTCCCAGATGCTGCCGGGCTCGTCGAGGCCATGCACCAGCAGGACCCTCGGCCGAGCGGCGTTGTCGCCTTGGGCGACACCCACAACGCGGGGGATGAGTCCATGCCAACCATCGAGCGGCGCCATCGCCTCGGGAAACCAATGCTCGAGCTGATCGTGCACCAAGACCCGGAGACGTCGTTCCTCATGCGGATGCCCCTCAGCCCACCAGATCCAGGAAGCCGTCATGAGCAGCAGTGCAAGCGGGATCAGCAAGACGGCCAATCCGCGGCGAACCCGCAAGGATCTTCCGTCACTCATGGCGTCTGACCGCGCCACGCCTGTCTAACCGGACCGGTTCCCATCGCCTCGACTCGCCCGTTCGCAATCAGTGATGGCATCATGGTGCCGCTGAAGCTGCCGTTTGCCCAGTCCGAATCGCCGAGATGCCGACGCGGGTCGGCTGCGTCGGGCGACTGGTACAGCGCATTAGGGACCGGAGGCTCGGAGTCCGAAGCCATGACGAGATCGATCAAGCAAGTCGGCGAGCTGATCCTGGTGGCATCAGTGCTCGGGGGATCCTGCTGGCATCAGGCAATCGCGCAGGGCGACGAAGAGGACGTGGCGGATCCGCGCGAGGATGTGGAGCCGATCGTCTTATCCCCATTGGTCGTCACTGCGACACGCGTCGGTATCGACCCCTTCGACCTGCCGATGGCGATCGATGGTTTGGACGCGGCCGTTATTCAGGGGCAAGGACCGGGCATCCTGGTCTCTGAAGTCTTGTCACGGGTTCCCGGTACGGTCGTGACCAACCGGGGCACCTTCGCGCAGGAGGAGCAGATGATGATCCGCGGGTTCGGGAGCCGGGCCCAGTTCGGCACCCGTGGCGTGAAGCTGCTCGCGGACGGGATCCCGGCAGGCACGCCGGATGGACAGGGAGGTCCAGGGCTTTTCGGTCTGGGCTCGGCACGCGACATCGAAGTGATGCGCGGTGCCTTTTCCGCACTCTACGGGAATCATTCGGGTGGTGTGGTGCAGGTCTTCACCGAGGAGGGTCCACCCGATCCGACGCTATCGCTCCGCTTCATCGGGGGTAGCAATTCGACCTGGGTCAGCGGCATGAAGCTCGGCGGGCAGAGGGACAGAGTCAACTCTGTCCTGGACGCCTACAGCGCCGAGACCGACGGCTATCGCGACTGGAGCCGTGCCCGCAAGGAGCAGATCAATGCCAAGCTGCGCCTGGACCTGGAGAACGGTGGCACCATCAGCCTGATCGCGAACCTGCTGAATCAGCCCGAGAACCTCGATCCGCTGGGACTCACCGCCGCCCAGGTCGCGGCGGATCGGCGCCAGGCGCAACCCGCAGCGCTGGCCTTCCAAAGCCGCCGGACGCTCGACAACCTGCAAGGCGGGATCCTTTACGATCAGCCCTTGACCGACCGGGATTCCATCCAGACCATGGCCTATACCGGGACCCGGAGCAACGAGCAGTTTCTTGCGATCCCGCTCTTCGCCCAGAATGCGATCACGGCATCCGGCGGCGTCAGTGCCTTCGACCGCAGCTTCTTCGGCGGGCGGCTCTGGTGGAACCACGAGACGAGCCTCGCCGACGGCCCGCTCAGCCTCACCCTTGGGACGGACTTCGACCGATCGACCGACCAGCGCAAGGGCTACCTGAACGAGCTGGGAACCCGCACGGCACTCAAGCGCGACGAAGACAACCGGGTGACGAGCTGGGGTGCATTCGTCCAGGGCCAGTGGCAACTCTCGCCCCGGTGGAGCCTGGACCCAGGGCTGCGCTACACCCGGGTCGAATTCGATTCGACCGACCGATTCATCTGCACAACCGAGCGCGTGACCGCGCCGGGGGCGCAACCCGGGACCTGCAGCGGCTCCAGCGCGCCCATCACCGCCACCAACCTCAATCCGGACGACAGCGGGCAACGGACGTATGACGCCTGGACGCCGGCACTCGGGCTCGTCCACAGCCTGACGCCGACCGCCAATCTCTATGCGAACGTCGGCCGCACCTTCGAAACCCCGACCTTCACCGAGCTGGCATACCGACCCGACGGCGGCACTGGGCTCAACCTGGTGCTCAGCCCAGCGCTGAGCTGGCACTATGAGGTGGGCACCAAGCTTCGATTGGGGCCGGAAACACGTCTGAACCTCGCCCTCTTTCAGATCGACACGGACGACGAGCTGACCGTGGCCACGAATCAGGGCGGACGTGCGTCCTATCAGAACGCACCCTCATCGCGACGACAGGGCGCTGAGTTGCTGCTGGAGGCATCGCTCGGGCAGGGCTTTGCCGGGTATCTTGCAGCCACCTATCTGGATGCCCGTTGGACCGACGACTTTTTTGCCTGTACCGCCACGCCCTGCCGGACCATCTCGCCGCAGCTCAATCTATCGGAGGTCCGCTCCGGCAATCGCATCCCCGGCATCCCGCCATTCACGCTATTCGGTGAGCTGTCCTACGCCTATGAGCCCTGGGGCTTCACGGCAGCTTTGGATCTTTACGGCCAGGGCAGGGTCAGAGTCGACGATCTGAACACCGAGAGTGCGGGCGAGTATTGGTCGGTCGGTCTGCGCGGTGGGCTTCGGCAACGTTGGGGGCCGCTGGAGCTCTCGCAGCTCGTCCGCATCGACAATCTGCTGGATCGCGACTACATCGGCGCAGTCATCGTCAACGATTCGAACGGGCGTTACTATGCCCCGGCTGCAGGCACGAGCTATTCGATCGGGATCACCCTGAGCTATGCCTTTGGGGCGGATTGAGGGCGGCAGGTCCCGCCGCGCTGCTCGCACCCTGGATTCACCACAACCGATAGAGACCCGACCCATGGACCAAGGGGTGCATCGCTGCAATCAGATCTATGCCATCGACCGCTGGGGCGAGGGCTATTTCGGCATCAATGCGGCCGGTCACCTCTGCGCGCGCCCGGACCCCCGGGGTCCGACCGAGGTGGATCTGGCGGTCCTCGCGGAGCAGATCGACACCGAGGGCCTGTCGCTGCCCGTGCTGGTGCGCTTCAACGACATCCTGCGAGATCGCGTGCTGTCACTCCATCAGGCCTTCGTCGATGCAAGTGCGGCCTGCGGGTATTCCGGGCGCTACCAGCCGATCTACCCGATCAAGGTCAACCAGCAGGCGAGCGTGGTGCGCGAGATCCTCCGCTCGGGACATGCCGGGCTGGAGGCCGGGAGCAAGCCGGAGCTGATGGCGGTCCTGGCCTTGTCGCCGCCCGGTGGACTTGTGGTCTGCAACGGGTACAAGGATCGCGAGTACATTCGACTCGCCCTGATCGGACGACGGCTCGGCCTGCGAGTGCAGATCGTGATCGAGAAGCCATCCGAGATCGCGCTCATCCTCGAAGAGGCCGAACGTCTCGGTGTGGAGCCCCTGCTCGGGGTCCGGGCGCGGCTCGCCGCAGCGGCAGCGGGCAACTGGCAGAGCAGCGGCGGCGAGTCGGCGAAATTCGGGCTCTCGGCGACTCAGATCCTGGACCTGATTCGCACGCTCGAATCCGCCGGCCGGCTGGGCTGGCTCAATCTGTTGCACGCTCACCTGGGATCCCAGATCCCGAACCTCCAGGACATCCGGGCCGGCGTCGCCGAGCTGATGCGCTTTTATTCCGAGCTGCGCCGGATGGGTGCGCCGATCCGCATCCTCGACGTCGGGGGCGGGCTGGGTGTCGACTACGAGGGAACCCGCACGCGCCACTATTGCTCGGTCAACTACAGCTTCCAGGGCTATGCCCGGGCGATCGTCGAGACCGTTGCCGCCGAGTGTCGCCGCCGCGGCCTGCCCGAGCCCGATCTCTTGAGCGAATCCGGGCGGGCCATTACTGCACATCACGCCGTCCTGATGACGAACGTGATCGATCGGGAGGAGGCGGGAGGCCAAGGGGTCTTCGCGAACGCCGAGGAGGGCGATTCGCTGCTCAACGCCCTGGCCGAGAGGCTTTGGTCGGCAGATCAAGGCTCGCCGCAGGAGGTCTATGCCCAGGCCCGCGAGCTGGTGGCGGCGGCGCGGGAGCGCTTCTCGGAGGATCGACTCGACCTGGTCGGAAGGGCGCGTGCGGAGGAGCTGTTCTTCGCGATCTGCCGGCGACTCTCGGCACGCCTGGACCCGGCGGTCCGTCGCCACCGTGAGCTGGCCGACGAGGTCAACGCCCTGCTGGCCGACAAGCTCTTCTGCAACTTCTCGCTCTTTCAGTCCCTGCCGGACGTCTGGGCAATCGATCAGATCTTTCCGATCGTGCCGATCCAGCGACTCGATGAGGTGCCACCGGCCCGCGCCGTGATTCATGACCTCACCTGCGACTCGGACGGCTGTATCGCCCAGTATGTCGATGAAGGGGGCGTCGAGGCGAGCCTGCCGGTCCATTCGGAGGCCGGCGTGCACGGGCCCTACCTCATCGGTTTCTTCATGGTGGGCGCCTATCAAGAGATCCTGGGCGACATCCACAATCTCTTCGGCGATACGGACGCGGTCAATATCGAGCTGGATGCGAGCGCGCCCCTCGGGTATCGCCTGCTCGAGCCCGAGCGCGGCGACTCGACCGACGAGCTGCTGAGCTATGTTCACTTCGCCCCTCGCACCCTACTCGGGCATTATCGCCGCAAGCTGGACGCAGCCGATCTGGATCGAGGCACGCGCGAGCAATTCTTCGTCGAGCTCAAGGCCGGGCTCTACGGCTACACCTATCTCGGCGGCTGATCCATGCATGAGCTCTCCATCTGTCAGGCACTGCTCGATCAGGTCGAGCGCATCGCTCGAGAGCACGGCGCGACCCGGGTCGAGCGCATCCTGCTCCGGGTCGGTCCGCTCTCCGGCGTCGAAGGACCACTCCTCCAGCATGCCTATCCGCTGGCCTCCGCAGGCACCATCGCGGAGGCCGCCGAGCTGGTCATCGAGGCCGCGCAGATTCGAGTCGCCTGCAGCGACTGCGGCACAGAAACGGATGCGACGGCGAACCGGCTACTCTGCGGCGCCTGCGGTAGCTTCAAGACACGTCTCGTCAGCGGCGATGAGCTGCTGCTGGCGAACCTGGAGTTGACCATCCCTGATTAAACCGCGTCCTTCGTCTCATCGTTCGCTCTCGAGTGGTCGGCCGGGTTGGCATGAACCCATCAGGGTTCGAGCAGACGCGGTTTAACAGACAGAAAGAATCGGTCAAAGCGCGTCGGCGTCCGGCGCCCATCTGGTCCGGCGGGCCGCCTTTCATAAAAAGCGACCTATGTCACTCAAAACGGGGCTCAACGGCGTAACCCAATCCCTTCCCGGTGGCGTAAACTCCGGGTATGCGCTCGCCAGGAGCGGCGACGCACCACGAGATCGGCATTCGGAGTCACCCGAATGCCTCGGCCCCGCGAGGGGCGGTGCCAATGGAGCGATTCCCAATGTGTGATACCTGCGGCTGCAACATCACCCCCGGCAACGAGCATCTGGTCCGCGCGGACGGCAAGCACGCCAAGACGGCCGACGGGCGCGCCGCGATCAGCGTGCTCCAGAACCTTCTCTCCGAGAACGATCATCAGGCCGCCCACAACCGCGAGCACTTCGACCGGCATGCGGTTCTGGCGCTGAATCTCATGTCCTCGCCGGGCGCAGGTAAGACCAGTCTGCTGGAGCAGACCATCGACGCCCTCTCGGGCAAGCTCAGGATCGCCGTGATCGAGGGCGATCTCGAAACAGAGAACGACGCGGAGCGTATCCGGGCAAAGGGTGTACCGGCCATCCAGATCTCGACCGGCAGCGCCTGTCATCTGGATGCCCACATGGTTCATGATGCCCTGCATCGCCTGGATCTCAACGAGGTCGACATCCTCTTCATCGAGAATGTAGGCAACCTGGTCTGCCCGGCCAGCTTCGATCTCGGCCAGCATCGGAATGTGACACTGCTCTCCGTCCCTGAGGGCGACGACAAGCCCGCCAAGTATCCGGTCATGTTCCGCGCAGCCGACCTGGTGCTCTGCACCAAGGCGGATCTGCTCGAGGTCCTGCCCGAGTTCTCGCTCGAGCGCGCCGAGCACCACCTCCGCGAGCTCGCCAGCGTGGTCCCGTTCGAGTCGGTGTCGACGCGCGGAGAGGCCGACATCGAACCCTGGCTGAGCTGGCTGAGCGACGAGCTCGCCGCCCAAAGGTCCAGGCTCGAGCTTGGGCGCACCATTCGCCCGGTGGTGCTGCCGGATGGCGCCCGGCTGCACGGACATACGCACGACGGCCAGGGCCATCATCCGACCGACCATCATCACCATGGCAACGCGCATGACCCCAGCCATGATCAGGGCCATGATCAGGGCCATGGCCACACCCATGCCGCTCGTGTGCATGCCCATGAGCACGATTGAACCCCTTGCGGTCGTCCGCCGTTGGGTGTAAGTAGAGGCCAGGTCGCAATGGAGGGTTGCGACCTGAACAGATTTCCGGATGCGAGTCACGAGAGAAATCGGACCAACCTTGGAGGAAAAACCATGTCAGTAAAACCAATCGGGAATCGCACAGCGATCTCACTCACCGCAGCCTCGTGCACTGTGCTGGCTGCACTCGTGTCCTATGCGCCGGTGAGTCATGCCTTCAATTTCGGCAACATGATGAATCCGGGCCGCTGGATGGGCGGGGACCGCGATCGTTACGACGACAGGTACGACTATCCCGGCGCTTATGGAGCCCCGGGCTTCGGGTACCCCTACGGCGGTTACGCCCCTGGCTACGGCGGTTACGGAGCCCCGGGGTATGGCGGTCCCGCATATGGCGCACCACCCCCGGCCTATGGCGCGCCGGCCTACCCAAGCGCACCCGTCGGAGCGCCCGGTGTTACTTCGGCCCCGGGCCCAGCGGCTCCTGTCGACAGCGCCGAGGTTCAAGCGCTCAAGCGGCGAGTGGAAGAGCTGGAGGCCGCCCAACAGCAGCAGCGCGCAGCCCCACCGCAACCACCTGCGGGTGACTGGCCATCTGCGCCGGCCTTTCGGCCCATGAACCAATACTGACGCATCGGCACCATTGATGTTGTCGTTCATCGCCCCGCCGTTCGGCGGGGTTTTGGTTTCCGTGCTAAACCGCGTCTTGAGGTTCAGACCTCATTCCTTGGATGGCGTCGCGCATGGAATGCCTCGGGCTCCGTGGTTGACGCGGTTTAGAAATTAAAACTCAGAGACTCAGACTCTTCCGGCTGCCGCGATCTCTGGTCTTGAAAGGCTGCGAGCCGACTCGAGAGCAGCGGATGCCGCTCCGGACAGGGTCTAATGACACCGGAACATCAGCATGTTGAAGCTCAAGAAATCTGCCGCTGGTCTGCTCCTGGCTACTGGATTGCTGTCGCAGGCCGCCTTTGGCGCAGGCGGTTATGCGGTCTATACGAGTGAGTCCGAATTCGCCGACGTGATGGAAGGGCTCACGATGGCCATCCAGGAACGCGGGATGTACATCAACAATGTCATGAACATGGGCGAGATGCTGGAGCGCACGGGCAAGGATCTCGGCATGGATGCGCCGCTCTACGATCAGGCCGAGTCCATCGAGTTCTGCAGCGCGGTGCTGTCGCGAGAGATGAGCAGCGAGAACCCGGCCCACGTGGTGAACTGCCCCTTCATCATCTCCGTCTATAGCCTTCCGGGCGAGACGGAGACCACCTATGTGGCACATCGTGAGATCCCGGCCGAGCAGGTCGAGGCGAGTCCCGCGATGGCCAAGGTGGCCGAGATGCTGAAGTCGATCTCGGAGGCCGCCGTCTCCTGGTAGGTGGTAGGATGGCAGCCGTCGGATCGACTGCCGGAACGCATGCCCTGGACATCCTCACCCGCTATCTCCCTCGCGCCCTCCACGTCCTGCGGACGGAGGGCACGTCCGTGCTGCTCCGAAAGCTCAAGCGGCGACTGGCGACAACACCTCTTCGGGTGGCCGCTCCCCCTCGCCTACTCCAGCTCAAGGAGCCCTTCGCGCCGATCGATCTGACGCCGACAGGGCCGCCAAGGGTGTCGGTGGTGATCCCGGCTCACAACCAATTCAGCTATACCCAGCACTGCCTTGCCGCATTGGCCCGGGCGGGTGCCGAGCTGGCGTTCGAGGTCATCGTCGTCGACGATTGCTCGAGCGACTGCACCGCGGTGCAACTCGCCGGCTACCCTGGCCTGAGACTGATCAGCAACCCCAGCAATCTCGGTTTCGTCGGATCCTGCAACCGGGGTGCGGAGATTGGGCAAGGCGCCTATCTGGTGTTCCTGAACAACGACACCCAGGTGCAACCCGGCTGGCTGGATGCCCTGATCGAGACCTTCCGGGAAGCTCCCGACGCGGGGCTCGTCGGCAGCCGTCTCATCTACCCGGACGGCAGACAACAGGAGGCCGGGGCGATCCTCTTCAAGGACGGATCCGCCTGGAACTATGGCCATCTGGACGATCCCTACAAGCCGCAATACAGCTATCGGCGAGCCGTCGACTATTGCTCAGGGGCGGCACTCGCGGTCCAGACCGAGCTGTTTCGCCAACTCGGCGGGTTCGACAGCGCCTTCGCGCCCGCCTATTACGAAGATGCCGATCTCGCCTTCCGCGTGCGAGCCGCCGGCCGCGAGGTCTATTATCAGCCCCTGTCCCAGGTGGTCCACTTCGAGGGCATCAGCGCCGGGCGTGACGAGCAGGCCGATACAGGCATGAAGCGGTATCAGCGCATCAACGCCGAGACCTTTAGGTCGCGTTGGGCGGAGGTCCTGGCGACCTACGGCGAGCGTGATCAGGATCTGGAGCTGGCGAAGGAGCGCGGTGTGAAACGTCGCGCACTCGTGGTCGACAACTATATGGTCACGCCGGATCGCGAATCCGGCTCGGTGCGGATGCGAAACCTCTTCCGCATCCTGCAACGGCTCGGCTTCAAGGTGACCTTCGCGGCCGCCAATCTTGAGGCGCCGCAGCCCTATGTGGCCGACCTTCAGCGCATCGGAGTGGAAGTGCTCTACCGGCCTTATGTGCGCCGGATCCGCGACCACCTCGCAGCGCGCGGCTCGGACTACGACCTGGTCATTCTGAGCCGCGCCGACGCGGCCGCTCGGACGCTCGATCCGGCGCGGGCCTATTGTGCGAAGGCGCGCATCGTCTTCGATACCGTGGATCTTCACTTTCTGCGCGAACGACGACTGGCGGAGCTCCAGGGCGACGCCACAACCCGTCGGGTCGCCGAGCGGCGAAAAGCGCAGGAGCTCGGACTGATGCGCCGGGCCGACCTGACCTTCGTCGTGAGCGAGGCCGAGCGCGATCTGCTGGCGGTCGAGGCACCGGACGTCCCGGTCCATGTGATCTCGAACATCCACCAGGTCATCGGCTCGGCAAAGCCCTTCACCGAGCGTCGGGGACTCCTCTTCATCGGCGCCTTTGCCCACCCGCCGAACACCGACGCCCTGCTCTTCCTCTGCCACGAGATCATGCCACTGCTGCGCGGCCGCATCCCCGATCTCAAGCTCAGCGTGATCGGCGCGGACCCGCCTCGGGAGGTCCTTGCCTGTGCCGGATCGGATGTCGAGATCCTAGGTCATGTCCCGAATGTCGAGCCCCACTTCGCCCGCTGTCGCGTCTCGGTTGCACCCCTGCGATACGGCGCCGGGGTGAAGGGCAAGATCAACCAGAGCCTTGCCCACGGGCTCCCCGTGGTCGCCACCCGCGTGGCTGCCGAGGGCATGCACCTGGTCGACGGCGACTCGGTCCTGATCGCGGACGATCCGGCCGCATTCGCCGCGGCAGTCGTATGTCTGGATCAGGACCCGCTGCTCTGGCAGCAGCTCTCGGATGCAGGACTTCGGGTGATGGACGCACACTTCGGCTTCGCAGCGGCCGAGCAGGCGCTTCGGCATGCACTCGACATGGAGTCGACCGCGTGAGCCTATCCGAACCCCCTGCCTCGATGCCCGCCGTCAGCGTCATCGTCGTCAACTACAACGCCGGAGACCTCCTGATCGACTGCATCACGGCGGTGCTTGAATCGGACATCCCGCTGGAGGTGATCGTCAGCGACAACGGGTCTGTGGATGGAAGCCTCGAGCGGCTTAGGGATGCCGTCGGTGCGGATCCGCGCCTGAGCATCCTGGAGAACCGGGCGAACCTGGGGTTTGCCAAAGCCAATAATCGTGCTCTGCCGCACACAGGTGCCGACCGTCTGCTGTTCCTCAATCCCGACTGTCTCCTGGAGCGCGACACCCTGGCTCGAATGCTGGCCTTCATGGACAGCCGGCCGTATGTCGGCATGGCCGGCTGCATCGTCCGTAACCCGGACGGGAGCGAGCAGGTCGCCAGCCGCCGCTCGATCCCGGACCCATGGATCGCGCTCAAACGCATCCTGCGGCTCGATCGGCTCGTCACGGGCAAGGGCGGACGGCGCCTGAGCCACCACCAGGATCCCCTACCCACCACGCCGGTCGATGTCGAAGCGATCTCCGGGTCCTTCATGTTGGTCAAGCGGCGCGCGCTCGATGAGGTTGGCCCACTGGACGAGGGTTACTTCCTGCACTGCGAGGATCTCGACTGGTTCGTGCGCTTCCGACAGGCCGGCTGGACGATCGCGCTCGTCCCGGACGTCAGCGTGGTCCACCACAAGGGGGCCTGCAGCCAGCAAAACCCCATCATGGTCGAGCGACACAAGCATCGCGGCATGGAGCGCTTTTACCGTAAGTTCCAGGCCCGGCAGCACCCGGCAATCTTCAACGGATTGGTCGTGCTCGGCATCCGGCTGCACTTCCTGAGCCGTATCCTGCGCCATCGCCTGTACCGGCTTGTTTCGGCCACGAGAACGCACGGCAACGCATCGAAATGAAGACCATGATCAGCGCCCTTCCCTGCCCTTCAGTCTGCTGCCGTGGCTGACTCGCCCTTGCCGACGCGTGAAGAACAGCCGCTCGGCCGCGTCCTGGTCACGGGCGCGACCGGGAAGGTCGGACGGCGGCTCGTCTCGGAGCTGCTCCTGACCGGACACCGGGTCGCGGTCCTCACCCGATCCCCGCATGCGGCACTGGCACTTTGGCCGGGATACAGCCCCGAGATCCGCACGGCCGACCTGACCGATCCCTTGACCCTGGGCTCACTTTGCGAGGGCATCGACACACTATTCCATCTCGCGAGCTATTCACCCCGCCCGGATGAGCCCGATATCTACGAGGCGCAGGACCACTGGCCCGTGACGGCCGAGGGCACTGCCAACCTGATGGCAGAGGTCAGGGCATCCGGGGTCCAACGCGTGATCTATCTGAGCAGCATCAAGGCGATGGGTGATGCAGCCGGGGCACTCGGACGGCCCGCCGACGAGGACCTGTCCCCTGCCCCGGATAGCCTTTACGGTCGGGCCAAGCTGGCCGCCGAGCGCAGCGTCCTGGACCTCGGACGCACCAGCGGTCGGCATACCGTTGTGCTGCGTCTGCCGATGGTCTACGGCCTGGGCGAGAACGGCAATATCGCGCGCCTGGTCAAGGCCGTTTCGGCGGGACGCTTCCCACCCTGGCCCCGGATCGAGAACCACCGCGCCGCCATCCATGTCGAGGATGCGGTCGCCGCAGCCATCTTGGTCGCGCTCCACCCCGAGTGCGGGGGCGAGGTCTATTTCGTGACCGATGGCCGGGCCTACTCCACCCGCTGGCTCTACGAGCAGGCGCTGATCGCGCTCGGACGGCCCATCCCCCGCTGGACCACACCCTTATGGCTGCTGCGTCTTGCTGCGGCCGCCGGTACGTTGGGCGAGCACCTCACCGGACGACGCATGCCACTCACGCTGGAGAAACTCGGGAAGCTCACCGGAGACGCCTGGTTCTCATCCGCGAAGCTGGAGCACGACCTTGGATTCCGTCCCAGGCACAGGCTCGAGACGGAGATCCCAAGTCTCATTCAGAGCGGCAAGGATCCCCGAGATTAGGGCGTGCTGACCGACACCGCCTCCGGCAGGACCTGCTCAAACATCTCGGCGCCGCGCTGGCCATCGGCCTGCGGGCTCGAAATCAGTCGTTCAGTCGTCACCTGAGCATCAAGTATGGGGGAGGACAGCCATTGCCGTTTCGTATCCATTGATCGGATCCGAGCGCCAGGTTTTGGCGTCGGCCATCAGTCCTGAGTCACTGGTTGAGCTCGCTTTGTTCGGTAACACCTTTCGGTTATGATCCAAGGGGTAATCGCATCCGTCTGCCCGATGCGACTCTGTCATCAGCAGCTTTGAGGTATCTAGCGCGCCGTGTCAACCAAAACGAAAACCCCGCCCCCGATCAACGCTGAGCAGACTGCAAGCGAGGCATTCGGCGCCATACTTCGGCATAATCTGGGCCATGTACCCATCTGGCAGGACGTCGCCAGAAACTGGGACGATATCGAAGGGGTTCACCAGCTTCGCGTCTCCTTTCGACGGATGCGCTCGGCCCTGAGCCTGTTCCGTGATGCGGTGCCCCGGGAGATCACGGCCGTCTGGGCCGATGAGATGCGCTGGATCGCCGGTGAGCTCGGACCGGCGCGCGATCTGGATGTCTTCATCTCCGAGGGCCTCGGCGCCGTGTCCGGGATGCTGCCCCTGAGTGGCGAAGAGGCCCTGCTGGCATTGGCGGAGGAGCGCCGCGCCAAGGTCTATCGCGATCAGGTCTGCGCCATGCTCGACAGCGAGCGCTACAAGCGCTTCTGTCACGACTTCCCGGAATGGCTGGACGCTCAGCCCTGGGAGCATCAGGGAGATATGAAGAAGAAGCAGGTCAAGCTGCTGCGATCGAGCGTCGTCGCCTATGCCCGCCGACAGCTGGACAAAACAAAGCGCCGCGTGCTTGCCGCCGGCTCGCATGTCGATCGGGAGAACAGCGAGGAGATGCACCGGCTCCGCATCGAATGCAAGAAGCTCCGCTACGCAGCGGAGTTTTTTCGGCCTCTCTTCACCGGCATCGACGGATTCATCGCCCATATGAAGGGTCTGCAGGACCTGCTCGGGGTCCTGAACGACGTCTCAGTGACGCAACACCTCCTCGATGAGCTGTTGGCCGATACCAATGATCACGAAATCCTGATCTTCGCCGGTGGCCTGATCGGATGGCGTACCTGTGATTATCGGCACATGTTGCTGCGCTTCGACGACTATTGGGAGGAGTTGGTCGAGGCAAAGCATCATTGGTGGAAAAAGGATGCGGTGATCAGCCACTCATCCTGATGGGGTGAGGCCAACCGGTATATCCCCTGAGGATTCGCCAAAGGGTCTTCGGACATCAGCTCGCAAGGAGGATGCGCTCCGCTTATCCACCCTACCGGTTACGGGTCGGCTGGTTTTTTGGGGGAC
>RRYU01005932.1_pt1 | contig 13757 bp, 4 predicted proteins | sample 2162651 | NCBI WGS metagenome assembly RRYU01 (sample SAMN10267283, study PRJNA491782) | microbial mat metagenome | isolation source: biomat in the production well | place: Japan: Minami-Kanto gas field, natural gas well KTG3 | collected 2017-06 | reverse complement strand
GTTGTCCCCACACACGTGGGGGTGAACCGCGTTTATTCATCGCGGCCATAGCCTTCTTTACGTTGTCCCCACACACGTGGGGGTGAACCGAGTAGCCTAGTCCGCAATCGCTTGCATAGCGCGTTGTCCCCACACACGTGGGGGTGAACCGACTGCCGGGCCAGTATCGTGAGGGAGTAGGATGTTGTCCCCACACACGTGGGGGTGAACCGAGCTATGCTTCACAATGCTGCTATAGCTCTCTGTTGTCCCCACACACGTGGGGGTGAACCGGAGTTCCTGGACAGCCTGGCCGAGCAGGGTTTGTTGTCCCCACACACGTGGGGGTGAACCGACGAACGTCCGCTATGTCGCCATGCAGTCTCGGTTGTCCCCACACACGTGGGGGTGAACCGATGAACGGCGAAACCGCATTCGTCAACGTCAAGTTGTCCCCACACACGTGGGGGTGAACCGCCAGATTGCTCGTATATGCCGCGCTCAGGATCGTTGTCCCCACACACGTGGGGGTGAACCGACAAACATTGGCCAGATCTCCGCTGGTACGGAGTTGTCCCCACACACGTGGGGGTGAACCGCCATGCGCCGATAGCCCGACCGTCCCGCCAGAGTTGTCCCCACACACGTGGGGGTGAACCGGTAGGCGGGGCTATCGTGTCAGCAGATTTTGAGTTGTCCCCACACACGTGGGGGTGAACCGCGCAGATACCCCGCTACCTCAATCGCGCCCATGTTGTCCCCACACACGTGGGGGTGAACCGTATCTTGTCCAGTTTGCCAGTCCCTCCCTGGTGTTGTCCCCACACACGTGGGGGTGAACCGTCCACTAACTCCTCGTGATTGTTGCGAAAACGTTGTCCCCACACACGTGGGGGTGAACCGCACGATTACGGGTTGGTGGCCTGAACACCACGGTTGTCCCCACACACGTGGGGGTGAACCGTTTGCTGTACTGATCAATCGCATAGCCGACAAGTTGTCCCCACACACGTGGGGGTGAACCGCGGATGCGGTCGGTAGCAGTGGCGAGTGTGGCGTTGTCCCCACACACGTGGGGGTGAACCGCGTTCAGATGCGGTTAAACTCTCATCACCTAAGTTGTCCCCACACACGTGGGGGTGAACCGCGAATGACCGCAGCCACGGCAGGCGACGGCACGTTGTCCCCACACACGTGGGGGTGAACCGGGACGGTGACGCGAACTGCACCAGGTATTTCAGTTGTCCCCACACACGTGGGGGTGAACCGGATGACGACGCGCCGTTGTACCGTGCCGTGGCGTTGTCCCCACACACGTGGGGGTGAACCGCCCATTGCCATTTATCGCGGGGTTGACGTACAGTTGTCCCCACACACGTGGGGGTGAACCGCGCACGGCCATGACGCGCTACGGCATTGACTAGTTGTCCCCACACACGTGGGGGTGAACCGGCAGGATAGCGCGGCATTACTTAATCGTTGCGGTTGTCCCCACACACGTGGGGGTGAACCGAATGTGCCACTCTCAATGTTCATGCGTCCGTGGTTGTCCCCACACACGTGGGGGTGAACCGAGCGGTGACACCATGGAAAGACAGGTGACAGCGTTGTCCCCACACACGTGGGGGTGAACCGACGCTGCCCGCAAAGCTCGACAACTCGGCTTTGTTGTCCCCACACACGTGGGGGTGAACCGCACTGGCGGGCGTGGTGTGGACAGTGCGTCCGGTTGTCCCCACACACGTGGGGGTGAACCGCGTTGCTCCTCTAGCGCCCGATCCCACAGTTCGTTGTCCCCACACACGTGGGGGTGAACCGACGCGGGAGGATCGCGGGAGGTGGCCGGACTAGTTGTCCCCACACACGTGGGGGTGAACCGCCAGGCAGATACACTGCGCTGGCTGTTAGTGCGTTGTCCCCACACACGTGGGGGTGAACCGTGGCCTTGCATATCTACCGTCTCGGTTGTGGTGTTGTCCCCACACACGTGGGGGTGAACCGCCATCGAACAGGAAGCAATTACGCAGTTCGTCGTTGTCCCCACACACGTGGGGGTGAACCGTCGCACGTGCCCACGTCCACACCAGGGCCAGGGTTGTCCCCACACACGTGGGGGTGAACCGCCCCGCTTATTCCAACATTGTATATCGGTGTCGTTGTCCCCACACACGTGGGGGTGAACCGATCACATCATGATCGCTGTCACGCGCCTGGGGGTTGTCCCCACACACGTGGGGGTGAACCGTTTTGATTTGCCGACGTGAACAGTTGCGCCCCGTTGTCCCCACACACGTGGGGGTGAACCGCGTTTATCAATGCCGCACGCGCATATGCTGCGGTTGTCCCCACACACGTGGGGGTGAACCGCAAAAACAATGAAACACACGATCTTGATCTACGTTGTCCCCACACACGTGGGGGTGAACCGCCACAGAGGAGTTTTGAATATGTCTGAACATGGTTGTCCCCACACACGTGGGGGTGAACCGCAAGAACAGGCACTCGAACAACAGTTAGACGCTGAAGTTGTCCCCACACACGTGGGGGTGAACCGAGCATGGCATAGACCGTGTGCCGTTCATTCGCGTTGTCCCCACACACGTGGGGGTGAACCGAACCAGGTAATGATCGGTGTGGCGGTGTACTGGTTGTCCCCACACACGTGGGGGTGAACCGCAACAGTACGTCAATATCGGCAGTTTCGTTTGGTTGTCCCCACACACGTGGGGGTGAACCGCCATTCTCGCGCCGCTGCTTGTTCTGGCGTGAGTTGTCCCCACACACGTGGGGGTGAACCGTCTCTGGCCTGTGTACCAGGGTGCTTGACCTTGTTGTCCCCACACACGTGGGGGTGAACCGGAATGCATCGTTGAGTAGCCATGTCGCAGTTAGTTGTCCCCACACACGTGGGGGTGAACCGCTATGCTGAAAGCTCCGTTCAATAATCCGTTGGTTGTCCCCACACACGTGGGGGTGAACCGCCCGTGTCATTGTTTACACATCTTGTCGAGGTGTTGTCCCCACACACGTGGGGGTGAACCGACATACCCGCCTGGCGCGGCGACTGCCTCTCGGTTGTCCCCACACACGTGGGGGTGAACCGTCATTGCGGGATGCGACCCAGCGGTGGGTCGCGTTGTCCCCACACACGTGGGGGTGAACCGTAGCGGTAGGATATGCGGCAACATACGTTGTTGTTGTCCCCACACACGTGGGGGTGAACCGAGATGCGTACCTGGCTACCGGACGACAAACGCGTTGTCCCCACACACGTGGGGGTGAACCGGAGATATACGTTCCATTCGTCGCACTCATCTGGTTGTCCCCACACACGTGGGGGTGAACCGGCAACGCCATCACTTGATACTATTGATGCGTTGTTGTCCCCACACACGTGGGGGTGAACCGCCGAGGGAGGGGACACAAGTATGATGAGTGGAGTTGTCCCCACACACGTGGGGGTGAACCGCGTATCAGCGTTTGTGGTGGTGCGATGTGGCGGTTGTCCCCACACACGTGGGGGTGAACCGCCATTGAGCGCAGAATGGGCACGCGCCTAGAGGTTGTCCCCACACACGTGGGGGTGAACCGTGACGTTCCACAGCGACTTAATCGAGTATGTGGTTGTCCCCACACACGTGGGGGTGAACCGTGATGACGCTGTGGGGTGCGCTGGCGACGTTCGTTGTCCCCACACACGTGGGGGTGAACCGCCGACCAGTACGTTGAATTCCTGCCCGGCGTGGTTGTCCCCACACACGTGGGGGTGAACCGCGTACATCCATCATTCCTCTGCCTCCCCGCGCGTTGTCCCCACACACGTGGGGGTGAACCGTCAGCAACTTCAGTATCACGGCACGATCCAGCGTTGTCCCCACACACGTGGGGGTGAACCGACAAAGCGCCAGGGGTTATTGTTCATACTGTTGTTGTCCCCACACACGTGGGGGTGAACCGCCGACAACTGCCGGATGCCGCGCCCGGTCAACGTTGTCCCCACACACGTGGGGGTGAACCGCAGAGGGAGTGACCAGGACGGCAGCGGTGTGAGTTGTCCCCACACACGTGGGGGTGAACCGACTAACTGCTCACCCATAGGTTCAATCTGTTGGTTGTCCCCACACACGTGGGGGTGAACCGTTCGCCGGATACTCGCGTATCTCCCCGACGAAGTTGTCCCCACACACGTGGGGGTGAACCGACCACTTTTGCTATCTCTCTGGCAGCGTCGCGTTGTCCCCACACACGTGGGGGTGAACCGGGATAACCGATGGCTGGATCATCGCTTAACTGGTTGTCCCCACACACGTGGGGGTGAACCGCGTTTGTCGGCCATCGCTACGGGTTGCAGGCGGTTGTCCCCACACACGTGGGGGTGAACCGACGCCTACGCCTATGCCCTGCGTCTGATGACGGTTGTCCCCACACACGTGGGGGTGAACCGTAACAATGGCAACTCCAATGGGTCTTGTTGATGTTGTCCCCACACACGTGGGGGTGAACCGCCACTGGAAGGAACCATCACATGGTCGCATACGTTGTCCCCACACACGTGGGGGTGAACCGCTCATGGCGGCTGCCAGTCACTTAGACCTGGGGTTGTCCCCACACACGTGGGGGTGAACCGTGTGATTGACCGTATGCTCGGCCTGATGCCCAGTTGTCCCCACACACGTGGGGGTGAACCGCCACGAGGCCGCGCGACGCTTGTCCCTGGTGCGTTGTCCCCACACACGTGGGGGTGAACCGCGCCTCATTCACGCACCGCGCATACTCTGGTAGTTGTCCCCACACACGTGGGGGTGAACCGCGGTGCTGTGCATAGCCCGGCGTCTCTGGCGCGTTGTCCCCACACACGTGGGGGTGAACCGTCCCTGCCGATGGCGAACAGCGTCCCTTCCCCGTTGTCCCCACACACGTGGGGGTGAACCGTCGTCCATGGCGGTGTAGGTCTCATCCTCTTCGTTGTCCCCACACACGTGGGGGTGAACCGTTTACTGCTCTTTAGTATCTCTTTGCCACGTTGTTGTCCCCACACACGTGGGGGTGAACCGCCTATTTTTAGCTGTTTTCCTGGTTTTTAGATGTTGTCCCCACACACGTGGGGGTGAACCGCCGTCGAAGACGTTTATCTTCATCTTCGAGTGGTTGTCCCCACACACGTGGGGGTGAACCGGAATCGCACACATCATACACGCAAAAAGCGGAGTTGTCCCCACACACGTGGGGGTGAACCGCTGTAATCACGAAACCGTCTCCGCGTCCCCAAGTTGTCCCCACACACGTGGGGGTGAACCGCGAGACGATGTACATTTCTACGTCTTCTCGAAGTTGTCCCCACACACGTGGGGGTGAACCGAATGCTCTTTACACTTGCATCCTCTTGCATGCGTTGTCCCCACACACGTGGGGGTGAACCGAACTCGCCGAGAACGAGGACGGCGAGTGGGGGGTTGTCCCATACGCATCAAGTTAAGTGTTATCGTGTAAAACTGCTTCTGAATGAGAAGCGCATTCTGGTGCGAAAAACCGGTTTTTACACAGAACGGCGTCACAGGCCAGCACACGTTGCATGCGCGTATAATGGGTCGTTTTTCCTGATTACAAAGGCGTATCAAGTTAAGAGACCTATCTTTACACGGAAACCGTTAACTTGATGCATATGGGGGGTTGTCCCCACACACGTGGGGGTGAACCGGTTGGGTTATTCCTGCTTCCTCCTGAATAGAAGTTGTCCCCACACACGTGGGGGTGAACCGTTCCATTGCTGAGTGGCTGATGCCTGGGTCTCGTTGTCCCCACACACGTGGGGGTGAACCGAGCTGTACGTTTTCTAGTCCTGTAGCGGCATTGTTGTCCCCACACACGTGGGGGTGAACCGCGAATCGACTGGCAGGCGTATTGGGCGTATAAGTTGTCCCCACACACGTGGGGGTGAACCGGCATAAGCTCATGCTCTTTGAACTTTCGACTAGTTGTCCCCACACACGTGGGGGTGAACCGGTACCGACATACCGACCCTCATGACGCGCAACGTTGTCCCCACACACGTGGGGGTGAACCGCATAGAACAGTTCTACGCTTTTCCCCATTGCTGTTGTCCCCACACACGTGGGGGTGAACCGGTATGGATCGTACTCTGGCCCTTCCTCGTCGTGTTGTCCCCACACACGTGGGGGTGAACCGTGCTACGCCACGCACCAGGACATCGGCATTCTGTTGTCCCCACACACGTGGGGGTGAACCGACTTTATTATGGGTAATATCTAGATCTTTGACGTTGTCCCCACACACGTGGGGGTGAACCGAGATTGACGATATGCGGGCGATGATGCCGGAAGTTGTCCCCACACACATGGGGGTGAACCGTCCTGCGACGGCGCAGCAGGTGCGCCGGTGTAGTTGTCCCCACACACGTGGGGGTGAACCGCGAGGCAACCCCCGCAACCTTATGAGCAGCAGGTTGTCCCCACACACGTGGGGGTGAACCGGACGGTGTGCCATATGAGATTATCCACCAGAGGTTGTCCCCACACACGTGGGGGTGAACCGGCGTTGTCAGGAGCGTGAACAGCAGCGTCTGGGTTGTCCCCACACACGTGGGGGTGAACCGGCGCACACGGCAAGGCGCTCGGCGTTCACGAAGTTGTCCCCACACACGTGGGGGTGAACCGGAATGCGTGTACGCCTGATACCAGGCTACGTGGTTGTCCCCACACACGTGGGGGTGAACCGCAGACGTTCATCAATCGCGCACGGGCAGCGGCGTTGTCCCCACACACGTGGGGGTGAACCGTGTTGAATGAGTTGACCTTCCGGCGTGAGCGCGTTGTCCCCACACACGTGGGGGTGAACCGTGAATACCCAGGTCAGTCGCAATCACCCAGGCGTTGTCCCCACACACGTGGGGGTGAACCGACCGCATCAGCAATGGAGCGGATGCAGGCCGGCGTTGTCCCCACACACGTGGGGGTGAACCGAAACAATCCTGAGATGTCATCTATTAGCAGGTGTTGTCCCCACACACGTGGGGGTGAACCGCCAGGGCACGCGCTGCGCCCTGGCTGATTGCTGTTGTCCCCACACACGTGGGGGTGAACCGTCGTCCATGGCGTTGTATCCCGTCGGCTCTCCGTTGTCCCCACACACGTGGGGGTGAACCGAAACTCTGCTGCCCCTGCGCAACCTCGATGTCGTTGTCCCCACACACGTGGGGGTGAACCGTGGCAACCGCTGCTGATTGATATGACCACGTTGTTGTCCCCACACACGTGGGGGTGAACCGCGTTGGCAACTCTCCCGCCATCTCAAATGGTTGTTGTCCCCACACACGTGGGGGTGAACCGCGACCTGACGGCGCGATCCCTGACGGCACGTTGTTGTCCCCACACACGTGGGGGTGAACCGAATTCTGATGGCAACAGCGCATGATCGACGAGGTTGTCCCCACACACGTGGGGGTGAACCGCCATCAGGCACACTCGCGAGTGGCACTTCCGCGTTGTCCCCACACACGTGGGGGTGAACCGCGGTGATTACCGTCTAGTAGTTCGTACCCGCCGTTGTCCCCACACACGTGGGGGTGAACCGCCCGGCAACAGTTCTAGTACCTCCGGCGTGCAGTTGTCCCCACACACGTGGGGGTGAACCGATGGGCGTTCCGATCGAGTTACAGATGGATAAGTTGTCCCCACACACGTGGGGGTGAACCGTTAGTAGACAAGCTGGCCAGTCGCACATTCGCGTTGTCCCCACACACGTGGGGGTGAACCGAATCCGGCCAGGCTCAGAAACAGATAGCCGTAGTTGTCCCCACACACGTGGGGGTGAACCGACCGCAGACGGGCAGCAGGCGGCTCAGTGGCTGTTGTCCCCACACACGTGGGGGTGAACCGATCTGATTCATCGACGGCACCCGCACCAGGCGGTTGTCCCCACACACGTGGGGGTGAACCGAAAATCGGTATAGTCGTTATCCATGTCCATTCGTTGTCCCCACACACGTGGGGGTGAACCGCACTCCACATATTGCTGTTCTACGGAAAACCCGTTGTCCCCACACACGTGGGGGTGAACCGTTGCAACGGAAAGATGCCAGCGAGACGCAGATGTTGTCCCCACACACGTGGGGGTGAACCGATTGGTGTTCCCTTTCATCCTGTTGTCGTGCGTTGTCCCCACACACGTGGGGGTGAACCGGATCTTACTCGTGGTGGCATCACGTTTGATGGGTTGTCCCCACACACGTGGGGGTGAACCGTAAACGTATGAATCAGATCACACGCACGACACGTTGTCCCCACACACGTGGGGGTGAACCGCCACTCTTTGCCAGTACCTGGCCCAGTTCCATGTTGTCCCCACACACGTGGGGGTGAACCGCACTGGCCTGACGTGCGACGATACGCAGACGTGTTGTCCCCACACACGTGGGGGTGAACCGGTCTTGTAACTTCCTGTCTGGTGGCACTGTTCGTTGTCCCCACACACGTGGGGGTGAACCGTTCGGTGGCAGATTGTTGCGATCCACGTGCTGCGTTGTCCCCACACACGTGGGGGTGAACCGCCAGCGATCACGACGCCTGTTGACTTTCACCAGTTGTCCCCACACACGTGGGGGTGAACCGCTGACGCGGCATTATGTGTGGGTCGAGCGGCGGTTGTCCCCTCAAAGGGGTTCTCTTGACAGATGGATGGCGTTCTACTGCCCGGTATGCCATCTGATCGGCGTGCCAAGTGAACGGGCATGTACCAGTGATTCCTGATACCTATGCGCTTGAATGGACATCCTGGATGCGTCGAACGAGGGGGGGCTATCACCTGATCACGGAAGGTGGACACCACACGCTGCTGTGCTCTGATCATGCGTGCCAACGTATGATTAAAGCGAAGGAGTCGTGTATGTCCACCTCTGCCCTGTATGATACCATACGCACTACGTTGCAGCAGCAGCTGCCTACTGTGCTGACGAGCCAGATCGATACCCTGGGAGCCGTCCTGCTGGGGACGTTGCATAGTCTGTCGAGTCAGATGGCGCGGATTGCCCGGTCGATGCCGCTTGATACGACCGCTGTCGCCAAAGAACAGCGTCTGCGGCGGTTTTTGGACACTGTGCGCATGACCCAGACGGATCACTATCATCCGATTGTTCGCCAGGCGCTGCATGGCTTGACCGGCCAGCGGGTGCAACTCATCCTGGATCGCGTGCTGCTGCGTGACCAACACAACATTCTGGTCATCAGTGTGGGCTTCCGCCGGCGGTCGATTCCCCTGGCGTGGCGGGCATTGCCGCATCGGGGATCGAGTGGCGTGACCGATCACCAGGAGATGATCGAAACCGCAGCAGCGCTGTTGCCTCCTGGTGTCCGCATCAGTGTGCATGGCGATAGTGAATTCCGCTCGCAGACGCTGTTTCAGTGGTGTCGCGACCAGGGCTATGATGCCATGCTGGGGATTGATGGCCGGACATGGGTGTATGACTCGCCCGATCCGGCAGCAACGGGTCAGGCGCTGGTGCAGCGGGTCACGCCCCTGCCGAAACAAACGGAACGGGGACGCAAACGGACGCATCGCCCATCGCCCGTCACCTACATGTCCCAGGTCTATGTGGTGCAGAACGTACGCACTGGTCCCGTCACCATCATTGCGTGGTGGGAACGAGATACGGATGGAACGATCGTGTTGCACGCCGTGATGACCAATCTGCCAGCGACCGCACGCACGAAAGCCTATGGGACACGTCGCATGTGGATCGAGACCGTCTTCCGCGACTGGCAGAGTGGGGGCTTTCACCTGGATCAGTGCGGGATTCCTGACACGGATCGCGTGGTTCGCCTCCTGCTGGTGTTGGCGATCGCGTATCTCTGGCTGGTGAGCCTGGGACGGTGGGTGGTGAAGCGCGGCTATCGGCGGCTGATTGATGATGGCCCATCGCGTGCGTGGCATTTTAGCCTCTTTCAATTGGAAGTTGGATGGATGGAACGCCTACATGGGTATACGAAAGTGATCCCCGTGATCTTGTTTTTATATCTCTGACAGACCATTTGGTGAAACCCTTTGAGGCGGTTGTCCCCACACACGTGGGGGTGAACCGTTGCACTCGCCGGTATCGGCGAGTGGGGGTTGGTTGTCCCCACACACGTGGGGGTGAACCGAAGGCCCGTCGCCCTGGAAGCACATCCCAGGTGTTGTCCCCACACACGTGGGGGTGAACCGCCGAGAACGCGACTTCGCGCCCTAATCCCGATGTTGTCCCCACACACATGGGGGTGAACCGCAAACACGCCTACAGCCATGGTCAGATCTGGAGTTGTCCCCACACACATGGGGGTGAACCGCGTCGGGGAGTGATGTCTCGGTACGCGATCTAGTTGTCCCCACACACGTGGGGGTGAACCGAGCATATCTTTTCAGTTGTATTTGTCAAGGACAAAATGGCTCATGTGCATGTTTGATGATCCAAGCCCCAAACCGGTGCCAGAGCAAAAATTGGCAGTAACAACATGGCATCATGACGCCACTACAAAATCATGCAGGAGACACCATCATCAAACGTGCGCATGAGCCACATTCAAAATAGCATAAACAGCCCAACAAAACGCCTGGAGCGATCGCTCCAGGCGTTTTGTTGTTAGTCGAGATTTAGGTTCGAGAGCGCCAGATCCTGCGTGAACCGCCAGCCGCTCTCCTGTTCCATTTTGCACAACGTCTGGTACACATCCCGGTTGTGCCGACAGCCGACGATGATATCGTTCCGCGACGCCAGGACGCAGGCAACGCAGCTGCACCGTGTTGATCCGAAGACATAACACGGATGCGCGGGCCAGCCGTCCAGCGCCTCATCCTCGTGGCCCTCTCGATAGAGTCCCCGCCGCCGATCCAGGTCGGCGCTACTCGTCCCCAGGCACGTCCAAACATCCTCAATCGTCCACTCGTGCAGCGGGTACCACGTGTACGCTGCACGCTGTGTAAAACTGCGATACGCCAACGCCTCGGCGGGCGCGAGATCTCGCAGCGCCTTCGCCGTGATCTGCTTCCGCACCGTCAGCGGTACTTTCTCGGCACGTGCGTCACTCTCGTCGGCGCGGATCCCCTCTGCTGAGATCACCAGTTTGTACTGGCGCAGCAGCTTATCGATGGGGCCGCGTTTTAGGTCGCTCGTGCAGTATCTGGCGCTACTGCTCGGCCAAAATGGCGCATCTCGTCCGGTGCGGGCCAGCGTTTCGCGTCGGCGCTGGCACAGGTCAACAAAATCAGCGCCGTCGGTGCGCCGCACGATCTGTAGATCGATCCCGGAATCGGCGGCCATCTTCCGGCACATCGCCTGAGACTGCGGCCACTCGATACGCCCCAGGTCGGCGTGGACGGCCAGGATCGGGCCGCGGTAGCCACGATCCTGGTAGAGGTGGGTCAACACGCGGATCAGGGCATGACTGTCTTTTCCCCCGCTGATTGAAATGACCAATGCGGCCTCTCGTTCGAGGGCGAGTTCAATCGTCGGGGGCAGATAGGGGGCATGGGGCATGGAAACCTCCTTTTGCTCCGCCTGGATCTTTCCATGCCCCGCCGCCGGGGTGAGAAAACCCCGGCGGGTCGGTTGTTGATGGTCAACGGTCTATCTGTGGACTGTCCACAGATAGTCGATTAAAAAAGAGACAGTTGCTCCGATCTCGCGGGCGCTGGCCGAGTAACCGGTGCGGGCGCGGGCGCGGGCGCGGGCGCGGGCGCTGGTGCTGGCCGAGCAACCGGCGCGGGCGCGGCACTGGCCGGAGAGCCAAGCGCACGCTCCATGCGCTCCCTGGCGGCATCCAGGCCGTCCCAGATAGCACACCGAGCCACGTTCCAGACCTGGTTCCAGGTGAAGCCAGCCTGCACAGCCTCGCACACGAACAGCGCGTTCTCGTGCATCTCTGCGTCGGTCAGGCGCGGGTCGGTGCCGAGCAGCAGGCGCACCTGGGCGACCTGCACCGGATAGCCGTCGCTGGTCTGATAGCCAGCCTGGGCCAGCGCCGCATCTATTTCCTCGTCATCCTGCGCACGCAATCGGGCCTGCTCGTCGGCTGCGGCTGCGCGGATCGCATCGTCGGCTGTGCGCCAACCCAGCAGCCAGTGGGTACCCGGGCCGACTCGGCCGGGCGTGTCTGGGTGGGGGTTGGCGGTGATCGGGACGTTCTGCAGGCGAGCCTGATGCCCGGCCTGCCAGGGGGTTGCTGTCATAGTGGTCTCCTGTGCGTCTCCAAGCGTGCAGACTGCACGCTCACGGGTACGCTGGTCTGCTACGTGCGCTGTCAACGCCTGCCAATCGGCCTCGTCGAGCCGATCCAGCAGGCCTGTTGCCCAATATGGCGTCAGGGCAGTCAAAACCGCACGGTGTATCTCTGTCGTGGCAACAACCAGCGCAGCCGGGTCGTGGGACAGAAATTGCCACACATCATGGGCATCCCGCGAGGGCCATCCCGCGTGCGGGTTCCGCCGCCATGCCCGGCTGGTGGGTTTCTCCAGGACGACCAGGGCAGTTTTCACATTCGTCCCAACCGCTGCGAACAGGCCAGCGGGCAGTTCCTCGTAGTCGCCATGTTCCTCGACAAACTCGCGGAAATCGCGCTCTTTCCTGCGCGTCTTGTTTATCAAAAACCCGACCGGCGTGATCGCAACCAGCGTGCATCCAGGGGCGAGTACATCCCACGCCCGGTAGACGTGGTCGATGTACGTCCGCCCGCCGATGTTCTTGAACGGCGGGTTCATCACGATGGCGTCGTAGCCAGATTCCTCCTCGCAATCAAAAAAATCGGCGTGGCGAACGGTGAACCCCTGCGTGCGCAGATGCTCAACGTTCTCACAGTCGAGTTCCACGAGATCCAGGCACAGATCCGTGCGCACGCGGCCTATGGCGCGTGCCAGTGCCCCACGCCCGGCGCTCGGCTCTAGCACGCGAGCGCCAGGGGGCAACGTGGCGATCTGCGCCCGACGGATGACCTCATCGGCCAGGTCATCCGGGGTCTCGAAAAAATCAAGGGGGTTGCTGAATCTCTTTCCCTTTTCTTGCGTATTCTTTGGCATAGCAGTGCATCCTCGCATCTCGCAGCCACCCCACACCGGCGGCTGCATGAGAAAGACAGCCCAGGTGTGGTGGGGAGTGCGGCATCAGGCCGCGAGATCGAACAGGGTAAGCTGCTTCTCTGGCTTCAACACCGGATCGCACGCCGGGAGTTGGTCAAGCCACGCCGGGTCAACGGGCTGCCAGTCCAGACCGATCCGGCTGCGGTAGTGGATCATCCAGTACGCAACCCGCGCCAGGCGGCTGCGTTGGAGCAGACCCACGGGCAGGCCATAGTCTTCGCGGTAGGACGGTGCAATATTTTTCCAGCCAAAGCCTGCTTGCAGACACGGGCCGGACGTATCAAACGACCCAACCAGCGGGTGCAGCACCCAATCCGGTCGGGCAATCCCCAGGACGTGCAGTTGGAGGAACGCCGGGTCGATCAGAATCCCGTCGCTCTCCTCGTCGTCCTCTGTCCAACCCTCACTCGTCGCGTTCCACAACTCCGCCAGGAACGCAGCGAGCCAGGCTTTGCCATGCGTGGTGCCAGAATGCGGCACTAATCCACCGACGGCGTAGGCCGGTCGGTCGAGTGTGCCATCGCTGTCCACCATGTCGAAGCGTGTGCCAGCCCATCCAACCTCAACATCGAGCAGAATGCCGAATGCCGGGGACGGGTACTGGTGAACAGGCACAAACGGGAACGTCGGGAATCGCTCCCAGAGCCGAGCGCCCATCG
>RRYU01021580.1_pt1 | contig 13758 bp, 15 predicted proteins | sample 2162651 | NCBI WGS metagenome assembly RRYU01 (sample SAMN10267283, study PRJNA491782) | microbial mat metagenome | isolation source: biomat in the production well | place: Japan: Minami-Kanto gas field, natural gas well KTG3 | collected 2017-06 | reverse complement strand
AGGCGTACAAATTGTTGAGTGGGAAAAAGATCAGGTGGAAGATTCCGGGTTATTAAAAATTGATATTTTGGGCAACCGCAGCTTGGCAGTGGTGCGCGATACAATTAAACAGGTCAATTTGAATTATGGGCACCATGCCACGGAAAGCCTTTATATCGATTATCATCAAATTCAGCCAATCGGCGATCCTGAGACTGAAGAACTAATGAAAGCAGGGCGAACCATGGGCGTTTTTTATATTGAGAGCCCTGCAACTCGGCAATTATTAACCAAAGCAGGCGTGGTTGATTTTGAGCACGTCGTTATTTATTCATCAATAATACGCCCCGCCGCCAATCGTTTTACGAATATCATGTTAGAGCGTATTCACGGCAAACCATGGGAATTGCAACACCCTGATCTGGAATTTTTGAAAGAAAGCTACGGCATCATGGTTTACGAAGAACAAGTTTCGATGGCAGCGCGTGTCTTGGCTGGATTTGGTTATGCTGAAGCCGATGCTTTGCGCAAAGCAATGGGGCGTGATTCAATGCAACACATAATCCCCGGCTGGAAGAAGAAGTTTTTTTCGAAAGCGCAAAAACGCGGTTACTCTGATAAGCTAATCAAAGAAGTGTGGGACATGATAGCATCCTTTGTGGGATATTCTTTTTGTAAGCCGCATTCCGCATCGTATGCGATGTTATCGTTCACCTGTGCTTATTTAAAGGCTCATTTCCCGGCTGAGTTTTTAGCATCAGTTATTTCTAATCAAGGTGGATTTTACTCTACCTATGCCTATTTAAGTGAAGCGCGACGTTTCGGAATAACGGTCTTGCCCCCGCATATAAACAGAAGCAATAAAGAATACAAGGGTAGAAAAAAACAAATAAGAATGGGCTTCATGTGCATAAAAGGATTACAAGAAAAAGCGGTGAGAGTAATTCTTGATGAACGCAAAGCGGGCGATTTTAAATCATTGGACAATTTCCTTTTACGAGTTGATCTGGATCTGGCTGATGCCATGGCGCTTACTAATGCCGGTTGCTTTGATACTATTGAGCCAAAATTGTCACATAAGGAAATTGCCTATCGCGTGGCTCATTTCTATTTGTCTGATGGCTCTACCGAGCCAATAATCGCACAGCCCTCTAAAGAATCGCGCACTTGGGAAGAGAAAAGGGAACTCGAATACAAAACTTTTGGGTTCCCTGTTTCATCCCATCCTTTGGATCCATATCTTAAAACCATAGATAAATGGATTAAAAAAGCCAAAGACATACCTAAATATGTTGGCAAATCAATCTACTTAGCAGGTGTTTATATTACCCGTAAAGAAACTCAGACCCACCAACGTGATCCTATGGAATTCTTAACGCTTGAAGATGAAACTGACATTTATGAATGTGTTCTCTTCCCGGAAGCGTTTCGTCAATATGGCGATCTATTGCATTGGGAAAAACTATTTCTTATTCGCGGTACAGTTGAGGAAGCATTTGGGGTATTTTCGGTCACTGTGGAAAAATTAATTAGTTTACCGCAAAACATAAATAAAATGAACCAAATAATCTCTAACACACAAAGAATACGAAGTATAAAAACTAATAATAAAGCTCTTCGTGCCTCAGCGACTTCGTTGTAATATCATATCAATGTGTGGCCGTAAAACATTAACCAAAGATATGCAATCGATTATTGAGGAACTCGCAATCGAAGAATGGGAGAATCCTGATAATTATGCACCCAATTATAATATAGCCCCAACTCAAATTTCGCCAATTTTAGTTGATTACGGTAAGCGTATTGTTAAACCAATGCGGTGGGGTTTGATTCCCTCTTGGGCGAAAGATGATAAGTTCGGCACTAAAATGATAAATGCTCGAATTGAAACACTAACCGAGAAACCTTCATATCGTAATCTAGTATCAAGTAACCGTTGTGTTGTAATTGCCGACGGTTATTATGAATGGAAAAAAGAGGGTGACAGAAAAACACCCTATTATTTAAAAGATGTTAAGGGCAGAATACTACCGATGGCAGGTTTGTTCGATGTTTGGAAAACTCCAAATGGTTTTATTGTACCTTCCTATACAATTATAACAAAGGAGGCACAAAGAAATCTATTAAATATACACAATCGGATGCCTGTAATATTACCCCAGGAACATTTGGATACTTGGTTAAAAAATGAAAACTTTTCTGTATCGCATGCCATGGAATTAGCAAAAGATTCTATAATTGATTTAGAGAGTTTTCCGGTATCGCTGTTAGTTAATTCTGTAAAAAACAATTCTCCGGAATGTGTAAAACCGCTTTAGTAATTAATTATATAATCGAAGTTATGTTCATTCACTTCAAATGAAATGGCTAATAGTTCGGAATTTTACCTGATATTGATCCAACAGTTTTGAATCTGCTAGGATTTGATATTCCAAAGGAAATGACAGCAGAGGTTTTAATCGAGAAAAATTAATTTTTTCTCAACAACTCTCTTTTCAATTGCATTTGCGGTGAAAAGAATTGCCGGTAAACTAAGTTCAGCACTAAAATATCCACCATAGTTGCGGTGCTGATCCACATATACATAATCATAATTTGATAGCGGACTGCAATCAGTGGATCGATCCCGGACAGTATTTGTCCGGTCATGATACCGGGCAATTGCACCAAACCAACCATCATTAGGGAATTAATATTAGGCAGCAATGCTGCCCGGATTGATTCCATAAATGATTCATGCACCGCAGATTTTACCGGAGCGCCCAATGATAAATACATCTCGATCTCATTTTCGCGGTGATTAATTTCGCTGACAAAGCGGTTAACCGTCAACGTAGTTGAGGTTAAGGCATTGCCGATTATCATCCCGGAAATCGGTATCATGGCATAAGGGTAATACCACGGTTCAACGGATAAAATAAACTTTAGGATTATCCCAAGCACGATAAATACAGTAAAGAAAAACGATCCTAATAAAATCCAGAAAATATTTGGGATATGATATTTTTTTAATCTGCGATAGCCCTCATAGCTTGCTATAATTATCATGAGCGAAACCAGACCGATCATAAATGTCCAATGATGCTGTTGGAAAAAATAGGTTAGGATGTATCCCATTGCAGTTAGTTGGATGAATGTGCGGAAAGTCCCAATTAATAGTGTTTTTTCCAAACCGATCTTCCACCAGCGGATAAGACCGATACTTATTGCAACAAATATCAGCGAGACGAAAACATCTGTCCAAGTTATAGCGTAGAAAGTCGGTGTCATTTGGCTTCCTTAGCTATAAATGCGCGTGTTGCTTCTTTTTTGGGAGCATCAATTATTTCAGCACCGCCAGTTTCAGTTATTTTACCATCAATTATAAATACCACCTTTTTGGCAAATTGCTTAATTACTTGATGGTGATGCGAAACCAAAACCACAGTTAGTCTAAATTCTTTATAGAGCTTGAATACCAATTCCAATATCTTTTGTGCAAGTTGCGGGTCAAGGTTAGCAGTTGGTTCGTCTAATAATAATACTTCCGGCTTATTCAATAACACACGCGCTAAAGCGATGCGCTGCTGCTCACCTCCTGAAAGTGATTTAGCATCTTTGTCTAAAAATTTAGCGCTCAACCCAACCTGTTCCAGCATTTTGATCAATTCAGAATCCTCGTATAAATTTTCGCCTTTTGACCATTTTTGCGTTAAGGTCAAATTTTCTTTAACTGTTCCTTTTATCATGGTTGGTGATTGAAAAACCATTCCTACTTTTTTTCGTAGCTGAATAGTATCATAATCGTTAATTAGTTGATTATGGAAGAATATTTCACCAGAAGTCGGTGAATTGAGACAATTCAACATTCTTAGGAGCGTCGATTTACCCGAACCGGATGGACCAAGCAGGACTAAGAAATCGTTTGAATTTATGTTTAGGGAAATATTTTGAAGAATTGCTAAATCTTCAACAACAAAGTTGACAGTCTCTAATTTAAATATAGAGGAATTAAGCATCCTTCGAAGCATTTTTAAATTTGTATCCGAAATACCAAATGATGATAGCCCCAATCATCATAGTAAAACAAAGGATCTGTCCCATTGAAAAATTTAAGAATACAAAGCCTAAATGTTCATCGGGTTCTCTAAAATATTCAATGAAAAAGCGGAAGAATCCATAACCAAAAACGTATAAACCTGATATAAATCCGGGAAATGGTTTGAATTTTCGCAAGGGCCAAAGGATTGCAAATAATACAATGCCTTCAAAGAATGCTTCATATAATTGTGATGGATGTCGCAACAACCCATCGCGGGCAGCGGGGAAATACATTCCGATTGCAGAATTGGTAAGGCGACCGTAGAGTTCTCCATTAATAAAATTGCCAATTCGTCCAAATGTGAAAGCTAACGGAATACCGGGGACAAATAAATCGGTTAGTGTGAAAAGTTTTATTTTTTCTTTACGGGCAAACAAAACCCAAGCAATTGCTACACCAATTGCACCACCATGGTAAGACATCCCTGAAATTCCGGTAAACTGCCATGAACCATTGATTTTTGCGAAAGGTAAAATTATGCTAAGTGGGTTAGACAGGAACCACTCAAAATTATAAAATAATACGTATCCAACACGGGCTCCAAGTAATAATCCAAGGATTGCCCAAGTAACAGCGTTACTTAGAAATTCAGTGGAGTAGGGCAGTTTTTCGCTTTTTAAGCGGTATTTTGCCATTAAATAAGCGACAGTAAATGCAATAATGTACATCATTCCGTACCACCGAATCGGGAAATTCCCGACCATGAAAATGACAGGATCCATTTTGCTTGGCAGATGTTGCCACCAGTATAAGATATTTTCCATATTATTAACTCGATTTATCCAATTTTTATACGGTAAGTTTACCAATTGAAAGTAGTAAAGTGTTAATGAGTTTATTGGAAAATAAAATGAATATTGAAGATTTTAGCAAAGAACAATTGATAGGCATGTTAGATGATTTTGCCAAGAATTGGCTAGCGCACGATGGCTTATGGTTCCAAGCTGTTGAGCATGATTTTGGGATGGAAGCCGCAATAAAATGTGATACCGATGCCTGGCGCAAGTTCACTGTTATTGAAGCAAAACGTATTATGAAGCGTCATAATATTCCCCAAAACAGCGGATTAGATGGATTTAAAAAAGCACTTGGGCTCCGGCTGTACAGTCGACTTAATATTCAAAGTATTCTCAATGAAACAGATAATTCCTTTGAATTTCAAATGAATGATTGTCGTGTCCAGTCTGCTAGAAAACGACATGGATTACCTGACTTTCCATGTAAATCAGTCGGACTTGTAGAATATGCGGAATTCGCTAAAACAATTGATACCCGTATTAAAACAACTTGTATTGCTTGTCCGCCGGATAAGCATCCGGATAAATATTATTGTGCTTGGAAATTTTATATTGATAGCTAATTTCTAGTCAACCGCTTAACAATCGCACCAATTGACAGCATTATAGTAAATGTTACGACTATTGTTGCTCCGGTTGGAATATCAAATATAAGTGAGGCAATCATACCTAAGAGACTGCCAATAATTCCAAACACCCAGCCAAAGATCAAGCGTCTCTTCGTTCCATTTACATATAGCAAGGCAGCCACAGCGGGAATAATCAAAAAAGAAAACACAAGTAAAACACCTGCTATTTTCACAGAGCTTGTTACCACAAAACCAAAGGTTACATAAAATAGAAAATCCCACAGGCGCCAATTGATATTACTATCGTTCACCATAGTACTAGAAGCATACAAAAATTGCTTTCTATAGATATAGTGGAATAGTCCAATAACAGCATATAATGCAAAGGTTTGTAATACAAGTTTCGGCGTGACAAATAAAAGTGAGCCTACTAATAAATGATTTATATGTTCAGCACCCTCAGCTGATTTACTAAATAATAAAATCATCAATGCTGCTGAGGCAACATAGGTAATTCCAATTACTGCTTCCTGTGGAACCTTTTCTTTTTTACTGCGGGTATAAGAAAATAAAACTGCACCGAGGAAGGTAAACCCCAACGCAACTATATAAGTTGAGCTTGCTTCATGGTCAAAACCCAATAGAATTCCAACTGCAGTACCCAATGCAGCAACTTGAGCTAAGGCAAGGTCTACAAATATGACCCCACGCGTTACAACATGCAACCCTAAATAAACGTGTATTCCCGTTAACACAAATGCAGCTAAAGTAGGCCACAAAATTAAATCAAGATAATCAATCATGCGGGACTCCAAAAGCATCTGATATTATATCTAAATTATATTTAATCATTATTAGGTATGTTTCGGTCCCCGGCAATGCATTAACCGATTGTGCAAGTCTAATTATCATGATATCAGTTTTATCGGATAAAAATTTAGGAGCCTTGTCACTAAAATAAGTTTCCATCCCTATTATTTTTATGTTATTTGAATTTATTATTTTTAACAATTTCTCTAAGTGGGTCGGCGAAGGCATAATCCCCGGTTTCGGTTCAATAAATTGCACAGCCTCCAGCCCGAAGCGATTATTGAAATAGGGCCAAGAATTATGATAGAATATCATCCGTTTACCATTGAGATGTCTAAAATTATTTTTCCAATTTTTGAGAGAGTCGTCAATCGCATTTGCGAATTTATCGTAATTACTTTGATATAATTCAATGCCTTCCGAATCAATTGAAATAAAGGTTTTTAAGATATTTTCGGCGATTATTTTCCCATTTTCAGGATCAAGCCAATAATGCGGATTGCCCATTTGGTGGATATCGCCCATACTTGCGTCAATTTTAGTCGTGGGGACTTCAAGAGGAATAATGTTTTTCGAACAATCGACAATTGTTAGATTGCGATTACGAGAACCATCAATAATTTGATCAGCCCATAAGTCTAACTCCAAACCCACTTTCAAATACACATCGGCTTTTTTCACTTTTAACATGTAAGATGGTAAAACTTCCACATAGTGATGATCCTGATTTCCTTTGGAAATGCTTACTACTTGTACCCTGTTTCCACCTATTGTTTTTGCGATATCTGCGATGTCAGTTGTAGACGCAACCACATTAATCTTCCCGAAAGCAGTGGAAATGATTAATAGAACTAATAATATTTTCTTCATTTTTTCACCTAAAATTGATGAGGTTTATGTGGTCCTAATGACCAAATTATTTGAGCAACAAAGGTTAAATGCGGATCTTCATCACCATGGTATTCCTGATGGACTCTAAATCTAAAAACAGATGATTCTTCTACTGGACTGAATCCGGCGAAGATTCCTATTGATTTATACTGTTCTTCATGAATATCATCAGAATAATCGAAAATCAATCCGGCATTCCAAACACGATTAAATTGATAGTTCAGCCAAGTATAACCAGCAGATACAATTTCACCAGCAGAATCAGCTTTGCGGAGGAAATCACCTTGGATTATGAAGGAATGGTATGTGTCCGGACGCCATTTAAATTTATAATCAACACCAACTAGCGTACTTTTTGATTCTTTTATTTCTTGATAATAGCTTGTTCCAATTTCAAGATGGGTTATGTTGTTTATATCCATGAAATGAGATAAGCGAGTAGAAAATGTTTTGTCGGCTTCCTCATCACTATGCTCCACTTCATGTTCATGCTCTTCTTCATATCCATGATAATGGTGCAAAACCCCATTATTAAAAACTCCGGCAGATAAATTGCTATACCAGGGTAAAGGAAGTAGAATATTGCCTTCTACTCCGAGGGAACTCCACATTTCATTGCCTAAGATGGATTGTACAGGAACCGATGGCAATATGTAATAATATGTATGCATGTGTTCCATATTGATCTTACTGAAATCTGGACGCATTTTTCCTATACGCAATCCACTATTCATGGGTAATCCACGCTCGATTGATAAAAATGCTTCTTCAAGATGAATTGGTGAATCATCATTATGCTTGTGTAAATATACATCCGCACGCGCAAAAGGATTGACATAGCCTTGAATTGCCAGCTCTACACCTGAGCTTGAAAAATCAATTTTATTGCCATCGTTTACCACGATTAGATCACCAATGACACTAATATCTGGATTTGCTGTTGTTTGAGCAAATATATTTGTAATAAATAAAATAATCGGAATTATTTTCCGCATAAAACACTCCTAAAATTGTTGATTGAAAAATGAGAATATTAAATTAGGAGGAAGTAGGCGGACCTCGAGGATCAAATGATACCAAGACTTCCGAAGCAACATAACAAGATTGGACTAATACCATGATATCTGCTAATTCATGCATGGTATGAATAGCTAGAATAGGCATATCACCTATAGTCATTAAAGCAGCATAAGTCCACTGACAGTGCACTGTATCGACATGTTGAGTTTGTTTTAGTTCAATTTGTCCTGATGTGGTTTCAAGCAGTGGAATATGGTGTGGAGTGCCCATGTGGCTGGTGGATAAACAAACAAATACCATCAACCAAATAGACGTTAATAATGAAATTATCGTTTGAAATCTATCAGTTAGTTTCATTTAAACTATATTACAAAGTAAAAACTTTGAAATCAATATATCATTTGACATAGAAATTAATCGTCTATTTCTAATAAAGAGCTTAGTAATTTAATATAGTATTTTAGATAATTCTTTGGGCGATTAGCTCAGTTGGTCAGAGCGCTGTCTTCACACGGCAGAGGTCGGCAGTTCGAGCCTGCCATCGCCCACCCTCAATAAACCCCGTTTCACGACGGGGTTTTGTGTTTGAAAGAGAATAGGCCACTTTGTCAAACTTTGTCAAATATATCCAAATATCACCAAAAATCGTATACAAAACACCGTATACAGATTTGATTTATAATAAATATGATTAAACTATTATAATCGATTCAATAATCATATACCGTAAAATCGGTTATTTTATCATTCACAATTGAACAATAGCCTAAAAGGTCATTGCTGTGTTGTCAATAAATAGATAGTAAAAACCACGTAACCGAATTTATGATTAATTTTCATTACAACTATTTAGTATCCAAGGAGAATATTTTGAGCAAATCTAGAAGTAAATTGAAAATCGCCTTCATGATTTTTCTGGCATATGTATTATTCTTTTCATTAGTATTATTAATCGCGTACTTTGATGTTGAACTAATGTATGCTAGCAATCAACAAATCAAAGTGAGGCAATCATATGAACCCCCTGCTATAGGGAAGATGGATTTAAAATTAAATTCCTTTGATCCTTCATTGCGAAAGTTAACCTTAACTGGTGATTTTGACATACATAGTGAAAGCAATAATATTGAAAACATTTTCGATAGTTTACATGTACACTCCTATAAATCAAGAAAAAAACAAGCTTTGACTTTTAATGAAAAAATATTGCTTGATAAAAGCTCATTTCAGCAGGATATTTTTCTTTTTGTGTCATATTTTGCTCCATTATGTTTGACGGTTTGATTGATTAAATTATTGATTAAAGCAATGTCAACCAAAGTTCTTTCTTAATACTGCTTCTATTCGGTTCGTATCAGCGCTAATATGAGAGTTTCTGCTTACTGTTGATAGTATTTAAAATCTATCAACCACTATCTGATATTTTCTACTGGAACATAAAGAAATATTGTTAATGTAAATAGGATACAAGAATCTTAGGTCGATTATTATTGTTACTATTTTCACTTGAATGAATTTTAGCAGACCAATTATAACCCCAATTTTCAAAAGGAATCATCCTAAATCCATATGTACGGAAATCGAATGAATTGTTTGCATATGCGTCTATTATATCAATAGTAACGAGAAATCCAGACCTACTAATATATGGTGCATTAAAATTTTGATTAGTACTTGGTGTATACTGTCCAACAGTTTCTTCGTTCCAACTTTGATTTATAGTAGCAATTTTCCAATTAAAACTATAATAAGTGTTATTTTCGATATATAGTTGAAGTTTTAATTCTTTTACTTCTGTATTTGAAGGCATGTTCATGTTCGAGAAAAAATACAAGACGTGATTGATACCTGCATATTCTCCAGCATATAAATTTTCTGAATTGGCTTGACCTGCTCCGATCTGGTTAGACCAATAATTATCCTTAGTAAAGGAAAACTCTTGATAGAGGTATTGCTTCAAATTAATGTTTATTTGTTTATCTGAAGAGTACATATAAAAAGACTGACTATACGTTTCATATCCTGAGGCTTCTACAGTAATATTTTGTGAACCTTGTGGTATTGATGGTAATTGATACCTACCAGTTGCATCAGTGTGATCTATCATTCCAGCTATTACTACTTTTGCACCAGAAATGGGACTATTATCAGCATTTTTTCTCACATATCCCCAAACACTTGCACCAACAATATTAGAAACCATTGAGATGTTTACATTGGTACCTGATTTTCTAATGTCAACGGTTTTTGAGTAATTTTCGAAATCTGTCTTAGATGCAGTTAGTTGTTTATCGCCCACGGAGATATCATCAATCCTATACGAACCATCTGCACCAGTTGTATATGAACCTCCTCCACATGTAACTAGAACGCCGGCTATTGGAGAGTTTGCACCAACAGACATAACTGTTCCCCAAACGTATCCATAATCAGTTCCCGAACCATTTCCCGATTCAAAAGGGTCATTTTCAGAAAGAATCAAACAAGAAACAAATATTTGGCTCAATAAAATGATATGAGGTAATTTTAATAAATGTTTATAATTCAAAGCTGATTATTGAATTATTAAGCCGAAGGTAATAAAAGCACAACAATTAGTAGAGTGCCAATAGCCGCTCCGGTATTAACAGCTCTCTTCCTAGCCTTATCTGCTCCAATACTATAACCTCGCATGAAATCAGTTTTACAAGTACCTTCTAATTGAGACATTTCATAATATGGTGGAGACACATCTTTTCCGGCCACAACCGAGTAGGCAATCACCCATCCAATAACTCCACCGAGAATTCCACCAGCAAATCCACCACCCCAGGCACCAGAAGTGGATACAGAACTACCAGAAAAATATCCGTCATTGTAACAATCTCTATAATCATTTTTTGATTGTCCAAAAGTTTGCTGTTGCCCAAAAGTCTGTGGCTGACCAAAAGATTGAAAATTGTTAATGGCACTTTGAGGTGGAGCTTCCTTGCTAAATTTTTCTATATCTTTATACTGATAGGTCAATATTGAACCACCTAATAGTTCAACTTTTATATATTTATTTATGGAATTTTCTATGATTTCGCCCTTAATTATATCACCATTTTTTAGAGTTATAACATCCATTTTTTCTTGTGCAAATCCCAGAGAAACAAAAACTACTAAACAAATAATTATGATTTTTGAACGTTTCATTAAATACTCCTAATTAATTAAAACATATAGAAAAACTTGAAAGAACATCCTGTACAAATTTGTAGGACATTTTGGATAATAATTCCTCGACTCCTCTATAGTATTTGTTTAATTTATGTTCATGATCTATTTGTTGATTAATTTTTTGTTTACAAATAACATTATTATTAGATAAATCAATAATTTCAACCATACCTATGTATTCAGCAGTATATGAATCTTTTGCTATCAGTGAACCAATTGTTAGTTGACTTGCAAAAAAAGATCCCATCGTAACATGCCTATAATAATCTATATGCTCAATCTCAACTGTCAGTTTATATTTTGCGTTTGATGGATTATTTGCGATTTTACCATTGGTTGCTAAATTTATAGAATTTACTATGTTGGTTCTTAAATAGTTAGAGACAAATGGGGTTGGAGTTATATCATATTCATTCACATCTCTAACTTTTCCATCTCTAAGGCCCTTGGATTTTACAGACTGATGATGATCAATAATATCCACAAATATTAAACCATTTATATTAATTGGGTTCCCATAACTAATATTTATTGGCATTAAGTTTGGTTTTGCAGCACAACCTATGAAAAGCATAATAGAGAATAGTACAATTAATACAACAGATGTCTTTTTGAACATATTGTTACCTCCTCAAAATTAACATAATTTATAAACAATACTTGATGGTATACAAATCCTATTTAACAAAGTTTTAAAAAGGATGGATAAATCTTAATCAATTTTTTAGAAATAATTGTTAGGTACATATATTAAGGTAAAAAATATATATTTACTGTGAAAAATTGATTAATATACTGTTCTTGCGAGCTCGTTAAATCATCTGTTGGATAATTTTCCAATAAAAATGATACTTCCGCACAACACTCTTTCACAGTTCTTAATAGAACACCAATTTCAAGAAAATATCCTTTCTCAAATAGAGCTAAAATAGCATTTAGGCTACTAATTATGCGTCCGGTTTTTACAAGACAGAGTGTTTTAATATTATTTTCTGAATATCTAACTTTTAAAACACCTGATATCCTAACAAATTTTGGAGGCTCTACTTCAGACTCTAATTTATTGAAAAATGGGAGGAAATCTTTAACTGATTGTCGAAGTAATTCAATCATCTTTATCAACTGTACTTAGATTTGGCATTTTATTAAAGTTCAAGAGCTATGGTGATTATTATATGCGTCGTTTGAGGACAATGCAAATATCATATTTGCTAAAGATGAAATTCTCTCTATACGTACTAACCTTCTAAATCTATTTCGCATAATCATTTTCTTTTGTGCATATAAACTGTCTATTAACGTAACCAAGGATTTAAAAGGCTCCGGATATTTCATGGATCTGCTATATTTCGGGGGAATTATTTCTTCAGCAAGTAGGCTACTAGTTAATTGTGAAAATAGGATTATATCTTGTGAAGATATTCCTTTTAGTTTTTCTTTTACTATATTATAATCATCTTCTTTCAAGAGATTGTATACATTATTGTAAATAAACACAAATTGAGCTCTCTCATTTTCAACTTTCTCTAGCTTTTGAGTTCTTGGATTAATTTTCCCGATATAGTTTTTTTGCAATGAGCGTATTTCATTTAAAACTTCAGATGGTTTTTTATTTGAATTAAGAAGCAATAACAATTCCTTCTTTTTCTGTCCTTCCATTTTATAAGATGGATTGTCGAAAAAGGGCATTGATTCTCTAAAGCAAGTAAAACTAACTAAATTAGGAAATAAACTCTCAATTTCACTTTTTGAATTAAATATATTTCTAATTCTATAACACCGCCCTTGAAACTCTCTAGTTATATAACTTTTTTGAACTATATTTTTATTACCTTCAGACTTTCCATATATTTTCCTATATAAATTATGTGGTTTAATATTTAATCTCTTAATATAAGTTTTTAATATCTCTCCGATATCCCACATGATTTTCAATGATTCGGTGCCCGAAAGTTTAAGCTTGTTACCAATATACAAATTATATAATGGTGATATTTGTTTAATAATAGGGATTGTTTGTTTGTCAATTACCATTGTTGTCTTCTAAATCAGATAGATTTTTACCAATTAGGGGAGCTAACATATCTTCTAGCAAATAAATTGATTCAGTTAGGTCAACGAACATCCATTTATTGTACTCGGCTTGCCCCATTTTATTATTAAACATATCTTTATAATGTACAGTCATTTCTCCAGACAAATAAGTAATTAATCTTTGAGTGATTTTATGAGATCTTGTTCTAGATTGTTCTATTCTTGTTTGAAAATCAGGATGCATTTTAAAGATTTCAATTGTATCTCCAGCCAATCTTGATCGTGATTGAACAATCTGTCCGGTTCTTTCATCGGTAATATTATCCGGTGGACGATCAACAATTCGGACATTGAATCCACTTTTTCTCGTTTTTTT
>RRYU01016752.1_pt1 | contig 13760 bp, 12 predicted proteins | sample 2162651 | NCBI WGS metagenome assembly RRYU01 (sample SAMN10267283, study PRJNA491782) | microbial mat metagenome | isolation source: biomat in the production well | place: Japan: Minami-Kanto gas field, natural gas well KTG3 | collected 2017-06 | reverse complement strand
AAAAAACCACAGTGGAACGCCAATTAAAAAAGTAATTATAAATGAAATTAAAAATCCTTCAAGGTCACTTTCTTGATAAGCCAATGAAATTAGAGCCGGTATCAGTAACGTAACACTCAAAATAGTGATTTGAGCACCAAGTATATTTAAGATTGTCTTTTTATTCATTTAAGACCGAATAGTTTTCGGATTTTTGGTATAACTTTAGTCTTTGCAAATACCAATACAGTGTCTTCATCAGTTATGAGTGAACCACCTCGAGCAATACTTAAATTACCGTGATGATTTATAACACCGACGATACATTCCTTTGGAAAATCTATTTCGGAAAGCGGTTTTTGAGTAACTCTACTGCCCGCCTTGGGTTGTAACTCAATTACATCGACATCCATTTCATCAAAAGCAATGAGGTCAGTTTTAGTTTTGTCACTATATATTTTGCGAATAATCTTATTTACTGTAGCAATATTCTTGCTTACCACCGATCCAATACCTAATTCTTGTAATAAAGGTAAGTATTCTGTTGTGTTGACATGAATTATTGTCTGTTTGGCACCTAATTGGTGTGCTAAAATTCCACTTAATATATTTATTTTTTCATCCTTAGTGACTGCTACGAAGCTTTCAACTTCTTGGATATTTTCCGACTTAAGAAATTCTAGATCTGTACCGTCAGCGTTTATGACCATTGTATTAGCTAATTGTGCAGCAATTTCTTCGGTTTTATCTCGTCTACTATCAATCAATCTAATCGATTTTTTATCTTGTAAAATTTCAGCTACGGAAGAACCGATTTTCTCACCGCCAAAAATCATTATTCGCTCAGATTTATGTCTACTAATATCAATGATTTTTAATAATTCATCCAGATTATCTGATTTTATGATGAAATAAGCTCTATCATTTGGTTCAAAAATAAAATCTCCCCACGGTATAATAGTTTCATTGCCACGGATGACTGAAACTATACCAAATTTTATCTCATTGCTTTCATCACATAATTCCTTTACCGAACGACCGACAATTTTGTTATTATATCCAATTCTAATACCAATCATTTTCAGGCGACCGCCTTCAAATTCCATCACTCTGGTTGCATAGGGATGATCAACTAACCTTACTATTTCCAAGCATGCTTCTCTTTCAGGATGAATTACTAGATCTACGCCAAATTTCTCTGGTTTAATTATCGAGTTTACATCGCTATACTGCTGATTCCGAAGTCGAGCAATCACTTTATTTGCACCTAATTCCCGTGCTTGTTGAGAAGCAATCAAATTAACTTCATCGATTCTTGTTAGGGCAAATACATAATCCGCTTTATCTACATTTGCCTCCACTAAATTCTTAGGACTTGCTCCATTTCCTTGCACTACTATAACATCCAAATTCTCCGAAGCGCGACGGCACTTAATAGGATCATTATCAATTACTGTTATATCAAAATCTTCTTGGCTTAAGGCTTTCGCAACATGAAATCCAACTTCGCCAACGCCAATTATTACAATCCTCATTATATCCTCAAAATAATAAAATTTTTCATAATAAAAATATACAAAACCTTAATCTTCTACCGAAATTCGCTTTATTTTTGCTCTCAACTTAGCAAATTTATTCTCGATTTTTTCATACCCGCGATCGATATGATGTATATGATTTACCTCTGTAACTCCTTTGGCCATTAAACCTGCCAAAATCAGCGAGGCACTTGCTCGTATATCAGTTGAGCGTACTTTTGCTCCCACCAATTCCTTAACTCCTCGCACAATCGCAGAATTGCCCTCAACTGTGATATTTGCTCCTAAGCGATTTAGCTCAGGGACATGACTAAACCTATCATGATAAATTGTATCGGTCACAATCGACGAACCCTCGGCAATGCTCATAAGTGCAATCCACTGTGCCTGTAAATCGGTTGCGAAACCGGGAAAGACCGCAGTTGTGACATCTACAGCACGTAATTTTTTTGCACGTTTAACTATGACATCATTCTTATTAATTACAATCTCAGCACCGGCCTCAGTCAATTTTTCAATTATAACAGAAAGATGTTCAGGGATAGTTTCTTTGAGAATGATATTACCTAACGCTGCTCCGGCAATTAAAAATGTACCTGCTTCAATTCTATCCGGGATGATGAACACTTCTTGTGGATTTAGTGTATCAACTCCTTCCACAATTACATCGGTCGTCCCAATCCCGTCAATTTTTGCTCCCATTGATACCAAAAATTCACAAAGTTGAACAATTTCAGGTTCTTTTGCGGCATTCTCAATCTTGGTTTCACCTTTGGCGAGAGTTGCTGCCATTAAAATATTTCCGGTGGCACCAACTGATGGAAAATCAAATCTTATTTTATTACCAATTAATTTTTTGGATTTAGCAATTATATCACCACCTTCCAGTTCGATCTTGGCTCCTAATTTTTCTAAACCTTTGAGATGAAAATCAACCGGTCTTGGTCCCCAAGCGCAACCACCCGGTAAAGACACAATTGCTTTTCCAAATCGTGCCACAAGTGGTCCTAAAACATAAAACGAAGCACGCATTTTGTTTACTAAATCATAAGGAGCAATTGGTTTATCAATAGTAGTGGCATCTATCGTCATTTTATTATCGGCAAATTGTATCTGTACACCAATTATTTCTAAAAGTTTTGCCATCGTACGGGTATCTCGCAAGTCCGGAACTCTAAATATTTTTGTTTCACCTGAAACTAATAAAGCAGCCGCCATAACCGGCAAAACAGCGTTTTTAGAACCGCTTATGTGGACTTCACCCTTTAATTGATGATTTCCCTCGATTGATAGTATTTCCATCATGCTTTTATTTCAATTAAAAATGAGCTCTCCAGCTGATAATTGTTCTATTGCCTGTTTTCTTTCTTCTTCATTAAGATATTTGGCAGTTACCACTGTTTTCCCATCATTAATAGACTTGGAAATATGTAAATGGTTCATCGCACTCTGTGCGATTTGCGGCAAATGCGTAATACAAATAACTTGTTTAGACTTGGCAAGATTTGCCAAACTATTTGCGACCTTTTCCGCTGCCACACCGGATATTCCGCTATCAATTTCATCGAATACCATTGAATCTACAGGGTCATTATTTTGAAATACAGTTTTTATTGCTAACATTATCCTAGAAATTTCACCACCCGAAGCGATTTCTACAAGGGGTTTTAATCTTTCACCAGGATTTGCGCTTAGCAAAAATTGGACATTATCGAATCCTTTTTCATTAGCGATTACCGGATTCTCTTTAAAAATTACAAATGACTCTTCCACAATATTTTGTGAAATATCGATATTAAACACTGCTTCCGGCATATTCAACTTGATCATTTCACCTTCAATTGCATTAGACAATGATTTTGCTCCAATTTCTCTATTATTATGAATTTCTTCTGCCAATATTTGATAGTTTGCCTTGTCTTTAGAAATCGTTTCTTCAATCTTTTTTATATCATCATCCAAAAAGGAAATGTTATCCAGTTCATCAGCAATTTGCTTCTTAGTATTTAGTATTGCTTCTATGGAACCACCATATTTTCGCTTTAAACTATCAATCGCTCCTAAGCGATCTTGAACCTCCGTCAGTCTATTTTTATCGTGATCAAGAGAATTTAAATAATTCGTTAAACCGGTTGATGCATCCTGTACGCTTAGAGATGCAGAACGAATTAAATCAGAATATTCTGTAAATTTCTGATCAATTCGAGCTAGTTTTTCCATATCAAATAAAGAAACCGAAATTCTGTTATAAATTGAATCATCGTCATCAGTTAATTCTAAAGACAACCTGCGAACTGTTTCTACAATTTCATCAAGGTGCTTTAGCTTTTGCAATTCATCTTCTAATAGAATATCTTCATCCGGCAGAAGATTAATAACAGATATTTCATTCAATTGAAATGATAATAATTCTTGATGCTGTTCCGAACTTTGCTTCTTAACATTTAAATCAGTCAATATTTTTGTATTTTTTTTTATTGAATCAAATAGCTGGCTACAATTTTCTACAGATTTGTTAAGGCCACAAAAGGAATCAAGATAGTCAATATGCGAAGATTCTGTCATAATATATTGCTGTTCATGCTGACCATGAAAATCTACTAAAGAAGAACAGGCTTCACGATAATCATTTTCTAAGAGTGGTTCATCATTTAAAAACGATTTGGTCCTGCCACTTTTATTTAAAATCCGTCGATAGGTTTGGGAATTTAGAGTTGTTTCAACAACTGCTCGCTCCGCCTCACTCCTAACCATCGTTTTAGAAGTGTTACCACCTAAAGATACATTTAATGCCTGCAATAATATTGATTTTCCAGAGCCGGTTTCTCCGGTGATGACAGTCAGACCCTCTCCAAAAGAAATTTCAATTTCGTCTAAAATTGCATAATTATTTATGTATAATTTTTCAATCATGCGCAAACACTAAATATTTAAGAGTAACTACACTACCGAGAATCATTCCTACACCATTTGCAATTGCATCATAAATACTTGCATATCTTCCTGCCACTGCTCCTTGCCACACCTCATTGAATCCACCGTAAGCTATACCAAAAATCACAATAATTACTACAGTTTTAGTTGAACTAATTTTTAATGCATTAATCGCTAAAAATGCTAAAATGAAATACTCAATGATATGTAAAATTTTATCGAATGACCAAATATTCAGGATCTTAATAGAACTACCAGGTATTGTAGAGACAACCAATATCGCAATGATGTAAAAAATTAATAATTTTTTATAAATATTTTTACTCATAGGTCATTAAAATTTGTGGTAAAACATCTAATAAATCCGAAGCTATCATCCCACGATATCCTTTTTGGTCAGCAAGTATATCGGCTGCTTTACCGTGTATAAACACCCCCAATTCCGCAGCAATATTAGTTGGAATTCCTTGAGCAACAAAACTTGTGATAATTCCTGATAGAACATCACCGGTTCCACCACTTGCCAAACCCTGATTTCCGGTAGAATTAATAACAACATTATTGCCGTGAGTGATTAAGGTAGGCGCATTTTTTGCAACAAGCGTTCCCTTGAATCCTTCCATAAATTTTTCTATATGTTCTGTAATATTATCTTCAATTTTCTTTGTTGAAGTATTTATCAAACCAGCCAACTCGCCATAATGCGGTGTTATAATGAAATTATCTTTGATGCTATCAAATAATTCTATATTATTATTAAATGGTTTTAAACCATCAGCATCAATAACCAGCGATTTATCATAATTTCTCACTACTTTTTTTATTAGTGCTTGCGTAGAGCTATTCAATCCTAAGCCTGGACCGATTAAAAGAGTATCTGACCAATCGAAATATTGTTCGATTTCATCATAGTTTTGCACTGTGAAATGTCCCTTCCCCTCGTCTTCACAGCTTATTGTCAGCCCCTCGATAATATTTGATTCATAGATATTGTTAAGAGATTTTGGTGCATAAATCCTAACTAAACCTGCGCCACTGCGCATTGCCGCTTGCGAAGCTAAAATTGCAGCACCTGTCATACCCTGTGAACCAGCAATTATCAGAACTTTTCCTTGTCGGTGTTTATAGGTGTTAACATCGGGGGTTCTCAGATATTTGAAGGCTAAGTCCTCATCATTAAGTCTATATTTCAAACCTGGTAATTCAGCATAAATATCGGGGAATCCTATATCAATCGGGATTACATCTCCGCAATGGGATTTTCCCGGTTCTAATGTCATTCCGACTTTTATCATACCCATTGTAATAGTTGTATCTGCAATAACTGCATTTTGCGCAACTTTGCCACAATTGGCATTCACTCCAGAGGGAATATCTACTGATAAAACTAGTGTGTTTTGATTATTTATCCACTTAGTATATTCTAAAAATGGTGTTCTAAGCTCACCGGAAAATCCGGTTCCAAGTAGAGCATCAATGATTAAATCAAATTGTTGTTTTGGTGGTTTAAATGTATGCTCATACGGTATATTTTGTTTTATACATTGTTCGTAATAATATAATGAATCACCTTTAATCTCTTCTTTATCGGGAATAATAAATAAATAGGTATTAAACCTATTTTTCTGTAATTCAAGAGCCGTTTTATATCCATCCCCGGCATTATTCCCTTTTCCGCATAATATTGCGATTTTAGGGTTCTCAATCCCGGCAATCATATTTTGTGCATAATCAGCAACCGCCGAACCTGCTCGTCCCATTAAATCTATACCCGGAATACCCATTTTTTTGATAGCAATTCTATCAAGTTCCTGAGCCTGTTCTTTGGTAATTAATTTCATTTTTTATAACTCTAGTATCGCAAATGCGATTGCATATTCCTCAGTGTGTGAGATTGAAACTTTGCACTTAAATTTTAACTCGCTATCAAACGTTAAATTTACTTCCGGTTTTCGATTTTTTCCTGAGATTATTTCGATTGATTTCATTTTTACCGAATCAATCATCTGCGTTGATAATATGGCTTTCGTTATGGCTTCTTTGGCGGCAAATCGTCCTGCAAAATGAATTATTGGATTGGTTTTTCTACTGCAATAATCAATTTCATTTGCAGTAAAGATACGATTTTGAAATGTATCTTTAGAATCATTGAATATTTTTTTTAATCTTGGAACCGAAACAATATCAGTTCCAATATAAATATCAGACACTATTTAGCTCATCGACAATATGCACAACTTCATATATATCATCAACTTCCCAATCGGCTCCAGAATTAACGATATCAGCGGTATCGCCATAGCGGGCAAAAATTGTCTTAATACCTACTTGGCTCGCCCCTACTACATCCCTTTCCGGCCAATCACCAATCATCAGAGCTTCATCCGGTTTAATATTCAACTGCTTTAATGCCATTTTAAATGGGACCGGGGACGGTTTATGCACTTTAGTATCATTAAATGTTAGCACTACATCAAAAACATGATGAAGGTTAAGATAGTATATACGCATCCAAGCTTCCCGGCTTGGCGCATCTGAAACAACAGCAATTTTAATTCCGTGTTTAATTAAATGAATTAATGTGCGACGTACATTTGGATAAACTAATAGAGTAGATTCCTTAGCTCTTCGATATGCTACAATAGCAGCGGCAAGGAATTTATTACTGATTTTACCGGTCTTTAGTTTAAGAAAATCATCAAAAATTAATTGATATTCCCACCCCTTTTGATGATAGATATCAAAAATAATTTTATAGGCATCACCTTCGTTACAGTCAAGACCGGCCTCAATCATGGCACTGATTGCTGCTCTTACTCCATGCTCCTTCATTTTTTTAAAATCAAGGAGCGTGTTATCAAGGTCAAATATTACAGCCTTGATCATATATTTTTATTCAGGCGATATACTGTTTATCAGTTTTGATACCTATGCGGATTTCTGATTTTATCCATTTCATATTCAGCATAAGTTTTCCAAGTACGGTCACCACGGGCTTTTTCTAAAGCATTTAGAGCGGCTGTTTTATTGCCTGTTCCACCACAATACTCCGCAATACCAAGCTCTAACCATGCTCCTCCGTATTTATCATCTAAATCAAGTGATTTTCTCGCAGCGCTTTTTGCTTCTATACAATTTCCTAATACATTATGTACTTGTGCCAATTTACTCCAGGCTTTTGAATCTTTGCGATCAAGTGCAGTTGCGATATCTAAATTTGCTAATGCTTGGTCGTATTCCTTGTTATCAATATTAATAGTAGCAATTGTAATATAAGGCGTAGCATAAGTACCATCAACTTGTATAGCTTGCTGACAAGATGACTCAGCTTGCCTCAAATTACCTTTCGCATAATAAATATCACCCATGGCGCAATAGGCTTTTGCATACCCGGGATTAATATCGATAGCTTTTTGGAAAGCCTCCAAAGCTCCGTCATCATTCCCATCAGATCTTTTTGCTAAACCTAACGCATACCAACCTTGATAAAAATCGGGTTTAACTTCAACTGTTTTTGTATATGCGCTTACAGCTCCACGATTATTTTTTAAACGAGATTCAACAACACCAATTTGATAATGAGCTTGATAAAATGAATCATCGATTTTAACAACTTTCTTATAATAATCTAACGCAGAACTAAAATCGCGACGGCGATAAAAATTATTTCCTTCATTAAACAGAGTACCGGCCGTACTTTTTAAAGCTTTTTGTGTATTTTCATGACTATCATTGACTATTAATGCTTTATTAAAATATTCTATCGCTTTATCATAATCACCTTCGCGCATTTTTACAACACCCAAGCTATAAATTGCTTCAGTCATGTAAGGATACTTTTCATAAACTTTAGAATATGATAAAAAAGAGTTTTTGTACTCCCCGGCATCCAATTCGCGAGCACCTTGTGACATGAATTTATTGACTTCGTTTAATTCATCGTACTGATTTCGGTATTCTTGATTTTCAGGTTCAGCTTCAATCGCGCGACGGAGATAATCTTTGGTTTTATCCATATTGCCGTTTCTAACATTGATTTTAGCTAATTGAATCATAGCAGGGGCATAGTCGGCTTTTAAATTTAGAGCGGACTCAAACAACTGTTCTGCTGATAACCAATCTCCAGTTTTTAAGGCATTAAGTCCTTTGGCATGTAAATCATCTAAATTCCCAACTTGAGCAAGGGAAAAACTAATGGTGACGACAGTCGTCAGTATTAATTTAGCTATTTTCATTTATCAACCTCTCATTTGTTCAAAATTTGTACCGAAGGCGGGACTCGAACCCGCACCTCCATAGGAGACTACCCCCTCAAGATAGCGTGTCTACCAGTTCCACCACTTCGGCAATAAAACTAATTACCAGCATCATCTATCGGTGCCGCAGTTGGCAACGATAGATCAGCACCAGGTGTTATACTTTGATTTTCGGCTTCTTGTCTTAAAATCGACTCAGGCTCTAATGCGGAAGGCGCACTTATTAGACTAATTACTACTGCTAATCCAAGAAATATAACTGCCAAATAGGTAGTGAGTTTGCTTAAAAATGTACCTGCTCCACGACCTCCCAAAAGAGCGCTCGTTGCATTACTACCAAAAGTTCCTGACAAACCGCCACCTTGGCTGGCTTGCATTAAAATTACAACCACTAGCAATATGCTGATGATCGTATGTATTATTATTAAGAATGCTTGCACATCTAACCTTTTAATTTTTCATTAACTGTTAAAATTATCTCTTTAAACGGATTTATTTTTAAACTGGCACCGCCAATTAGAAATCCATTTACATCTTCTATTTCAAATAATTCTCCTGCATTTTCCGGTTTTACTGAACCACCATACAAAATCGGTGTGTCATTGGCAATATCTTGCGAATAAAAGTTCGATAAAATATTGCGTACCCATTTATGCGCTTCGCCCACTTGCTCATTTGATGCAGTTTCTCCTGTTCCAATTGCCCACACCGGTTCATAGGCAATGACCACATTATCAAGTTTTTCAACTCCCTTTAGACCTTCTTTAAGTTGATGATAAAGAACGTCTTTAGTTTCATTACTCTTACGCTGATCTAAAGTTTCACCGATGCATAAAATCGGTTTTAAACCGCCATCTAATACTGCTTTCAATTTTTTATTGATCCAGTCATTTGTTTCTTTAAATATGTGTCTGCGTTCAGAATGACCCAAAATAACATAATCAGCACCACAGCTTCCTAACATACTTACAGAAACTTCTCCGGTATAGGCACCTTCTTTTTCCCAATGACAATTTTGAGCACCTAACTTAAGAGTAGTATCTTTGAGCACAACATCAATGTTAAATAACGCCGGAAAAGGCGGGCAAAATATAACTTCTACATCTTCTATATTCAACATCAAATTAATAAAATCTTGAACAAAATCACGACCTTCAATGGGCGTTTTAAACATCTTCCAATTTCCGGCGACTATTCCTACTTTTTTCATCTATCCTCCTAACGCTTCTACAGATGGCAAGCGATTACCTGAAAGTAACTCCAATGATGCTCCACCTCCGGTTGAAACATGCGACATTTGATCAATTAAATTATATGATTTTACTGCAGCAGCTGTATCGCCTCCGCCGACGATCACAATACTTCCTTCTTCTTTTACCTTAGCCATGATTTCAGCAATTTTTAATGTCCCATTATTAAATTCGGATATTTCAAACACTCCCATCGGGCCATTCCATACAACGGTCTTTGATGACATTAGCAATTTAGAAAATTTTTCAATTGTAGCAGGACCGATGTCGAAACCTGACATTGTATCCGGTATTTTATCAATTTTAAATTCGCTAATAGATTTCAAATCTTCTAAACTTTTTGCCGCAACCACATCAACCGGGAATTGTAGTCTTTTATTCACTTTGCGACTTTTTTCAAGTATTTCTGATGCAGTTTTCAGCATGGATTCGTCAACTAACGAACCTCCGACATTAATTCCTTTGGCTTTTAGAAATGTGAATGCCATACCTCCACCTATTATAATGTTATCTGCCTCGTCTATAAATTTATTAATTAACTGAAGTTTAGAATCAATTTTTGCGCCACCTAAAACTAAAGTCATTGGTCGCTGAGGTTTTTTAATTACAGCGCTTAAATATTTAAGTTCTTTTTCAAATAGGAATCCGATTCCTTTATGTAAGAAATATTGTGCAACACCTACATTAGAAGCATGCGGACGATGCGCTGTTCCAAAAGCATCATTGATAAATACCTCACCATGCTTTGACAATAATTCACTGAATTTTCCATCATTTTGAGTTTCTTCATTATAATAGCGTAAATTTTCCAATAAATGAATTTCCCCTGGACGTAAACCTAAAGAAACATCCCGCGCATCTTCCGAAACGCAATCTTCAGAAAATTTGATTGGTAATTCTATTAGTTCTGCTAATTTTTCTCCAACAGGAATTAGGCTAAGCTCAGGGACAATTTGTCCTTTTGGCCTTCCTAAATGTGACATCAACACAACTGATGCACCGGATTCCAAACAATGATTTATTGTCGGAAGGACCATTCGTATTCTATAGTCGTCGGTAACCACGCCGTCTAATAATGGTACATTAAAATCAACACGAATGAGTACTCGTTTATTCTTGAGATCAAAATTGTTTATAGTTTTTAGCAACTTAAACTCTCCTATTAATATCCAAATTGCGGTGTGCAGCAAGAAATTCCAACAATTTTTCGAGCTCCACTATTTTTTAGCGCCATCGCGCAAGCCGATAATGTTGCACCGGTAGTAATTACATCATCGACTATGCCGATTGAAAGTGAATCAAAATTGTCTGTTCCGACAAATGCACCCTTCATATTGAGTTTGCGCTCATCAGCAGTAAAGTCGGTTTGTGTATGAGTATATTTAACTCTTTTTAATATATTTTTCCGATAAGGAACTTTCCATTCTTTTGCCAAACCAGTACAGATCCAATCGGATTGGTTATATCCGCGTTCCCTGTTCTTCACAGAATTTAGTGGAACGGACGTTATTAAATCAATCGTTCCCATTTCATCAATTGGAATCTCTACAGCCATCCTTCTGCCTAATTCTTCACCTAATCTAGGCTGATTATGGTATTTAACGGTATGAATGATATCATTGATTGCCCCAATTGCATACCACGAAGAATAAACTTCATCGATGCCTTCTGAAAATCTTAACTTGTCAATCCAATCTTCCAACCAAGTTGGCTCAAATCGAGAAAAACAGTATTTACAAATACAGTTTTGACTTTCCTCAACAAACTTATTGCATAAAACACAATTATTCGGATAGATAATATCCTTTATTTCATTAAAGACTGATTGTACCAAATGCGACATAATTACATAATACTCATTTCATTTAACATTAAAATTAATAGTTTATGAATAAGTTTTACAACTTTATTAAAAGCAATATTTATGAGTTTAATTAAGATAATTATCATAATTTTCTTACCATGTTAAAAAGCATAAATAACAATTCAGCGCAACTTGAACTCCAAGATTTGATGCTTTTCCGCGTACATGAAATACTGCTTGTAGCAAGTCCTTACGATGCTTTTGTTTTAGAAGAAGACGGAAGACTCACCGAACAGATTCTCAATGAATATTTGGCAATGAACTTTTATCAATCACCGCGTTTGTGGCAGGTTGATACTGCAAAATCCGCACTTGATCTATTGACAAAACGTGATTTCGATGTTGTAATTCTTATGTTGCGCTTAGCTGATATGGATTCAATAGAATTAAGTACTAAGATTAAAAAATCATATCCTGATAAACCAATAATTCTATTAATCTTCGATGAGTTTGAGATTGATGATATTCCAATTGATATACTTTATAAAAATATTGATAAAGTCTTTATTTGGACAGGCAATCCAAATGTATTCCCCGCAATGATGAAATATATTGAGGATAAAAATAATGCACGTCGCGATATTATTTCGGGAGGAGTTCGTACCATAATATTCATTGAGGATAATCCGCGATATTATTCTACAATTTTACCGCTTTTATACAAAGAAATAATGTTTCACACAAAAAAATTAGTAGATAAAAGCTTGGATGCCTCCAATAGACTTATTCATCTACGTGGCAGAACAAAAGTACTATTGGCAAGTTCGTATGAAGAAGCGGAAGAATATTTCAATCTGTACAGAAATAATACTTTGGGAATTATTTCAGATGTCCGTTTTCCAAAAGATGGTAAAGTGGATAAGTCTGCCGGAATACAATTCACCAATTATGTCCGCCAAAATGAACCTTACATGCCGGTTGTAATTCAATCTTCAAATTTAAAAAGTGCTGATAAAGCAAAAGCTGCTAATGCGGGTTTCTTACACAAACATTCCAAATCGCTATTAAAAGATCTTAGACAATTCATGCTCGGCAATTTTGGTTTTGGTGATTTTATATTCCGCAATTTAAGCGATGAAGAAATTGCCAGAGCACATGATCTGCAAGAACTTTATGATATTTTGAATATACTCCCAGAAGAATCATTAATCTTCCATTCAAAATTCAATCACTTCTCAAATTGGTTAGCTAATCACGGTGAATTCAAATTAGCATCGATCATTAGACCTGTTTATATCGATGACTTCAAAAATTCTGATGATTTGAGAAAATATTTAATTGATTCCGTAGCTTCAGTTTTGAATATTCACCATGAAAAGCACATCATCGATTTTTCAATTGGCAGATTAAAACACAATATTCCTTTTTTAAGAATTGGAAAAGGATCGCTTGGTGGCAAAGCACGCGGTTTGCTTTTTATGAACCGTGTTATTGCAAATTCTAAGATTAATGAAAAATTTCCTGAAGTCAATATTAGAATACCTAAGGCGGTAGTTATCGGTACTAAAGAGTTTGATAAATTTATATTTAATAATAATTTATTAGACAAGGCTCTAGCTTTAAAATCAAATACAAAGATTATAAATCTATTTTTAACGAAATCATTATCTGCTGAATTAATAAGTTCCCTTGATATTTTTTTAAAACACACCAAATATCCATTAGCTATTCGATCATCAAGTTTATTGGAAGATTCACAATATCAACCTTTAGCAGGATTATACTCAACTTATATGCTTCCAAATTCATCCAAGAATAGAAAACAAAGATTGAATCAATTGTGTGAATCAATAATAAGGATATATGCTTCTACTTACTTTAATGATCCTAAAGCATTGTTAGAAAATTCTTCCTACCGAATTGAAGAAGAAAAAATGGCAATCTTAATAATGGAGGTTGTTGGTCAAAAATTTGGTGACAGATTCTATCCAACTCTTAG
>RRYU01010874.1_pt1 | contig 13767 bp, 18 predicted proteins | sample 2162651 | NCBI WGS metagenome assembly RRYU01 (sample SAMN10267283, study PRJNA491782) | microbial mat metagenome | isolation source: biomat in the production well | place: Japan: Minami-Kanto gas field, natural gas well KTG3 | collected 2017-06 | reverse complement strand
GCTGCCATGCGTGAAGCGATCAGCTATCATCCACCCCAGGCGGTCAAGACCGGATTGGGCACAGTGACAATCAAGCTTTTTAATATCCTCATGAAAGAGGTCGGCCCCTTGCTGCTGGAACGAGGTGTTGTTCTTACGGGATCTGAGTTGATGACATCGCTGGCTGATGGGGGAGTGTTCATCTCGGAAGGGTGTCACTCTGTCACCTTGAATGGTCTGTCCTGTGATTATGCAGAATTCATGGAGCAGCTACCAGCCATCATGGCTCCCCAACAGACGGCTTTGGTAAAGGTAAGATGGAACGTCACTGTTTCGCACCGGACCGGGGATCCTTCTGCTCAAGGAGCGTCATGATAAAAATTACCGTCAAACTGTTTGCCTCATTTCGGATCGGTCGCTTCGATCGGGAAATCAGGGAGTACCCACCAGCGACAACGGTTGCTGATGTGGTCAGGGACCTGCAGATTCCCGCAGCGGAGGTTGGTATCCTGTTGCTGAATTTTGTTCATGTTGATTTTCAACGGCAACTTGCTGACGGTGATACCCTGTCGATCTTTCCTCTGGTGGGGGGTGGCTGATTTGAAGAACCTTGATCTTGAGCACGTGAAAAGTTTTTTAGCCGACCACGCCCAGGGGGATCTTGTTTCCTGGGCGCATGAACAGCAATTGATGGATCTTTTTGAGTTAAACTGCCACGAAGTAGACGCGTGGATCATGACGGCCGGTTTTCTGCCGGCACGCTACCAGCGCAACCGTCAGATGATAGCAACTGAGCAGCAACTCAAGCTATTAAAGTCACAGGTGGCCGTGGTCGGTTGCGGAGGCCTGGGTGGCTACCTCATTGAAGAACTGGCGCGGCTGGGTGTCGGGCGCTTAAGGGTGATTGATCCGGATGTTTTCGAAGAGCACAACCTCAATCGACAACTGCTATCTACAATCGATAATATCGGCACATCCAAGGTGAGTGCTGCGGTCAAGCGGGTGCAGCAGATCAATCCTGCCGTTTGCGTCGACCCCCGGCAGGTTAAAGTCGGACTTGATAACGGGACAGCTTTGTTAACAGGAATGGATGTAGTAGTTGACGCCATTGATAATATCAGCGGTCGCCTGGAGCTGGCGCAGCTCTGCAGTCAGCTTGATATCCCCCTGGTGCATGGATCTGTTGGCGGCTGGTTTGGTCAGGTGGGTTGCATCAAGCCAGGGCAAACCTCCATGCAGAAGCTCTATCCCAACCCGAGCGCAGACAAGGGGATCGAGTCGACGTTCGGCACTCCGTCCTTTACTCCGGCTGTTGTCGGCAGCCTGCAGTCAGCGGAAGTCTGTAAAATTCTTGTGGGTCAGGGGGGGCGGCTGGACGAGGGGATATTGACAGTGGATTTGCTGCAGATGCAGTTCGATCACATTCCGCTGTAATGACAGATGTATGATCAGCAGGCTGTTCACAGGAAAAAACTCAAAAAACAGGGACATAGGATGTTCAGGCTGATTTCAATTGGATTAACCTTTTTATTCATGTCTGGTCTTTTCAGTCCGGTCGCTGCGTCGGAGCGACTGCGTCTGGCCACTACCACCTCCACCGAAGCTTCCGGCCTGTTGGCGGTGTTGCTGCCGCCCTTTGAGCAGGCCAATGACTGCAAGGTGGATGTGATCGCGGTCGGTACCGGCAAGGCGCTCAAACTGGGAGAATCCGGCGATGTGGATGTCGTACTGGTGCACGCCCGTAGCCTGGAAGACAAATTCATGGCCGATGGTTACGGCAGCGACCGGCGCGATGTCATGTACAACGATTTTGTTCTGCTTGGCCCGCCGCATGATCCCGCCGCCGTTATCGGCAGTAACGATCTGGCAGCGGCGATGGGCAAGATCGCAAGCTCAAAAGTCAGCTTTGTTTCACGGGGCGATGAATCCGGCACCCATGTCCGGGAATTGCAGCTCTGGCAGGCTGCCGGCCTGGTTCCGCAGGGAGACTGGTACCTGGAGGCGGGACGCGGGATGGGAGAAGTCATCATCATGGCCAACGAACGCCAGGGTTACACCTTGAGTGATCGCGGCACGTATCTGGCGTTTAAGGACAAGGTTGATCTCAAGATAGTATTGGCCGGCGATGAGCGCCTGTTTAACCCCTATGGGGTGATCATGGTGAACCCGGCTCGCCATCCCCATGTTAAAGAGGACCTGGCCCGGAAATTCCTTGACTTTTTGACCTCTGAGGAAGGACAAGATTTAATCAACGGTTTTCAAATGGCCGGCGAGCAGCTTTTTTATACGCACTAAGAGGCATGCGTGAACTATTTGTCCGACTCCCTACTGGCCGCTGTTGCATTAATCCTCAGTTTTGACCGGGAGGTCCAGCTTGCAGTCTGGACCTCCCTTTATACTTCCAGTATTGCCATTGTCATCGCCGCTACCCTCAGCGTACCGATCGGCCTGTGGCTCGGATTAAAGCGCTTTTCCGGCCGCAGGGTACTGATTACCCTGCTTAACACCCTGATGGCGATGCCGACGGTGGTCATTGGTCTGGTCTTGTTTGGCTTTTTCAGTCGGCAGGGGCCGATGGGTGAGTTCGGATTGTTGTTTACTCCGGTAGCGATGATTGCCGGTCAGACCGTACTGGCCACCCCCATCGTTGCTAATTACGTCCTGGCCTGCGTCAACGGCGCTGATCAGCGGGTGATTGATACCGCCAGAACCTTAGGCGCTACGCAGTTCCAGGCGTCGATCCAGCTGATCAAAGAAATTCGCTTTGGCGTGATGGCCGCGCTGATCGCGGGATTCGGACGGGTGATCGGTGAGGTCGGCGTGGCGATGATGCTGGGCGGCAATATCCGTGGTTCAACCCGCACCATGACCACTGCCATTGCCCTTGAGACCAGCAAAGGGGAGTTTGTTTTTGGCTTGTCCTTGGGTATCGTCCTGCTGTGTGTCGCACTGATTGTCAACCTGTTTCTCAACATCCTGCAACAAAGGTAAGGTCATGGAGCCGGTTGTCTGCCTGAGGGATATTGTCTTTAGTCGCGGTAATTTCCGTTTGTCAGTGGAGTTTCTGGAGCTTGTTCGCAAAAAGGTTTATGCCCTGACCGGAGCAAACGGCGCAGGTAAGAGCACGTTGTTGCGCATCATGGCTCTGCTGATTAATCCGCAGCGGGGTGTCATCCAGTTCCCTTGCTTAACGGCCAGAGATGCGGATCAATTGCGCAAACAGGTCACCTATGTGGAGCAATCGCCGTATCTGTTCCAGGGGACGGTCAGTGACAATCTGGCTTTCGGGCTTAAACTGCGAGGGGTTGCCCGCCAGGAACAGATCAGGAGGATCGGCCTGACCCTGTCGATTGTCGGACTCGAAGGGTTTGAACAACGTAAAGCCAAAGAGCTGTCATCCGGTGAAACCCAGAGGGCGGCCCTGGCACGGGCCCTGGTATTCAAACCCGATTTGTTGCTGCTGGATGAACCAACGGCAAACATCGACGTTAACAGTCGGCCTGCTTTTGAGGGGCTGCTGGCGCGACTGCCAAAATATGGAGTGACCGTTGTCTTTTCAACCCACGACCGCTTTCAGGCACAGCGGGTTGGTGCTGAGCTCCTGTGCCTTAAGGACGGGATGTTGCAGGCACAGGATTCATTATGTCTCTTTTGAACGACCTGCCTGATAACAGTGTGCGACGCTTGACCAAGGTGGTAGTCAGGACGATTCACCTGATCGGCATGGCCGGGATGTTCGGTGCTGCCATGTATGGAGCATCGGAGCCGACCTATTTTTATCTGACCATGATGTCGGGCATTGTTCTGGTCGGGATGGAGGCTTATTCCGGCTGGATCTGGTTTGTTCAGTTACGGGGTGTTGCTGTCTATTTGAAACTACTGCTGCTGGCGTTATTGCATGTAGCCCTGCAACACGCCATTTTCATCCTGATTTTGGTGATTGCCATCTCCGGTTTTATGTCCCATGCCCCGGGCTGGATTCGCTACTATTCTCTGCTGCACAGAAAGGTTGTATATTCACCTAAGGATCTGCTCGGATAAACAACGGTTGAAATATCATCAGAGCAATTACTATCCAGGCAACAGGAGGCAACAATGAAACATGTCGTTATTACTGGAGCAAACCGGGGCATTGGCCTCGAACTGGCACGATACTACCAGCGTGAGGGATGGCAGGTCACCGGCGTCTGTCGTGAATCCTCAACGGACCTGGCAGCGGTTGCTGATGTGATCGACCGGATTGATGTCACCAGTGCGGAGGACGTCAGGTGTCTTGCTGCAGCCCTGCAAGGAAAAACCATCGATTTGCTTATTAATAATGCCGGCTTGCTGAACAATGAAGTGCTTGGTCAACTTGATTTTGATTCAATCCGTCTGCAGATGGAAATCAATGCTTACGCGCCATTGCGGATCAGCGAGGCCTTGTTGCCGAACCTTGTCGCCGGCAGCAAAATCGCCCTGATTACCAGTCGCATGGGCTCTATTGCCGACAATGATTCCGGCGGACGTTACGGCTACCGTGCTTCCAAGGCCGCCCTCAACGCCTTTGGCAAGTCCCTGGCGGTTGATTTAAGGGATCGTGGTATCGCGGTGGCGCTTCTGCACCCCGGTTATGTTAAAACCCGGATGGTCAATTTCGGCGGCCTGATCTCACCGGAAGAGTCAGCGCTTGGACTGGCACAGCGGATTGCCGCCTTGACTCTTGAAAACAGTGGCTCCTTCTGGCACAGCAACGGTGAAGAATTGCCCTGGTAGCAGGCGAATCTTTTTATGGCAAAATGCGATGGTCACTCTGCTTCATAAAGAACGCCTCGATAACGTGGTAGATGCACTATGTGCTTGCGGCGCCTCATCGGTGCTGGATCTGGGGTGCGGGCCGGGGGAACTGTTACTGTTGTTGGCCAGGCACCAACAGTTCGATCGTCTGGTCGGCATCGACACCTCCCTTGAAGTACTGCAGGAAGCCCGTCAGCAACTGACCCGACACCAGCACCTTCCCGATGGCAAACGGCTGGCACTCTACCAGGGTACATTCACCGAATGTATCGACGATTTACAGGGGTTCGATGCGGTAGCACTGATTGAGACGATCGAGCATATCCCCCCAGGGCGTCTATCCCTGGTGGAGCGTGCCGTGTTTATCGGCTATGCACCGAAAACGGTGATCATTACCACCCCCAACAGTGAATACAACCCCCTCCACGGCATGGCTCCAGGACGATTTCGCCATCCTGATCATCAATTTGAGTGGGACCGGCAAAAGTTCCGCCGCTGGGTACAAGGAGTCGCCAAACGCAATGGTTATCAGGTGAGCTTTAAAGACATTGGTGAAGTTGATCCGGTTGTTGGCGGCTCAACCCAGATGGCCGCATTAAGCCGTACCTTTTAGGAAAGAGTAGATCTTATTGTTTGGAAGATTTTTTCTTCTTCCCGGTTTTTTCTTCGCCTTTTTTTGAACCTTTTGTTTTTTCTAGCTTTTCCGGCTTACAAAGATCTCCTTTATCCTGAGTGAATGCATCGCATTTTTTGCAGACGAATTTTGCCTTGTTTTTTTTAACCTCAGATTTACCTTTTAGACAGCTCATCTGCTAACCTTTTAACCAGTTGTTATATGAATCGTGTTTTCAGTCCTGAGAAGGTGCGCTTTGCTATAATCAACTAAAATGGTCAGTTATTGCAAGCCATGACTGCAGAATGCAGGAGGAGCAAAGTGAAAAAATTGACTCTGATACGCCACGCCAAGTCTGATTGGAGTAGCGTCGCGGCAGGCGACTTTGATCGTCCCCTCAACCGGCGGGGGAACAAAGCGGTCCCGGTGATGGCCGGGCGCATCCTGGAACGCGGTAGCGTGCCTGATCTGCTGGTCAGCAGTCCGGCCCAGCGAGCAGTCGAAACAGCGGTATTGCTGGCACATGAACTGGATGTGCCGCAGGAACAGATTGTTTATCAACGGGATATTTATGAAGCGGCCCCGGCAACCTTGGTTGACATTGTCCACCAACTACCCGATGTGGAACATATTGCGCTGATCGGTCATAATCCGGGCTTAAGTGAATTGGGGCTGTGGCTCTGCGTGCAGGCACCCGAGTGGCTGCCGACCTGTGCCGTGCTGGAACTTGAGCTTGCTGCTGCTGCCTGGTCGGTCGTTTCGCCAGGTTGTGCCACCCTGCTTTATTATGATTATCCAAAAAAATAAAGGAGAGGATAATGGGTGCGGCTAATGAAAAATCCAGGGGGAAAAAGGATATACAGCGGCGTAAATACGAACGCGCTAGCGGTGAACGTTGCCTGCCGCAGAAAAGCATCGATAAAAAAACCTACCAGAAAGAACTCAAACGCCTGCAGATTGAGCTGGTCAAGTTACAGGAATGGATTCGCCGGAAAAAACTCAAGGTGGTTGTGATCTTTGAAGGGCGTGACGCCGCCGGCAAAGGGGGTGCCATCAGTCGTATTACCGAACCGCTGAATCCACGGGTTACCAGGGTCGTTGCTCTACCCGCACCAACGGAACGGGAGCGTAGTCAATGGTACTTCCAGCGCTATGTCGAACACTTGCCGACCGGCGGTGAGATGGTTCTGTTTGACCGCAGCTGGTATAACCGCGCCGGGGTCGAACGGGTCATGGGGTTCTGCAGTGAATCCGAATATCGCGAATTCATGCGTTCCTGCCCTGAATTTGAACGGATGCTGGTACGCAGCGGCATCATCCTTATCAAGTACTGGTTCTCCATTTGCAACGAAGAACAGGAAAAACGTTTCCAGGCCCGAAACGCCGATCCGGTCAAACGCTGGAAGCTCAGTGAAATTGATCTGCAATCCCGTTCCTGCTGGATCGATTACAGCATCGCCCGCGATGAGATGTTCGTCCATACCCACATCAAAGAAGCCCCCTGGTCTCAAGTTGATGGCGATGTCAAAAAGCGCGCCCGTCTCAATGTTATTTCCCATCTGTTAAGCCAGTTTGACTATGAAGATCTGACACCGGGCCCGGTTGATCTGCCGCAACGCCCGCCGGAAATTGGTTACGACCGCCCGATTATTGATGAGCCGGAATATGTGCCGGAGAGGTATTGAGCCTGTGTCACGACGGAGGTTAGGCTATGAAATTGCACCCTGATCGTCACCCCATCATCTATGTTCGTGGCTTTGCCATGCGCGATACCGAGATCGAAGAAACGGTGAATACTCCCTATATGGGCTTTAATCTCGGGTCAACACGGATCAGGCAATCCCATGATCGCTCTTTTCTGCGCTACATCTTCGAGTCTCCTCTGATCAGACTGATGAAAGAATACGACTATCAGGACGTCTATCTGGAGGGGAATATCCGCACTGGGCGTATTTCGCAGCAGAGCGTGATTATCTATCGCTATTATGAACAGGCGGAAACGGGAGAGGGGCGACGCCCGGGCATTATTGAAGCTGCCAGAGGACTGGGCGATCTGATTGAACAGGTACGACATCAGGTGTGCGGGGGTGATCCCGAGGCCGAACGCGATTTCAAAGTGTATCTCGTGGCCCATTCCATGGGTGGATTGATCTGCCGCTGCCTGCTACAGAATGATCAGGTCGGCAGCAAAACAGCAAAACTCAGTGTTGACAAGGTCTTTACCTATGGAACCCCACACAATGGCATCGAGATTGGCGGGATCAATGTGCCGAGGATGCTGGGGCTGTGGGACATCAGCAACTTTAATCGCAAACATATCGCCGAATACCTTGATCTTGAGCCCCGTGACGGCAAGGTGAATCATCTGAACGGCAAATTTCCCCCGGAGCGGTTTTTTTGTCTGGTCGGCACCAATCCGCGTGATTACAGCCTTGTGCGCGTTGGTGTCGGCTCGGCCAGCGATGGTTTGGTGCGCATTGAAAATGCTTATGTCGAAGGAGCGCCACGCGTCTACTGCCATTTAAGTCACAGCGGCCATTACGGCATGGTGAATTCTCAGGAGGGTTACCACAATCTGATACGTTTTCTGTTCGGCGACCATCGGGTGGTTTTGCGTCTGGTGCCGGAAAAATTGCCGCTGCCGCCCGCCATCCGTAAGGAGTACCAGGCCAAAAAGCAGGTTCGCGGCTCCTACCTGTTCGAATGCACCATGATGCCCCGGGGCGAGGTCCCGATTCCCCTTACTGACCGCCGCGCCGAGCATGCTTCGGCGGTTTTTCGGACCTTTGACGAGTTGTTTTATCCGGAGCGCGAGCAACTGTCACAACCCAGATACCCCGTATTGGGCAGCATTTTTCTTGATTCCACAAAAATCACCTCTGGCAAAACCATGGTCTTTACCGTGGATCTGGCTGTACGCAGCACCGATTTCTGGGTCGACGGCTTTCTGTCCATCAACCGCCGCATCCCGGATGAAAACCTCTACCGCGACAAAATTGTGCTGAATGTTGTGTTAAATAATGAGGGGTGGACGCTACGCTATGTCGAGTCGGACAACAACTGGGGCGAGAATCGGGGCAGCGAACTAAGTCACGATGAGAACGGGTTCTATATCCCGCTCAGCAATCGCAAAGGGTTTCGCGCGAAACTCTACTTTGATCTGTCCACTTGGAAATAATCGAAGTGTCCATTTCTATTCCTTTTTGAATTGAGAAATTTAAACTTCAGGAAGTTGTAGCGTCGGTCACCCGGATAAACATATTTTTTCAAAAGTCTTGTCGTTCTCTTACTCCTCGGTCTTTGAGTTCGCCATTAAAGCTTCAATCTCCCGCTCTCGGCGGTTTTTCCCCTGACTGCCGCGACCACCAGCATTGGTTGAATGAAGTGACATAATAGACGAAGGATGCAAGTCTGGAGCGGCTTCAAAACGGGTAATGCCACCAGGAAAGGACTGTTCAATATCGGCGGGATTGTAGAACCAGTGCACCGGCATGGCGAGGGCATCGGCCACAAACATGTTTTTAAGCGCTGCTACGGCTTTTTTCTGTGACAGATTCATGGAGTCATCCTTTTTTGCTCTGCTCCAGAAGCCCATTATGTCTGGCCTCTTCTCGACAGACCAGAGTACAGGGAAAAGCAACAAAGGGCATTTTGAAGATCAACTCACAGTGATTCTGGTCGAGTATCTTCAAGCGGTGACCGGTTTCAGGGGCCTTCTAACCGCCTTGACCGAAGGTCGCCAGACGCGTCATCGGTGGGTATCGATCAGGACGTTGCAGATCTGCTGTGGCGATGCACTGATGAAATGTCAGATCTGCATTGGTAGGTAGCGCCAGTTTTGTTATTAATGATTTTATTTAAAACCACATAATACGTTTACAATCAAATATTTTATAATTTGTCCAGGACAAATATACACTTTATGTGGAAGTCTGGCAACTAAAGCTGCCGGCATGGGTGTGGAAATGCAGGATTTATCGTAAGCAATTCCTTGTGTTACACTTCGGAGAATTAAAGGGATTATTCCTGTTATTATAAGGAGATAACAACCTTGACAACTCTGGCATTTGATGTTTACGGGACACTTATTGATACGCACGGTGTCGTGACATTACTGGAAGAACTGGTCGGCGACAAAGCCAATGCTTTTTCGAAGACCTGGCGTGACAAGCAGCTAGAGTATTCGTTTCGCAAAGGGCTGATGCAGAACTATGAAACCTTTGCCGTCTGTACCAGCCAGGCCCTTGATTACACCTGTGTCTCTTATGGAGTCACTCTGAGCGCGGAACAGAAAAAGGAATTGTTGGCCATCTATCGTGTCCTGCCGGCTTTTGATGACGCGAAAGACGGTCTGAACCGATTGAAAGACGCAGGACATCGCCTCTTCGCTTTTTCCAATGGCACAGCTGATGCCCTGGAAATACTGCTTAACAACGCGGGTATCCGCGAGTTGTTCCTTGGTGTTGTCAGTGTCGATGAGCTCAAGTCATTCAAGCCGAATCCGGCTGTTTATAGTCACTTTCTTCGGAAGTCAGGGGCGATCGGAGGGGAATCGTGGTTGATTTCCAGCAACCCGTTTGATGTGATCGGTGCGATATCCGCAGGCATGAAATCAGCTTGGGTTCGTCGATCCCCGGAGGCCATTTTCGACCCTTGGGGAATCGAGCCAACGATGACGGTTAGCGGTCTGATAGAGCTTGAGGATAAAATTTCACGAAGTTGATTTATCATCTCCTCCAACTGGCCATTGCCGTCCGGTTTAGAAAACCATGCTAGACTTAAACTACGAGCTTACTTTTCTCACAAGTCACCACTTGTTGAACAGGAACACCCCGCTTGAATCGCCAGGCGGGGTGTTCCTGTATTGCGCCTATTTCAGGACATCTATTGGCAGTTTTCAGCATTGATGCGATAGACGGATAACCGACTCCTGTCTTGCCAACAGGGTAACCCTTGGGCAGTCATCATTTTATCCTGAGGGAAGGACTGAGCTCAGGATATGGAGATTTTCAGAACACTGGAAAAGTACCACCAATACTATACAACGATACTATAAAACGCATTGGTTCCACTGGATAATCAACTTTCAGGAGCGGAAATTATCATAGCAGCTTGGTTATTGGTCATCGCCAGACCGTGAATCTTTTGCCAGGTGACTCCTTTAATCTATTTGAATGGGAGGGTTGAATCCTGAGTTACTATTGTAATTGACGTCACCGGTGCTCCCGGTGGCCCGCTGCGACTCTGATAGCGAAGAAAAACACCATCTTGCTCACGTAACCAATAGTTGGCGCTCCAGAATGGCGCCCGCCAGCCGGTCGGTTGTATTTTAAGCTGGATAGTTGACTCTGAATCATTACCGATATCAATCAGGGTGTTTTTCTGTCGAGTAACTTGAAGCCGATGAACATCCAGGGTATCAGGCCGGATTGACCAGAAATGGATAGTCTTTTTTTCATGATCGGTGAATTGCCTCAATGAAACAGAAAGGGCCTGATACCAGGGCGCTTCATCGATTGGTTCTTCTTGGTTGACGACTTTTCCTTTAAATATCCCCTGCATGACAAGGGTGTTTCCCCTTCTTTCGACCATCAGATCGGTTTTGGAATTGGAGTTCTGTATCTTCCAGCTCAACGTTGACAGATCGTTGTTAAACCTGGTTTCCGTCAACTCCATTTGTTGTCGGGTTTGCAGATGGAGTGTTGCACTTCTGCTCAGATGCCAGTCGAAATAATCGATCTGAGAACCGGTTTGTTGCTGATAGCGATAAATTTCAGCTTGCTCAGCCTTTGTCTGCCACGGAGCCAGGGCCAGTATCACGCACACCAGAAGTAGAGATCGCAAGAAAAAACAGCTCATGAAGTTCTTCCTGATAAATAGATGGTCCCAGATTACATAAGAGAATTTTGTCAGAATGGTGTGAGGACATCAGAAAAAGAACGATATGGCATTGAAGGAAATCGATTTTATATATACAATGTATATACGTTTTTGCCGTTCAGACCGGAAACCCATCGTGACTTTTAATTTCGAACTGAAAAATTCTGATCTCTTCAAAGACCTTCGGTCGATTTCGGGAATGCAGGTACGTGAAGAGAGGACGGAAACCCGGCAATTAAGGGTTCTTGATACCGTTGATTGGTCGATCTGGTTGTCGGGACGGGTGTTAATTGCTACCGGTAGTAACCAGATGGAACTTATCGCCGCCGCTGATACCTGCGAGGCACGTGCTGACCTTACGGGAACACCGCTGCTGGCCAGTGAGTTACCCGAACTTATGGGGTCGAAACTCAAAAGGTTAATGTCGGTGCGGGCCCTGATTACGCAGTTTAGCTGTCAATGGCAGGAGCGCTCTCTGGTTTTTTTGAATGCAGATGACAAGATTGTTGCTCGGTCCACTGTTTATCATATCGATAATTCATCAACCGCAATCCCCGTATTTTTAACATTACATCCCCTGCGCGGTTATGATCAGGAAGCACGATCGATCGTTAACAGTCTTGATCCGGTGGTAACTGCCACGCCGACAGTACTGGACTTGAGATTTCTGCTGGAACGCTGTGGACTGACGCCAACCCCCCTTGCAACCAGGCCGGAATTTCATCTTGAGGCCCATCAGCCCACGGAAGAAGCGGTTCTTGTGATGGTTGCCGAGCTATTACGTCTGGCGCGGCAACAGGAAAAGGGGCTGATCGCAGATATCGACACAGAATTTACTCATCAGTACCGGGTCAATCTGCGCAAAGCGCGATCATTACTCAGCCTGTTAAAAAAAGAACTCTCCCCACAGCGTTATCGCGCCGTCCAGGTGCCATTGAAGAACATGGCGAAAGCCACCAATCGACTGCGCGACCTCGATGTTTTTCTGCTTGATCAGAATAATTACCGTGCCATGCTGCCGGCCAATTTCCAACCTGGACTTGATGACCTGTTTAAACGGTTGAAGCGCCGTCGCCAGCAGGTCTGGCGCAAAGTCACGGCAACCCTAAAAAAGGAGGAATATCTTGATAGCGCTAAGCAGCTTGAGCGGCGGCTAAAAGAACCGCCGGATCTCTCTGCCCGGCGTTCTGGTACGGCGATAAAGAAACGGGTCAGTCGCAAGATTTTATCACAATATCAGAAGATACAACGATATGGTGCCCGCATTGATGCTGAAACCCCCGACGAGCAGGTTCATGAATTACGGATCGAAGCAAAAAAGTTGAGGTATCTGCTTGAACTGTTTGCCGAACTCTTTTCTTACGATCAGGTGCGGCGATTGATCAAGGCACTTAAAAGATTACAGGACAATCTTGGACGTTTTAATGATTATTCCTCCCAGTGCTTATTCCTGGAATCTTTGCTTAGCAGTCCAGGAATAAAAACGGCCGAGCGTGATGCTATCAGCGGACTGATCGCTGTACTTTTCAGCAAACAAAAAGATGAGCGGGAGCAGGTGGTTGACATGATAGCGGATTTTTCCGGCACCGAGATTGCCGAACAATTTCAACAACTATTTGCCCCTGCCGCGGCAAAGGACGATGGATCATGAAAATACTTGCCTGTTACAGCTTCAAGGGCGGGGTAGGTAAAACCGCCGCTGCTGTCAATCTGGCCTACCGGGCGGCACAATCAGGGCAGCGGACCCTCTTGATTGATCTCGATCCCCAGGGGGCCTCGTCCTTTTATTTTCGAGTGCGCCCGGATGGCAACAGCAAATGGAAAAAGCAGACCTTTGAGGCTGCTGATGCGCTGCTGGCACAAATCAAGGAAAGTGACTATTCCAACCTGGATCTTATTCCGGCACAACGATCCCTGCGCAATCTCGATATTCTGTTAAAACAGACTGATTCCAAAGAAACGGTGCTGCGGCGCCTGTTGAAAAAAATCAGTCACGACTACGATCTGATCCTGCTTGACTGCCCTCCCTCCGTCAGTCGATTGGCCGAAAACATCTTTGTTGCCGCCGATCTGATTCTGGTGCCGGTGATTCCTACCCCGTTATCGGAACGCACCTATGATCAATTGGTGCGGTTTTTCAAAGACAAGGACTATGACCTTAAAAAGCTTCTCCCGTTTTTCTCCATGGTCGATGCGCGTAAGCAGCTGCACCGGGATACTGCCCTGGCCATGCGTCAGCGTTACAAGCGTATTCTGCGCCATGCCATCCCTTATTCCACCGATGTTGAGCGGATGGGTCTCCACCGCACTCCGATCGATCTGTTTGCCCGTGGGCGACAGGCGAACAGGGCATATCTGGCTTTATGGGAAGAAATCGGACAACAGTTTAAGGGCTTTGGATAAATGACTCACATGGAAATTGAACGCAAGTTTCTTGTTGCCTCCCTTCCGGCGGGGTTACTGGATAACCACCAGGGAGAAAAGATTGATCAGGGTTATCTGTTTCTTGAAGACCAGAC
>RRYU01009899.1_pt1 | contig 13789 bp, 12 predicted proteins | sample 2162651 | NCBI WGS metagenome assembly RRYU01 (sample SAMN10267283, study PRJNA491782) | microbial mat metagenome | isolation source: biomat in the production well | place: Japan: Minami-Kanto gas field, natural gas well KTG3 | collected 2017-06 | reverse complement strand
AAAGCTGAAGCGGAAGCTCGTGCTAAGGAAGAAGCTCGCCTCAAGGCTGAAACTGAAGCCAGGGCAAAGCGTGAAGCTGAGGAAGCAGCTCGTGTTAAGGCTGAAGCAGAAGCCAAGGCTAAACGTGAAGCTGAAGTTAAGGAAGAGGCGAAAGCTAGAGTTGAAGCAGAAGTCCAGGCTAGGAAGAAGTTAGAAGCTCAGAAAAAGGACAGAGCCTCTCTTGCCGCCAGTACTCAAGCTATAGCCCTAGAAGAAGCCACAACGAAAACAAAAAAGACAAAACGCAAGAAGAAGTGGTTTCATAAATCCAGCGATAAAAACATTGATAATAGTCAGAAACATCGCAAGCCAAGCGCCGCGGAGAGTTCCGAAGAGAATCAGCAATCTAATCGAGATCAAACTAAAATACATAATGCTAATGCTGATAGTCCAAAAGTTACTCGGGGCCGTAATAGCATATTGGCGAATAGTTCGAAACGCGACGATTCGCCCAGCTTGAATGCTGAGCCAAGCAGAACTGCTGACGGTAGTTCTCGCGATAATAAGGCTAACCAGGAGAAATTGACTCCGAGTCGGGAAAAACTACCGCCTACCATTGATTCCAAGTCCCCCCATAGTTCTCAGAAGGACGAATGTAGAACTTCCTTCAAGCCCATTCAACCTATTGATAATAACCTAGTTGGCGAGATTCCCGCGGGGCAGGCGGTTGAGCCAGGTGAAAAGAAAAAATCTGGTAAGAGCAAAGAGTCGGTTGGACGGCTTTTCGCAAGAAAGAAAGAGAGTACAAAGACATCTGGAGCCACGAGTAAGAAGAATCGTGGAAAATCTGGACGAACGATAATCGGTCTCAGGGGGGCGATGTTCAAATCTACGGATTTGCGCACAGGTATCGATCTAGGATCGAGCAGTGTAAAGCTAGTCCAGTGTAGAGGTAGAGACCGCCTCAGTGAGGTGACGATCGTCGCTAGCGAGAACTTGCCACCGGTTGTAAATAGAAATGATGAGATGGACCTGGAGCGCAGGACCATTGAGGCCTTAAAAACACTACTTGATCGACACGAATTGAATAAGAGGAACATGGGTCGCATTGCTGTTTCCGTTAGTGGCAAGGAAGCAAGTGTCCGTGAAGTTGAAATGCCGCCTTTGTCTGAAAAGGATTTGCAGTTGGCTTTGCCCTTCGAAGCGAAAACTCACCTAGATATTGAATCCATGGAACGGCCTGTCCTCGCCGCCCAGATTCTTGGTGAGGCTCCAGCACTTGTCGAAAATGGTGTGAACCTCAATCGTGTATTGCTGGTGGCTGTGCCGACTTACTCAAAGAATTTCCCACTTAGAGTTCTAAAGAAAACTGGGTTGGAGCCACGGATCTTAGACTTGGATCTTCTCGCCGGCTTCAACCAGCTCTTTGCAGTGTTGCCTGAGGGTCAGGATCCCAATATGGCTGTTGGCTTGGTGGATATTGGTATGAGGAAGAGCTCTCTCCATATCACGAGTCAAACCGGCGGGATACTGAGCCGTAATCTTGGTTTGGGAGCCCCAAGTTCCTCTTTGGATGAGGAAAGTGTTAAGCGCTTCGTTGATACCTTGAAGCTCAAGATGGCAGAAACAGTGTTCTTCTACCGCCAACGCTATTCGAAGGACATTGCTGGAATCTATCTGTCGGGTGGAGGAGCGCTTGTCGATGGATTAGCCGACCAATTACAAGACGGCATTAAGTTGCCGGTTACCCTGCTTGACCCAATGAAGGGTTTGCATCTTTCCGAATCAGCAAAGGGACAATTGAACGGCGACGGCCCCAGTTATGTGAATGCTTTCGGACTCTGTCGTTGGGGAGATGCGACACATGTATAGCATCAATCTCTATCCTGAATTTGTAGAGCGGCGGAATGTTGCCCGTGGCCGCGTCTTCAAGACGGCGCTTCTATCCACATTCTCAGGGGCAGTAGTCCTGGCCATTGGTTCCTTAGTTTTGAGTGCCTTCCTCATCTCCGACAGAGTTGATTCACTCGATGAGGTCGTCTCCGACCATATGAATCGGATACAAAGTCAATCGGCTCTCGAAAAGGAACTGATCAGTGCCCGTGAGATGCTTGAGATCCGAAGTAATCGAATTGATTGGGCGCCGAAATTAGCCATGCTCTCGGAAAAACTCACTGAAGATCTTCAGATCGTTGAGTTCGAAGGTGCCACACAACGTGGAAAGACGGCCAAGAAGCTTGCCATAGTTGGTGAATCTAGAAACAAGGAAATTCAGATTAGCGTCTTCACGGAGTTCGTGAATGTTCTCCGGATCGATCCTCGAATATCCAACGATTTTTCTAGCCTACGACTAGGATCAGTGGGTGGCGGTGCAGGCACACGCTTTCAGATCCTTGGAGACGACTCGGAGGGTGGATCGTGATCGCAGCTCTCAAGAATCTCATCACACCGAAGATACTGGCCATCGGTCTTCTATTTTTGCTTGTAGGCATTTCAGTGGACTTGGCACTCGTCACACCAAAAAGTAAACGCTTGGTTTCTCTTGAAAAGAAACGCTCCGAGCTTCTTGGACAGGTTGCTCAAGCCCAGAACTCCGATCGTGAGAGTCAGCGTTTGCTCGACTACCTGGAATCGAACGGGCTCAGGACAAGTTCGCTCGGTAAAGAAGACCCTACAGCTTTTCTCGGGAAATTGATTGAAGATAGCAAACTGGTCCGTCTGGAGTTGAAAGCTATCGAATCCATCGAGTCTGCCAATCTCCTCCAGTCCAAGTTCTTCCTCCGCGTACACGGTAGTTTCGATCCCACCCTTCGTTTCCTTCAAACTCTTGAGAGTGGAACGCGTTTGGTTGCGATCGATGAAATCAAAATTAACACCGGACTGGATAAAAAGAAGCTGGAGACCAGGCTAAACCTCTCCATTTATGACCCGCTGGAGAAGCTCCAATGAAGATTCGTAACTCCGATAACAGGGCTTTTTGGGTGCTATGCGTAGGCTTGATGCTTGCTGCGGCATTCTTCGGTGCTCGTGGACACAAGGCTCTTACCATAGGTTCCTTTATCGCTTCTTCCTCGGCAGAAAACTTGCGATCTAGTTCTTCGAGTTGGAAGCCTGACACGATTCTGATCAACCAGAAGGTGAGTTATCTTCAACTGGCGGTTAACGCTGGACGCGATCCATTCGGTGAAGCACCCAGAAAAAAGGTTGAACCAAAGCCGAAAGACACTGGCTCAGAATCAACCATACCGAAAGCTCCCAAGCCAAAGAAAGTCATACCGCCAACACTGCGGGCGCTACTTTACGACACAGTTGACCCTTCTGCGAAACTTAGCAAGAAAGACAAGGTTTCGAGTTGGCTTCATGTGGGAGATGAATTCCAAGGCTGGAGAATCGTTGAGATCTCACAGAATACGGTAACCATATCGAAGAACGGCAAGTCAATCGTACTCGATAAATAAGGCCCTAGGAGGCTTAAGTAATGAACGCTTCGATCCCAAACTCGCACATTGTCCAACGGATGATGGTCATCGCAATAGCGATGCTATTTGCGGCGATACCCTCCTTCGGCGATCTGGCTCCACAGCCTACCGTGGTGTCCCTGAGTGCGGACAGTACCTCAGTGAATGAGATCTTGGAGATATTGGCCAACCGAAGTGGGCTCAATATCATCACGAGCCCAGAAGTACAGTCTCGAAAAATCTCAATTCACTTGGAGGACACTCCCTTTGATGAGGCGTTCAACCTGGTGGTTCGTGCCGCCGGCTTGGGCTTCGAGCGAGTCGGTTCATCCATTTTGGTAGCGGATCCTGGTCGTCTTGCCGCACCTACGGGTTTGATCTCTCAGGTTTTTGATCTGCAGTATGCGGATGCGGCTGATATGAAACTGATCCTGGAAGTCCTGACAAAAAGCGTCAGCGCTGATGTCGCGAATAATCGAGTAATCATACGTGGAACCCAGTCTCAGTTGGAAGAAGCTGAAAGAATCATTTCTAACGTCGACAAAAAACCGACACAGATCTATCTCGAGTGCCGGCTCATCGAAGTCAACACAAACAGCCTTTATGAACTTGGTGTGGATTGGGAAAAGCTGACGAAGTGGTCGACCATCGTGACCGAGGAGAATCCAGGGCTCAGTAGCCCGGACGCGATGCCCACAGATGTCGGATACACTCCGATTGAAGACGGAGGGAAGCTCTTCCGCCAGTACGAAGCGCTTGAAGTCGCCATCGACGCACTTCTCACCGATGGTAATGCGAAGATGCTGGCCAACGCAAAGATCGTTACCCTTGACGGTGTTCCGGCCGAGATATTCGCGGGTGAAACCGTTCCGGTCCTAATCAGTTCACTGCAGTCTTCCGCTGCTGCGGGTGCCTTCCAGACGGTCGCATTAGACAAGATCGATGTGGGTGTTCGCCTAAATATCACACCTCGCGCAACAGATTCCGGCCACATCACCGCGCTCGTGGAACCCGAAATTTCCAGAATACTTCGTTTCGTCGGCCCGGATGAGGATCTTCCTCAGACCTCAACCCGAAGAGCAAAAAGCCTGGTTCGCGTTCGTGATGGGCAGAAGATCTTCTTGGGTGGCCTCTTGTCTGAAGAGGAGCGCTCCACGGTTAAGAAGGTTCCGCTTCTGGGACAGATCCCCATTCTCGGAAGGCTCTTTTCTCACACGAAGGTTGAGAACATCACCTTGGATCTCTTGATCGAAGTCACTCCGAGAATCGTGGGCGATGAAGGTCTGAGAGTTCCGGTGAGTCAATCTCTGTCTGATGCCTTACTAGAGAGTGAGAGTGGAGAATAGATGAACATCGTTGAGGTTCTCAAGGAAGCTGTGAGGCGTGAAGCCTCGGATATCCTGATTTCCGCCGGGGCTCCCGTGAGTTATCACATTTTCGGTGAGCTCCAACCGAAGGAAGACGGCCATGTGCTGAGTTCCCAGGAGTGCCAGGATCTGACCTATCAGCTTCTTACCGATCGCGGCATTCGCGAGTTCGAGGAGAACTGGGAGCTCGACAGCTCTTATGAGCTTGAAGGCGTCGCGAACTTTCGAGTGAATGCACTCAAGCAGAAGGGGTCGGTGGGTGCGGTCCTGCGTGTCGTTCCCCTGGTGATTCCTCACTACACGGATCTGGGTCTGTCCGAGCATTTCATCAAGAAGCTCGCGTCGATCCCCAACGGCTTGATTCTCGTTACCGGTGCAACGGGCGCGGGGAAGTCATCCACCGTTGCGGCCTTCCTTGAGTACCTCAACAACGAACATCATGTGGCCAAGCACATCGTTACCATCGAGGATCCTATCGAATTCAGGTTGGATTCGAAGGTCTGCGTGGTGGATCAGCGTGAAATCGGCATCGATACAAAAGACTATCTGGTGGGCCTCAAGGGCGCGCTGCGACAGATGCCTCACGTAATCTTCGTGGGTGAGATGCGTGATAGGGAAACCATCGAAATTGCGCTGACAGCTGCCGAGACGGGTAACGTGGTCATTAGCACCCTTGCCACGCAGTCGGCCGCGAAAACCCTCAATCGAATTATCGACGTCTTCCCTTTGGAAGATCAACCTGAAGTGCGAACGCGCCTGGCGCTCACGCTTCGCTGTGTCATCTCACAGGTTCTGCTGCCTCGTTGTGATACGGATGGACGCGTTGCCGCGCGTGAAATTCTGCTCGTGAACAATCCCATCGCAAACTTGATTCGCGAGAACAAGGTTCATCAGATCAACAACGCAATTGCGGGTGCGTCGAAAGAAGGCATGTGCCTTCTGGATGATTCACTTCTCAACCTGATGATGGAGGGCGTTGTGAACGTATCCGACGCCGTGCCTCGTCTTCAGGATCCCATGAAGGCCCAGTTGGTACTGGGCTAGCAGATCAGGAGATCGGCCATGCGAGTTCTCAATACCTTTGGATCGCGATTGCGCATGAGGAGCCTCCTCAATCATTGGGTGGAATTCCGTGTTTTGGCCGTCAGTTATGGTGGGAAAGCCACCCTTACTGCACTTGCCGAAAAGGAATTCCTAAAACTCAAGGGCAAGCTGGCTGTCGACCTCGAGTGGCTCAATTCCATCCTACCCCTGGATCGCAGCGATGATATCTGCCTGAAGGTCGAGTCCATCATGTCCATGATCCAGGATCACAATCATCTTCCCCATGAGGATGAAGAAAAGCCCTGGGATGTCGAGGAATTCGACAAGATCTGGCATGAGCATTTCATCTTCCTGAACCGGCTCAAAGGCATGGAACTAAAAACTCAGACCGAGTCGCCGAGGAAACTCGTGGCGAGCCTGCCTGGTGCTAGAGCACCCAAAAGTGGGCAACCCAAGCGGCTCGTGATTGTGAAAACCGCACCCATGTTCACGGGCTTGATGATCATTGTCTTTCTGCTTGTCCTGGCCCGTGCAATGGGGCTGGAGAACACCGGCAAGGGTCTCAAGCTCAATCCTCCCCAGAGTTTTGGTGAAGCGTTCAGCAACATTGGAGGGTTGGGAAGTGATGTCTGGGCTCAGGTGCAAGGGTTCATGGAACCCATCATGATTACCTACGGACCTCTTTGGACGGCGATCTTGCTGGCCATTCTGTTGAGTGCTTTTGGCTACCTGGTTTTTTCTCATCGCTAGATCTAGGCCCTGGAACGGATTCTAAGGAGAGCCTTTCATGCTGCTGCCAACTTGGATGAATTCTTTGCCATTCATGCCGATCCTGATACTTGTCTTGGGATTGTGCCTGGGCAGTTTCATGAATGTGGTCATCCACCGCTTCCCCCTCGGCATATCCCTTTCTCGACCGCGATCCCGCTGCCCTGAGTGCAAGGAACCCATTTTACCGAGAGATAACATCCCGGTCTTCAGCTACCTCATGTTGCGTGGCCGCTGTCGGCACTGCAAAACGCCCATCAGCTTCCGGTATCCTTTGGTAGAAATGCTTGGCGCTATCAGCTTGCTGACCGCGGCCTTGATGTCCGACAACCTCGCCACGGCAGTACTGCGATCCACTTTCCTGCTCGCCATGATGGCGGTGGTCTTCATTGATCTGGACCACGGCATCATTCCCGACATGATCACCATTCCTGGAATCATTGTCGGCTTCGCCATCGCTCCCGCATTGGGAATCAGTTGGGTCGATTCCGGCCTAGGAATTGTGATCGGCGCAGGATGGCTGCTCCTAGTCTTCACCCTCTACAAGGTGATTCGCGGCGTAGACGGCATGGGTGGAGGGGACATCAAGCTTGCGGCCATGTTGGGTGCATGGCTGGGTTGGCAGGGCATGCTCACCAGTCTTCTTCTGGGCTCTCTGGTCGGCACGGCCTTCGGTCTCTACATCATTTTCAAACACAAGGGTTCGGGCCAATCCACCTTGCCCTACGGTCCCTTCCTCGGACCCGCTGCCGCAGCTGTGCTGCTACTTGGATCCCGGCTCTGGACCTGGTTCCCATAGAGCGAGAAATCTGATAAACTAAGACCTCGAGCAATCAATCAACCTGATCTCGAGGTGCCACATGTCAATTGCCAAACACTTTCTCTTTGTCGTATTGCTTCTCGCACCCTTGTTCGCCGAATCGATTCCCCTCTATTCCCCGCCCCTTGAATTCGAAGGTACAAGGTCTTCGCGTGATGTGATCTATTGCCAGGATCCCGACTACGGCATGATCTACCAGATGTCCTCAGGCCAAAACGGGGAAATCGCCGACGACATTCCTGTGGAATTCGTGGGGGAGATGATTGCTACGGTCACCCTATGGCTGGGCGAGTGGTACTACGGTGGTGGACCCTATTGGACCGAACCCGATGGCATTCGTTTGAATTTCTACCATGATGCATGCCCTCCGGAGTTAGTTCCCTACCTTACTGTTGAGGTACCCTGGGTTGATCTCGACAAAGATCTAATCTTCGACAACACCAGCAGCACGGTTTATGAACTCCGTGTGCATTTGGATCCGCCTCTTGAGGTGGGAGAGTTCATGTCCATCGGAGCTACGGCTTTGATTTCCTGGGGAACCGAAGAGCCTTTCACCGGAATCGTTGCAACCCCATGGGAAGTTAGCTATGGGGCTTGTCCCGCCTGGTTGGATGCCACGAATTGGGGATACACGCGATGGACTTCGATCGACAATTTCACTTCGATACCCCAAGACATGGCCTACTGTCTTTCTACAATCGCGACTGATGCGGTGGAGCCTGCAAGCCAACTCGAATTGAGTGCCTATCCCAATCCTTTCAATCCGAAAACTCAACTGCGTGCGCAAATTGAAACGGCCGGCCATGTAAGCCTGCGCATTCACGACATTGCTGGGCGCCATGTCGCAACCTTGTATGAAGGTCAGCATCAGGCAGGTGAATTCACTGTGGATTGGAACGGTCGCGACCATGCTGGCCGTGTGCTCAGCGCGGGTCTTTACTTCGCCCTGCTGGAATCGAGTGGAAAACAGTCCCGTGAGCGCTTGGTCCTTCTAAAGTAAGGATATTTTAAAGCCGACTCACCCTTCGCGCGGCTTCGGCGATGCGTTCCGGCGCTTCACAGGTGTAGCAGAAGCGGGCCCATCCATCGTAGTCATCGCCGAAATGCTCGCCGGGACTCAGGCTCACGCCAGCCTCGAGCATTCGCTCGAGTTTTTCCTCTTCGCTGAGCCCCAACCACCGATCTCGTAAATCCAGGAAGAGGAAGTAAGAGCCCTGGGGCGCGAGATAGGGCAGATCCAAATTCTCCTGGGCCGCGCGAAGTCCTTGCAAGTACTGAGCTCGCAGGCGAGGAATGATGACTTCTCGCCGGGTGAGCCCTCGCAGGCCTGCCTGCTGCGCCGGACGATTCACCTCGTAACCTACTCCCACTTGCCCGGGGTTTAGGGCCGCGATGGTCCCTGCTGGGGCGGCAACATAGCCCAAACGCAAACCCGCCGCAGCATAACTCTTGGAATAACTGAACACGCTGACGCTCCGCTCGAATGCCTCGGGAAGCGACGCGATGCAAGCATGCTCGAAGTCTGCCCAGAGGAAATCTTCATAGGCTTCGTCGGCGATTATCCAGAGATCGTGTTCTACGGCGAAACGCGCCAAGGCTTTTATCTGCGCCGGCCTGAGCGCCACACCGCTGGGATTGTTGGGACTGTTGAAATAGATCGCGCGAGTTTTGTCACTGAGATAAGGCTTGATGAGGCCGGGCAGCTCATCATCGGAAACGGAATTCACGCGATCGAAGAAGGGCACCTCAACCAACTTGCGTTCGGCGGTCTTGGCCACAACACGAAGAATGGCCCAGTAGGGTGATAGGGTGAGGATCTCATCGCCGGGCTCTAAGAGGCGGCGCATGACCAAGTGCAGGCCGCCGGTGGCACCGAAGGATAGCTGTACTTCTTCCGGCCCCGACACTGGAATTCCATTCACATTATGAAGCTTCTTAGCCAAGCGTCTGCGCAGTTCCACTTCGCCCTGTGGATCACCGTAGCGCGACCAGCGTGCGTCCCAGGTCTCATCCTCAAGCGGCGAATTCAGTTCAGCCGGCAAATCCAGAAGCGTGTCGCCCAAGTGCAAGGCCAGGAAGTCTTTCACCGGTGAGCGTCCCGATGCCACCGCTTCGGTAAGTCGATGGTAAATGGTTTGCTGGAAGGGATGATCGCGCAGCTCGTGAGGGCGGGGCATAAAGACCTCTTTTCGGATGAGAATCCAATATAAGCCTTAGGGGCATGGCTATAAAGGAGCATTGCACGCTGCGGATCCCTCGGCTAGAATCCGTGAGCAATAATTTCGGACCTATATCGCTTATCCCCGCCGCGATCCCGAGAGGATTCCATCAATTGACTCAGGATCTCATCGGAAAGACGGTCGCCCATTATGAAATCCTCTCGCTGCTTGGCGAAGGGGGAATGGGTGTTGTCTATAGGGCCGAGGACACCAAGCTTCAGCGCGAAGTGGCCCTGAAATTTCTGTCCAGCCATCTTCTCAGTGACGACGAAGATCGCGTTCGCTTTCTCAACGAAGCTCGAGCCGCCGCGTCTTTGAGCCATCCCAATATTTGCACCGTGCATGAGATCGACGAGGTGGATGGCCATACCTACATCTCCATGGCCTACCTCGAAGGAAGTAGCCTGAAGGATCTTCTCACGGAAGGCCCTCTCGATCGCGACGCGTCTCTAGCCTACGCTCTGCAAATTGCCGACGGTTTGGGTGAGGCACACGGCAAGGACGTGGTTCACCGAGATATTAAACCCGGCAACATCATGATCACGCCTGCGAGCAAGGCCATCATTACCGACTTCGGATTGGCTAAGACAAGTGGCTCGCCGGAACTAACTCAACTGGGTGCGGCCGTGGGTACGGCGGCCTATATGTCTCCTGAGCAGGCGCGCGGGGAAGCGGTGGACAGTCGCAGCGACGTCTGGTCCCTGGGCGCTTTACTCTATGAAATGCTCACCGGTCAGAAGGCCTTTCAGGGCGATCATGAACCCGGTGTCATGTATGCCATCTGTCACATGGAACCACGCGGTTTGCAGGGAGATGCCAGTGCTTTCGACGCCGGAGTCACCGGCATTCTTCGTCGATGTCTGCAGAAAGATCCCTTGCTTCGCTATCAAAATGTCGATGAACTGCGCAAGGATCTGGCAGCCGTGGGTGGAGGCGCGGAATTGGCGAGCGCCAAGGCGCATCGACCCTGGAAGCGCTGGATGCCCGCCGCCTTCCTAACCCTGGTTCTGGCTTGGGTCGCCTTAGATGGACCGGGCAGCTCTTGGTTGCGCGGCGGCCAGGACATTCCCGAGCGGAAGTACTTGGCCATTTTGCCCTTCGCCAATATCGGCGGCAATCCCGAGAACCAAGCTTTGGGTGACGGCCTGCACGAGTATCTCAGCAGCAAACTCACGCAGCTTGAAGGGCTTCGCGACGCGTTTTGGGTGGTGCCCGCAGCGGATATCCGCAAGAGCGAGATCACCAGTCCCATGGAGGCACGTCAGGTTTTCGGAGTGAACTTGGCCGTGGTGGGCAGCGTACGGCGCGACAACGGCGACATCACTCTGACACTCAATCTCACCGACCCCGACAGCCACCGCACCTTGAATTCCGCTGTTTTGGAAGATTCGGTGAGCAAGGCCTCCGTGCTTCAGGCCGATGTCCTGGGCGCCTTGGTGGATATGCTGCGCGTGGAGCTGAGTCCCGAGGAATTGCTGGCCCTGGAAGCGGGGCTGACTCAGGTGAGTCTGGCCCAGGAGTATTACCTCAAGGGTCTGGGCTTCATGCAGGATCTCGACTATCTGCAGCGCCGGGCGAAACTGGACGCGGTGGATACGGCTATCGAGTTCTTCATTCAAGCCATCGAAAAGGATCCCAACTACGCTCTCGCCGAGCTAGGAATCGGTGAGGCTTACTGGCAGCGCTATCTCTGGAGTCGCCAGGAGCAGTGGATTCCCAAGGCGGTTACCCACTGCGAACGATCATTGGAACTGGACGATGAACTCCACGACGCGCGCATTTCCCTGGCCGTGATTTTCCGCGAAATCGAAGAGTGCGATCATGCCTTGTCACTGCTCCAACAGGTAATGGTCGAGGACCCTTCGAACATCCGCGCCCTGCGTGAACTGGGCGATAGCTACGCCAAGCATGGAGAAGCCGCGAAGGCCGATTCAATCTTGAGGCAAGCTATTGAAATCCGTCCCGATGATTGGGTTGGCCATCAGAAGCTGGGCTTGTTCTATGTGAATCAGTTTCGATTCGAGGAGGCCATCGCGGAGTTTCAGCAGGTGCAGGCGCTGACCCCTCAGAACTACTTCCGTGGCTACACGGATCTGGCCGGTGTCTATCTCTACCTTGGTCGTTTTGATGAGGCCGAGGTTTCACTGAAGCAATCCATCGACATCAAGCCGAGCTACAATGCGCTATCCAATCTGGGTACACTCCATTACCTGCAGGGCGATTATCAGGCGGCCATCGATTCCTATGAAGAAGCCCTGGCCTTGCATGATTACGACTATCGCATCTGGGGTAACCTGGCCTCGGCTAAGTATCGCCTTCCGGAATACGAGGTGGAGAGTAACGAGAATTTCAGTAGGGCTGCCGATTTGGCGGAGGATATGCGCATCATCACTCCTCATGATTCGGCCATGCTGTCTCGCTTAGCAAGTTACTATCAGGTATTGGATCGCCGAGAGGAGGCAGTCGGCATTTTGGAAGAATTGGCCCAATTGGAACCGGACAACGCCGAAGCCTGCTTCCAGGTGGGCCACACCTACGAACAGTTGGGTGAGAGGGAAACTGCTTTGCTTTGGCTAAGACGTGCACTGGAAAGAGGCTATCCCGCCTCTAAGATCGAGAATGCACCGTCATTGGAGAAGCTAATCCAAGATGATCGTTGGAAGTCGAACTCACATTAGAAGAGAATCGAAGTATAATCTGAACTATAACAAGGAGGATGCACATGGTTGACGATGGAATCGCCACTGAAAAAATCATCCCCAACCCGAAAACGGGTGAATGCTGCGTCGTCTACCCCGGCGCCCAAACAGGATTACATGTGGGTGACATCCTGCGTTGGGATGCTACCGACTGTCCCAAGAATCTGAAAATCCAGTTCCCCACAGCTAGTCTATTCGGCGTGGACTTTTTGGATTTGCCTGCGGGCGAAACTGTCAGTAAGGACATCATCGGAAGTACTGCTGGAGAGCCTGTTGTTTACGAAATTACCATTGTGGATACAATGTCGGTGATTAAAACAGAGGGCGGCGTCGAGCCCACAATCATCATAGGTGACTAGCCGCGCCGCCGATTAAGGAGGATGGAATGCCCGAGCCCAAGCTGGCGCTTGCGACTGATCACATAGTGACTTTGAGCACGAACCCCACAACCGGGGAAGATGTAATCATCGACACTGCACAGCTAAATGGTATCAAGGCAGGTGACAAAGTCATCTGGTCGGCCGAACAGGCGAAGAACGATTTCAAAATAGTGCTTCCCGACAACCAAGTCTTTGGCCTTGAGTCCTTCACCTTGTCCAAGGGGGCGCGGATTGAGAAGAAGGTCGCAGCGCAGGCCAGCCTCGGACTGGGGCAGGACTACGTGATCTTCAGCATTCAGACCTCGCGTAAGGTCAAGACGATGGGTGGCGTGGAGCCCACGATCATCATAGGCGGCTAGGCACCCGAAAGACGGCATGAGCAAGAAGAACGAAGCTGAAATTCTTCGCGAGGAGAATATGCGCTTGCTGCGAGCGGTGGAGGAGCTCTCCACCCTCAACGAACTGGCGCGAGCCATCGGTTCGTCCTACAGCACTCAGGAAATTATCGATGAGATCATTCTCCGTTCCGTGAAAGCCGTGGATGCGGAACAGGCCACCATTACCCTGCTCGATCGCAAATCCCCCTCGGAAGCCAAAACCCTGGTGAGAGCCTTGGGCAGTTCCGCTTCTCACACCCAACTCCATTTGGATCAGGTACTGCTCGGATGGATCATGAACCATCGTGCGCCCCTGCTCAGCAATGATCCCGAAGGCGATCCACGTCTTGGAAAAATGAGCGGTCAGGCCATCAGTTCTCTCGTATGCGTTCCCCTCATGGCCAAGTCGGAATTGGTGGGAGCCCTTACCGCTTACAATAAGCGTAAGGGAGCTGAGTTCAGCGAAGCCGATCAACGTTTGCTGGCCATCATCGCCGGACAATCGGCCCAGGTCATCGAAAACGCCCGGCTTTACGAAGAGGAGCGGGCACTGCACGAGGTGCAAGAAGAGTTGCGCTTTGCCCGGAAGATCCAAGTGGGTCTACTGCCGAACAAGGCTCCTGAGATTCCCCGCTATCAGGTTGCAGGTGCCAGCCATCCCGCAAGAGAAGTGGGGGG
>RRYU01018123.1_pt1 | contig 13804 bp, 15 predicted proteins | sample 2162651 | NCBI WGS metagenome assembly RRYU01 (sample SAMN10267283, study PRJNA491782) | microbial mat metagenome | isolation source: biomat in the production well | place: Japan: Minami-Kanto gas field, natural gas well KTG3 | collected 2017-06 | reverse complement strand
AGGCTTACTCAGCAAACGCAATCGTGTCCTTCAAACAGCCAACAAGAATAAGATGAGTGATTCTCCACTCTTCTGGGCACCTCTATGTATTGTCATGAGCGGTTCAAGTGCAAGGCGAACGGAGCGCAGAAGCCGGAGTGTACACTGAGTACATGAGGATTTCGAGCATCGCTCAACGACGCAATTGAAATCGCGGAATAAATAAATAGAGGTACCCTTCTGTTCATTCGCGATTATGTCTCTATGCAGGGCATTTGAAAATTCAGAAAAGAATATATGATATGTCTGAGTGTGTTGCAAAAACAAAAGATTTGCTACGTTTCTTTTGTGTTAAGATGCTTTTTTGTATGGTTTTATGCGTTTGTTTTACGGGTGCTTTTAATGTATCCTTTTCCGTCTTATGATAGTAACGATTGTTAGTTTTTTATATATAATTATATGACTACTTACCGCTCTGCTATAAAAACAAGATTTTTTTATGTTAAAAGGGAGAGCACCGGATGTTTTTTCGGACTCAGAGAAACGAAATGGTCCGGGCTGAAATTTTTTCTTTCCTTCAACGGTTGATGTGCATGATTGGTGAGCAAAGGTTATTTTACATCAAACTGTTGACACCATATTCCTCGTTCCTGATATGGAAGTAATTCGACTGAAAAAAGGCCATGATCTTGCACTTGCAGGAGTGCCGGAAAAACGTCTCGCCAACGCCGGGAGTCCTGCCCGTCTGAAAATCAGACCAGCGGATTTCCGGGGGATCAAGCCGAAGTTGATGGTAAAGGTGGGAGATCCTGTCAAGACGGGGTCTCCGGTGTTTTACAGCAAAGCCTTTCCCGATATGTTCGTGACCGCACCGGGATCGGGCAGGATCGTGAACATTGTTGTTGGCGAGCGGCGTGTTGTCAGGGAGATTGTCATCGATCTCGATAGAACCGAATCATTCGAGGTGTTCGAGAGGTTCAATGAACAATCGGTTGCTTCGCTTGCTCCCGAAAGGATACAGCAACAAATGCTGCGTTCAGGTCTGTGGCCGGTTATCAGGCAGCGGCCGTTTTCATCCGTTGCTAACCCTGAAAAACAGCCGAAAGCGGTTTTTATATCCGCGATGCCTACCGCACCTTTTTCACCCGACATGGATTATGTGCTGGATCAGGATGCCTCGGGATTCCAGATGGGCCTGTCGATTCTGAAAAGACTCACCGGTGCCGCTGTGCACCTTGTTGCCGAAAAAAAGTCATCGAGTGCTGTGCTTGCCGGTGCGAAGGATGTTTTTCATCACCGTTTCAGCGGTCCGCATCCGGCAGGAAATGTCGGTATTCATATCCATCATATCGCTCCGATCAGGAATAGGGGGGACATTGTCTGGTATGTTTCCCTGCAGGATGTTTTGCGGATCGGCAGGTTGTTTCTCAAAGGGAAACTGCCGGTTGAAAAAATCGTGACCGTTGGCGGTGAATCGATAGAAAAAAGGCACTACATAAAAATCCGGCAGGGCATGTTGCTCAAGGATGTTCTGTGGGGCAATCATGTTGAGCAACCTGCCCGTTTGATTTCCGGTGACGTGCTTACCGGTTTGAAAAGTTCGCCGGAAGACCCGCTCGGCTTTTATCACGAAACCGTATCGGTTATACCCGAAAACACCGGGCGTGATTTTATCGGGTGGCTCAGACCGGGCCTGCACAAATATTCCGTGACCAACCTGTTTCTGTCACGTCTTGTGAATAACAGGGGTGCGCATCTCGATACCGGTATGCACGGGAGTTCCAGGGTTATTATTCCGTTCGGCAATATCGAATCCGTTCTCCCCATGGATATTCTTCCGACATTTCTGATAAAAATGATTATTGCCAGGGATATCGACGAGATGGAAAAGCTGGGGATCTATGAGTGTGACCCGGAAGATTTCGCCCTCTGCGCGTTTGTCGATGCGTCGAAGATGGAGATTGCCGAGATTATTCGGGAAGGTCTGGAGTATGTTGAAAAGAACGGTTGAAACATGAGCAGTCTGAGAAAATTACTCGATCGAATAGAGCCCCGTTTCAGTGAGGGAGGCAAGTGGGAAAGATTGGCCCCTCTGTATGAGATGGTCGATACCTTGCTTTATGTACCTGGTACGGTTACCTCCGCTCCTCCGCACGTCAGGGACGCTGTCGATATGAAACGCTCGATGTTTACGGTGATTATCGCGCTTCTGCCTGCCCTGATCTTCGGGATGTACAATACCGGTTACCAGGCTTCTCCCGATGCGGGTTTTGTGCAGAATATGGTGACGGGAGGGGTTGCGGTTGTACCGCTTATCCTCGTTTCGTATATCGTCGGGGGGCTGTGGGAGCTGCTTTTCGCGGTTGTCCGCCGCCATGAGATCAACGAAGGGTTTCTTGTTACCGGGCTGCTTCTGCCGATGACCCTTCCTCCGGACATTCCGCTCTGGATGGTCGCTCTGGGTATATCGTTCGGGGTGGTTATCGGAAAAGAGGTGACAGGCGGAACCGGATACAATGTTTTCAATCCTGCGCTTGTGGCCCGCGCCTTTATCTTTTTCGCCTACCCTGGAGAGATGACCGGTGATCCTGTCTGGTCGCTTGCCGATGACCTGACCGCAGCAACACCTCTTGCCGTCGCAGCATCGGTTGAGGGCGCTGACGCGGCAGCGCTGGTATCCGGTACAGGCTACACGGTCAGGGACATGTTTCTCGGCCTGATTCCCGGCTCGGTCGGCGGTACCTCGACGCTTGCCGTTATACTCGGTGGGTTTGTTCTGATTGTTTCCCGAATAGCCAACTGGCGTATCATTGCGGGTGGGCTTGCCGGCCTGGTTGCCGCCGCATTGTTTGCAAACCTTCTTGCCCCTGCATCACAGAATACCATGCTTTCCCTCCCTCCGCTCTATCATGTTATCATGGGCGGTTTTGCTTTCGGTATTATTTTTATGGCCACGGACCCGGTCAGTGCCGCCCAGACCGATACAGGCCGGTGGATTTACGGTATACTGATCGGAGTACTTTGCGTGATGATCCGTGTGTTGAACCAGGCCTTTGTCGAGGGGATCATGCTTTCGATCCTGCTCGGAAACGCATTTGCTCCGATGATCGACTACTTTGTGTTGCGGCGGAACATTGCAAAAAGACAGAAGGCTTATGCGCAGCAGTAACAGCTACACATATTTTTTCGTGATAACCATGGCGATTGCTTCCGCACTGCTGCTTTCGGTAATGAAAGTAAACCTTCAGGAGCTGCAGGAGTTCAATATGGCGCTGGATACCAAAAAGAATGTGCTGAAAACTGTAGGTGCTCTGGAACCCGGGATGAGCGGCAGCGAGGTCGAGAAACTCTATACATTGAAATTCATAAAAAAGACCGTTCCGGACGGGGAAGGAGGCGAAAGAGAGTATTATCTGTATGGCTCGCCGGAAAGCCCTGAAGGTTATGTTCTTCCTGTATCGGGGAAAGGGGTGTGGTCGACAATCAACGGTTTTATCGCACTTGAGCCGGATAAGAATACCGTCAAGGGAATATCGTTTTATGATCATGGAGAAACACCTGGTCTCGGCGGTGAGATTGAAAAGGATTTTTTTGCGGGCAGGTTTGTCGGCAAGAAAATTTTCAAAGACGGAGAGTTGGTTTCGGTGACTATTGCAAAAAGTAAACTGCTGGAGCAGAGCGAACACGCTGTTGACGGTCTGAGTGGCGCCACGCTGACAACAGGAGCTATAAACCGTTTTTTGCGCGCCGACCTGACGGATTATCTCCAGTTGCTCAAAGAACGTGATGAAGAGGATACATCATGGCAATGAAGAAAACACTCGATACATTTGCCGGACCTTTGAGCCGCAGCAATCCCATTACAACACAGGTGCTCGGGATATGTTCCGCCCTTGCGGTTACCGTCAAAATGGACACGGCACTGGTAATGTCAGGTGCACTCATTTTTGTGCTGGTAGGTTCAAACGCCATTGTTTCAGCATTGCGGGATCTGATCCCCTCAAGGGTCAGGATAATCGTCATGCTGACAATTATCGCGACACTCGTAATTTTTATCGATCAGCTTTTCAAGGCCTATCTGTACGATATCAGCAAGCAGTTGAGTATTTTTGTCGGCCTGATTATCACGAACTGTATCGTGCTCGGCAGGGCGGAGGCCTTTGCCCTGAAAAACACCGTGTGGGAGTCGGCTCTCGACGGCCTGGGGAATGCTCTGGGGTACGGTCTTATCCTGCTGCTTGTCTCGGCGGCAAGGGAGCTTTTCGGCAGCGGGTCGCTGCTCGGTTTTCAGATGGTCCCGGATTTTCTTTATGTCGAAAACGGAGGATGGTATGTAAACAACGGCCTGATGCTTCTTGCACCGGGAGCGTTTATCATTCTCGGTCTGCTTATCTGGCTGCAGAGAACAGTAACAGGGTACACGGAGGAATAGATGGACGTTGTGTCGCACTATCTGAGTCTTGCTGTTGAAACGATCTTCATCAAGAACATCCTGCTTGCATACTTTCTCGGGATGTGTTCGTTTCTCGCCATATCCAAAAAGGTCGAAACATCCATCGGTCTTGGGCTTGCCGTTGTGTTTGTCAATGGCATAACCGTTCCGGCAAACTGGATGATCAGCCACTACCTGCTGGAAAAGGGGGCGTTGCAGTGGACCGGAATCGCAGGTATGGAGCAGGTGGACCTGAGCTTTCTGACATTTATCGTTTTTATCGCTACCATTGCCGCTATGGTGCAGCTTGTGGAAATGACGCTTGACAGGGTCAGTCCCACGCTCTACCAGTCTCTCGGGATCTTTCTGCCGCTGATAGCGGTAAACTGTGCAATTTTAGGGGCATCACTCTTTATGGTTGAACGGGAATACGATCTGATGGAATCCGCTGTGTTCGGTACGAGTGCGGGGATCGGTTTTTTTCTGGCAATCGTAACGCTGGCGACCATGCGTTATAAACTGAAATATTCCAACGTACCGAAAGGTCTGCGGGGGTTGGGTATAGCAATGCTCCTGACTGGTCTGATTTCCATGGCGTATATGTCGTTCTCCGGTATCGATCTTTAGGGTTCCTCTAACTGGACTAAGATTCTGCCCAATGCTTGTCGCTCTCTCGGCTGTTCTGGTTTTTGTCGCGGTGGTCATTCTGCTTGTCGCCCTGCTGAATACCGCTGCCAGCAAGCTGTTGCCAAAGGGAAAGGTCGTGATTACCATCAATGACGATCATGAAAGCGCTCTGTCGGTCAGTGCCGGGCGCACTTTGTTGTCCACCCTTTCCGATGAAAAGATTTTCATTCCTTCCGCATGCGGAGGTGGAGGCACCTGCGGCATGTGCAAATGCCGGATTACCGAAGGCGGGGGACAGGTGCTCCCGACCGAGCTGAACCACATTTCCCGCTCGGAAGTCAAGCAGGATGTTCGGTTGTCCTGTCAGGTGAAAGTCAGGGAAGCGATGAACATATACGTGCCCGAGGAGATATTCAATATTCGTCAGTGGGAGTGCACGGTACGTTCAAACCGTAATGTTGCGACATTCATCAAGGAACTCGTGCTCGAACTTCCGGAGAAAGAACATCTCGAGTTCAAGGCCGGTGGATACATCCAGATAGATATTCCCGAGTACCGGGACATGCCGTTTTCAGGTTTCGAAATCGGGAAGGAGTACCGGGATGACTGGGACAGGTTCAGGATATGGGAGCTTGTAGGCCGAAACGAAAATGCGACCTTCAGGGCGTATTCCATGGCCAACCATCCGGCCGAGGGCAATATCATCATACTGAATGTGCGTATTGCTACTCCGCCTTCCGATCTCATGGAGAGTGCTCCTCCCGGGGTTGGTTCCTCATATATCTTCAATCTCAGGCCCGGCGACAAGGTGCGAGTTTCAGGTCCATACGGAGAGTTTTTTATCCGCGACACGGAGAGTGAGATGGTTTATATCGGCGGCGGGGCAGGAATGGCTCCGATGCGCTCGCATATTTTCCACCTTTTCAGAACAGTGAAAACCGGCCGCAAGGTTTCTTTCTGGTACGGCGCACGATCGCGCAAGGAGATGTTCTATGATGAAGAGTTCAGAGCCATTGCCGAGGAGTTTCCCAACTTCAACTACCATGTAGCTCTTTCCGACCCTCAGCCCGGCGACGAATGGGAAGGCCTGACCGGCTTTATCCATACTGTGCTTTACGAGAATTATCTCAGGGACCATGAAGAGCCGGAAGAGATCGAGTATTACATGTGCGGACCGCCGATAATGATATCTTCAGTGGACAAGATGCTCTACAGTCTTGGAGTTGAGAAAGAGATGATATCGTACGACGAATTTTCATAGGGACGCCGGTCATGATTGACGATTGAATAACGTTTTCCCATTATTCATTAGTGAATGGTCAGCAATGTAATTAGCTGCAAATGCTTCTGTGAATGGAAGCACTGCCTTGAAGTCATGCCGGACTTGATCCGGCATCCACTGGGGCGTTCAGGAACAATAATGGATATCCGTGCCATTCTCACTTCAAGGCTCCGGCTTTTTGTCAGCTGTTTTCGGTACAATCACCACCGGGATGCTGGAGTCGTTTACCACTCCCGAGCAGACTGAGCCGACAAAAACCTGATAGAGGGTTTTATGCCCGCGGGAACCGAGCAGTATAAAGTCTGCTTTTTCTTTTTCAGCCTGTTCGAGAATTGCCTCGACGGTATTTCCGTGCACAATCGAGAATGTGGTTTCTATGCCGTCCTTATTCAGGGTGTCTGCAATATTCTGCAATCTCTTGAAGTTCTTGTCGTGCAGTATCGGTACGGCGTCTCCTTCTTCAGTGGAATCGGGTTCGCGGTAGTATTTTCCCGGAGGGTGATAATGAGGATCGATTGTTGGATGAAATTCGATACCTTGACCATCCTCAGGCAGAACGTGCAGCAGGGCGACGGTTGCCGAAGAATCTCCAGCAAGTTTCCGCGTGGTTGCAACTACACTATTCGTCAGGTTTGATAAATCAAGAGCGGCAAGTATTTTCATGATCACCCCTCCCTGAGGCTGGTTGTTCAGGTCTTTTTTCTTTTCCCGGCAGACAAAATCTTTTCCGCCTGCAGTTGTTCTGCAGGCTCATTAATGTTTAGCAGGCTGTCAGGATTCTTTACTGAAAGGTAATGAATGGGGAAATCTTCAAGAAATGATCGCAGGGAATTGTTCCCCGCAGCATGCCGCATGAGAAGCGGCAACCGGCTTTTCGGCTCATATATCGCGCAGAGCGGCTCGGGTTTCTCCCCGATGCTGTGACGGTATGCGGTTGCAAAAGAGAAGGGGTTTCGTTTGAGAGAAAGTTCATGCAGAAGGGACTGGTCCATAAACGGCAGGTCACAAGCGGCCACAAGCCAGGATGCTTCGGGAAACAGCCGTTGTGCGGAAAGCAGCCCTCCAAGGGGGCCGATATCAGGGTAGCTGTCAACAACAAGAGGAAAGCCGAACGTTCCGTATGCTTTCTGTTGTTCGGCACGGCAGGAGAGATAAACCTGCGAGCACTGTTTCAACAGCATCTTTGCCGTGTGTACGGCCTGGACCTGCGTATGGTAGGTGAGAAGAGCCTTGTCTTTTCTCATCCGTTTGCTTTTGCCGCCAACGAGAACAAGTCCGAAAACCGGTCTGGTCTGAATGTTCCCATAAAAAAACTTGTTGATAAACCCGGCTATCGCTTCGATATTGTCCCGCTGAAATACAGGGAGACGGCACATATCCGGAATGGATGCAGGATCCTCTGCAATCAGGGCGAGAACATTGGTTACAGTTTTTTTTTCGAGCAGGTCGAGGATTTTCAGGTCACGGTCGACGAGAAGCAATTTGGGCAGCGGCAGCTCTTTCAATCCTTCGACAATGAGAAAATCAACATGAAGCAATCCGGTTTGAAGCATGAGAGGATAGGGAGAACCCAGACCGATAAAAGCATGTTTTTCAGGGTCCGAAAGCATCACTGCTGTTGCGCCGGATTGCCGGATAACATCGGAGTCTTTGCCTTCCCGGTCTATATCGAAACAGTGACAGCCGTGCTTGTAATAGCCGATCGCGTATCGCTTGCTCAGCAGTGAGACAAGACGGGAGATCAACGTTGTTTTCCCCGTATTGGAAAATCCGCAGAGCGCTATTTCAAAAGGGTGGAACGTACTATCAGGAATCATGCTCATGCGGACAGTTTTTTGCCGCGGTTTACCGGTTCATACCCGAAAAACCAGGGAACTCTTCTGCCTGTTCCCTGGTTTTATTTGGTGTCTTAAGGGATTTTGTCGAAATGAGATTATCCCTTGCGAACGGCCGGTGGAAGCAAGCTGTAGAGAAAACCTATACTTGTGGCTGACGGCCCTGAACCTGCCGCTGGATTAAGAGGAAAAGTGCTGCAACAACACCGGGAACCCAGAATAAAAGCGTTAAGAGCCCTACAAGCATAATTGTCCCGACTTCTCTGTCAAGTACGGCTGCCGGTGGGCAGATGACGGCAAGTATCCATTTGCGAATGTCTATCATGGTATTCTCCGGGTTAATGGTTATTATTTTTCCAAAATTTAATACTTATCGGCTGAACAAGCAATGGTAAATGCGTTATTCTCTGTAAAATAGCAGTCTGGATTATCTGCTTTCTTGCAAATTACCGGTAAAATTTTAAATTACTACCCCCCGGTCATGGATACAAGTTCGTTGATCATATTCAGAGACATCGATTCTGGATTTTTAACATAAATATGAAATAGCTTGCATAAGAAATTTCATCCTGACGTGGTTTCGGATGATTTTGAGGAAGTCCTCGAGGAACCGAATTTCAACAATCCGAACACCTCCCCAGACCCGCCAAGTCCTTACGCCGACCTTGAAAAAAGGTATCGAAAGAACAAATTCAACAAGAAAAAGAACTCCTATCCCGAGCTTTTCGGTACTCAGGGGCTGGAATTGTCGGAACGACCGAGTAGTTCGGGTAACAAGGTCAGGAAAAAAAAGTCGACAAAGTCTAAAAGAAAGCCCGCGTCAAAAGCCAACCGATTCAGGGAGGGGAAAGGGCAGCGTCCCAGAATCTGAAAGCGTGCTGAACGCATTCCGGCTCAGAGTCCGGCAGAGAATATCGGCTCATACAGTAAGGTTGTATTTGAAATCTTCCCGCAATACGTTTAGCTTTTCAGGGTAGAGGAATTACCATTCATAAATAACCGCAACATGTTGCTTATCAATCGTTTTATCGGCCTTATCGAAGATCATGCTGAATCACTCTCACTTAAATGGGTGGAGGAGATTCGTTCCAATTCGCTGACCAGCGGTTACGCGAGGTTTTCAAAAAAAGAACTTCACGATATTGTCTTTGCCCGCTTCAGAAAACTTGGGGACTGGATTGCAAAACAGCAGAATATCGACTCGGAAATTGCCCGGAATTTTCGAGAAATAGGTGATGCCCGTGCTCGGGCGGGTATAAAGTCCAGTGAAATGGTATATTCCCTTATCCTTGAGCGAGATATGCTTGTGCAATACGTTAAAGACCAGGGCATTGTTACCGAGGGTATCGATCTCAATCGCGTCATTCAGTTTGGGGAACAACTCAATTTTTTTTACGACAAGGCTATTTACTTTGCTCTTGTAGGTTATGATCGGGCAGTTTGTTCGCCTGAAACCTCTGGAGAAGAGAGTGAGTTTGAAAAGACGGTTGATGGATTCAAGCGCTGGCTGATTCGGGAGTGATCTGGTTTTCAGAAAAAACTTTTCAGGGGGCTCACAGGGCCCCTTTTTTATGTTGCAGCATTCCATAGAGATACATGCTCATCGCGGTGCCCGGTCTTTTTTTCCGGAAAACACTGTTCCCGCGTTTTTGAAGGCAATCGAGCTCGGGGTCGATGCGATCGAACTTGATCTCTGTGTTTCCGGAGACAACCGGGTGGTGGTGTCACACGATCCCTACATGCTGGCAGGGCTGTTTGCTGTCCTGGACGGCAGGGTGCTGACGAAGAAGGAAGAAGCGCAGTACATGCTGTATGCCATGAAGTACCCGGATATTGTCCGTTTTGACTGTGGGCGCGCTTCATCTGAGTTTCCCCGCCAGCAAACGGTTTCTGCAGTAAAGCCGCTTCTTGAGGATGTGTTCTGTTCCGTAGAGCAGCATTGTGAAAAACTGCGGCGGCAGGGCGGGATAATTTACAATCTTGAGGTGAAATCCTGGGTGGAAGGGGATGGTGTGCTGCACCCTGCCCCATGCGAGTATGCCAGGCTTGTAAGCAATGTTGTCGAAGCATCGGGTGTTTCTTCATGCGTTCGGGTGCAATCGTTTGACGCCCGTATTCTCAAGGAGACGAGACAAAATTCGCCCGCACTGAGTCTCGGGTTGCTGGTCGGGACGGGGCAGGATCCCGAAGCCGAACTCGACCGGCTCGGTTTCAAGCCCGATTATCTGAACCCTTTTTTCTCGATGGTTGACGGCAGGCTTGTCGATATGCTGCATGAGCGCGGCATCGGTATCGTTCCCTGGACGGTAAACACGCCGGAAGCAATGCGTACTCTTGCCGGAATAGGTGTTGACGGTATCATTACCGATTATCCTGAACGTGCCCTGGAGGTTCTGCGTGGGTGAAGCCGGAGAAAACACCGCTCAACTGGTCGATCGTTACAACCGGCAGGTTGATTACGTTCGTCTTTCGGTAACGTCACGGTGCAATCTGCGCTGCGTCTACTGTATGCGGGAGGAGCACGGACTGTCCGATGGTCCGGTTGAAGAACTCGGTTACCAGGAAATCTGCAGGATAGTGGATGTTGTCGCTGCTTCCGGTGTCAGGAAAATCCGTTTTACGGGCGGAGAGCCGCTGCTTCGGGGTGATATTGTTGATCTTGTGCGCTATGCGAAATCGGTTGACGGAATAGATACGGTGGTATTGACCACAAACGGTGTGCTGCTCGATCGTTATATCGAAAGGCTTGTCGGAGCAGGGCTTGACGGCATCAATTTCAGCCTCGATACGTTTGATGCAGGCCGTTACGCCGCGATCACCCGGAGGAATCTCCTGCCCGATGTTCTGGTGAGTTTTGCGTCGCTGCTCCGGTATACCGATGCGATTACAGTCAAGATCAACGTTCTGTTGCTGAGAGGAATAAACAGCAGTGAACTTGTTGATTTCGCAGAGCTTACAAGAAAAAATCGGATCACCGTGCGGTTTATGGAACTGATGCCTTTCGACGATCACCAGATATGGCGTACAGGAAAATTCATGGGCGCGGAGAAAATTCTTGAAACACTCAGAAGCATCTACCCTGCCCTGGAATCGCTGTTGGGTCATGCCACTGAGCATTTCAGTTTTTCCCTTCCGGGATACAGGGGGAAAATTGCCATTATTCCTGCATTTACCCGTAATTTCTGTAATCAGTGCAACCGGTTGCGGATCAGTGCAGCCGGCCGGATCATCAGTTGTCTGTATTCCCGGAAAAGTGTCGATCTACTGGGTGCCCTGCGTAACGGTGCCGGTGCCGGACAACTCAGGAGTCTTTTTCAGCAGGCGACCGATATGAAACCGAGAGACGGAAAAGTGGCAGGGGGAAGTGCCTCGAGAACCAGCATGTCCGAGATCGGGGGGTGATTGAGGACGTTGGCAACCGGCAGTCTTCAACAGGCAAAAAGAATGGAAAAAGTTATGGCGGATTTATCACATCTCGATGAGGATGGCAACGTAAAAATGGTCGATGTATCGGCGAAACCCGCAACTATGCGTATGGCAAGGGCTTCAGGGTACATTACCATGAAGCCGGAAACCCTGCGGTTTCTGCAGGGGGAAACCATGCCGAAAGGAAACGTGCTGACAACCGCCAAGGTTGCAGGAATACAGGCGGCAAAACGGACAGCCGATCTTGTCCCGCTCTGTCACCAGCTCAATCTTTCCTGGATTGATATTGCGTTTACGCTTGACGCCGATCGTGTCGGAATACAGGCGACGGTAAAAACAAGGGAGGCGACAGGTGTTGAAATGGAAGCGCTCACAGCTGTGACTGTTGCGGCGCTTGCCATTTACGATATGTGCAAGGCGGTTGACAAGTCCATGGAAATAGGCGGAGTCGGGCTTGAGTTGAAAACCGGCGGAAAAAGCCGGATATCGACCGTTTACAGGCCCCGTACCGCTATTCTCGTGGTTTCGGATTCCATTGCCGCCGGGAAATCCGTAGACAGGTCGGGGCAGGTTCTCAGAGAAGGTTTCGAAAGCGCAGGCTGCCCCGTTGACGCCTTCAGGGTAGTGGCGGACGAGCCGGACGATATAGCCGGTACTGTCGGTGTCTGGGCTCGGGAGGGGGTTGAGCTGGTGGTTATCTCGGGAGGCACGGGACTCGGGCCGAGGGATGTTACCGTCGAGACACTGCTTCCGAAGTTTACCAGAAGACTGCCCGGTGTCGAGCAGGCGCTTTTTCAGTGGGGTCAGGGCAAGACTGCAACGGCAATGCTCTCCAGACTGGCTGTCGGTACGATCGGATCACTGGTTGTTGTCTGTCTGCCAGGAAGCACGGGTGCTGCCAGGGATGCTCTCGAAGTTCTTGTCCCTGAAATTTTCCACGCATTCGAGATGATTAAAGGGGAAGGTCACCGATGATAGAGGTTAAAGAAGCACATGACCGTATCGCCGGTTCCGTTACAGTACTGCCGGTGGAAAAGAAATCGCCGGATACAGCTCAGGGTCAGGTGCTGGCCGAAGATATAAAGGCTGCTTTTCAACTGCCTCGTTTCGATAATGCCGCCATGGATGGTTTTGCCGTACATTGGGAGGATATACGGGATGCATCGGAGGAAAAACCCGTGACACTCAGGGTTGTCGAGGAAATTTCAGCGGGCAAGGTACCGCGGCTTCCGGTAGCTTCGGGGAGTTGTGCCCAGATCATGACAGGTGCACCGATGCCGGCGGGCGCGGATACGGTTGTTATCTTCGAACACACCAGTGGCTTCGGACATCCTGCTGTTGCTGTTTTCAAGGCGCCTGAACCGTGTTCCAACGTGCGTTACGCGGGCGAAGAGGTTCAGGAAGATGAACTGTTGCTCAAGCGAGGCACCTGTCTTACCCCTGCGGAGCTCGGTGTGCTTGCGGCATTCGGCAGACCGGTTGTTTCGGTTTATCGCCGCCCGAAACTTGGAATCGTTACTGTCGGTGATGAACTTCGCAGTCCGGGAGAAAAACTTGACGGAGCGTCAATCTACAACAGCAACCGCTTCTCCCTTGAATCCTGCGCCGTGGCAGCCGGGGCCGAAATAACGGGACACTGGCAGGTTCCCGATGATATCGGTGCGATCCGTGACGCTCTTGTCGAAGCGTTGCCGGCCAGCGATATGCTCATTACCGCCGGAGGCATTTCAACCGGGGAATACGACTATATGCAGCAATTGCTTACCGCCCTCGGTGTCGAACAGAAATTCTGGAAGGTTGCCCAGAAACCGGGAAAACCCTTCTTTTTCGGCAGAGGGGAAACCGGGAACGTCGTCTTCGGTTTGCCGGGCAACCCGGTGTCCGCGCTTGTCTGTTTTCTCGAATACTGTATGCCGACGCTTGCTGCCATGCAGAACAGCCGGTACCATGGAAAAATCGAAGCCGAGCTGACCGAACCGTTTCCCGCGGATAAAAAACGCTATCGTTTTCTGTTCGGCAGAATATGGCAGAAAGACGGCAGGCTTCTCTGCAAGGTTTCACGGAAAATCGAGTCACACATGATAACTTCGCTGGTGGGAGCGAATTGCCTGATCGAAGCGCCTGCTTCTGCGCATCATTTGCCTGCCGGAAGTGTTGTTACCTGTAATCTGTTGCTGTGGAGCACAATGAATGAGTAACCCGGACACTATGGATATCACTGTC
>RRYU01002781.1_pt1 | contig 13812 bp, 11 predicted proteins | sample 2162651 | NCBI WGS metagenome assembly RRYU01 (sample SAMN10267283, study PRJNA491782) | microbial mat metagenome | isolation source: biomat in the production well | place: Japan: Minami-Kanto gas field, natural gas well KTG3 | collected 2017-06 | reverse complement strand
AAAAAAGGCAGCGGTACTATCTGGCCTAGTGTAATACTAAAATACGGTATTGATCGAGAATTAAGAAAACGTCACGACAGGCGCAGATATGAAGAGGAATACCAGAACAAGCCGAAAGTTGAACCAAAAGGGGTGGTTCCGCGTAGCGCTCCGCTGGAGTGTACGCCAGATGGTAAATGTTACTGACGAGTTACCTGGGGTCAGTGCAGGTTCACCAGCCCACTGACCCAGGCCCACAGGGTTCAGCTACGCCTCGCCATCAAAGGCAAACCCAGCATCTTCAACTGCCTTACGGATAACCTCGTTATCCTCCACACCTTCAACTTTTACCAGCCCACCTTCCAGCATAACCTCCACCGTAGACTCTGGTGCAACTGCCTTTATCGCCTGTTCTACAGAACCAGCACAACCGCCACAACTCATGCCTTTAACCCTAAAAACCTTTGACATCAAAACACTCCAATTAAATTCATATACTCAATTCTAACAGGACTATGTTGAAATTTTATGTCTTCTTAACAATAGAGAATTACTTACGACACTCACAGAAGACATGGCCATTGCTGCCCCCGCAATCACGGGACTCAACACACCGAACGCCGCTAAAGGAATGGCTATAACGTTATAGATCATGGCCCAAAACAGATTCTGTGCAATCTTATTATAGGTCGCATGGGAGATAGATAGGGCGTCAGCAACCAACCCAGGTGCACCCCGCATCAAGGTTATTCCCGCAGTATGCATGGCCACATCCGTACCTGTTCCCATGGCTATACCTACATCTGCCGCCGCTAGCGCAGGCGCATCATTTATGCCGTCTCCGACCATAGTTACCTTTTGTCCTTGAGCGCGAAGTTTCTGCACCTCTGCAGCCTTATCTCCCGGCAACACCTCTGCGATCACTCTATCAATAGAGATTACATCTGCCACAGTTTGCGCTGCATGTCGATTGTCACCGGTCAACATGACACTGGTAATACCGCGATTACTAAGACGTAGAATCAACTCACTCACGCCTTCCTTTATCGGGTCGGTGACAGAGATGTATCCAATAGGAGCTGAAGATGCTTCAGGCTCGGCGACCCACATAAGAGTGTGCCCCTGTTGTTCTATATTCTCGGCCTGTTCCAGCATTGAATCCAGTGCTATGGACTCACGTTGCATCAGACGAACATTTCCTATTAGGAGTTTACGCCCATCCACCACTGCCGAGAGCCCCATACCTGGAATACTTGAAAACTCTTGGACCGGCAGTAATTCAATCTGATTATCTTCTGCATGTTGCAGTAACGCTTTTGCTAATGGATGCTCACTACCCTGCTGGGCTGAAGCTGCAACTCGAATCAGTTCCGATTCATTTCCATTAGCTGCACATATTGTTTCTACAGTTGGAATGCCCTTAGTAAGTGTGCCCGTCTTGTCAAAGACAACTGTATCGCTGTGATGCGCCAACTCCAGCGCCTGGGCATCCTTGATCAGAATGCCGTGCTTTGCAGCAACACCTGTACCCACCATGATCGCCGTAGGTGTAGCCAACCCCAGAGCACATGGACATGCGATCACCAACACCGAAACAGCAGAGAGAAAAGCGCTTTGTGGATCACCCATAAACAGCCACCAGGCGAGGAAAGTAACTAGTGCGATTGCTACAACCACTGGAACAAATATGGCTGATATCTTGTCCACCAGCTTCTGCACAGGTGCCTTACTGGCCTGGGCATTCTCGACCATACGAATAATGCGCGACAGGGTGGACTCAGTCCCCATATTGGTAGCACTAATACGCAACATGCCAGCACCATTAACCGAGGCACCAGTCACCTCATCGCCGATCCCTTTCGATACCGGCATGCTCTCACCGGTCAGCATGGACTCATCCAGTTGACTGCTACCTTCCAGAATCACTCCGTCCACCGGTAGGCGTTCACCCGGACGCACTATAACCACAGCATCTCGCTGCACACTCTCGACCGGTACATCTACAATCTTTCCATCCAACTCTATGCGGGCAAATTCGGGACGAAGATCCATCAGGGCACGAATTGCAGAGGAGGCACTACGTTTGGCCCTGCCTTCCATCCACTTGCCAAACAACACCAGAGTAATGACCATGGCCGATGCTTCAAAGTAAAGATGTCCATCGGCACCACCAGTGAGCACTACCCAGGTACTCAGCCCCCAGGCTGCAGTAGTACCCATCATCACCAGCACATCCATATTGCCAGCACCACCACGCAGAGATTTAAACGCGCCAATATAAAACTGTCGTCCAATCCAAAACTGAACCGGAGTAGCAAGGGCAAACTGCAGCCATGGTGCCAACATCCAGTCCACCCCAAACAGCGTCAGCAGCATGGGGATAGCCAGTGGAAAAGTCAGAAGAGCAGAGATAATAAGCTTGTTCTGTTCATGCTTGTTTTGTTGCTTGGCTTTTGCTTCAGCCAAGGCCCGCTGTTCAGTAGAGGTAACGGTTGGAGTAGCGGTAAAACCGGTGCGCGCTACAACAGCTATCAGTTCATCCTGGCTAATGGCCCCGGTATGCACAGTTACAGAGGCTTTCTCCGTAGCAAGGTTAACCGCCGCCAATTCAACCCCCGGCTGTTTAGACAAAACATTTTCCAGACGACCAGAACAGGATGCGCAGGTCATGCCGCTGATATCCAGCTCTATCAGCTCGGTTGGCACAGAAAAACCGGCCTTACCGATCGCCTCTACCACATCATTCACACCGGTAACGCTAGTATCCAGATCCAGACTGGCACTCTCGGTAGCCAAACTCACCTTGGCATCCACAATTCCCGGCAACTTATTCAGTACCTTTTCCAGGCGCGCAGAACAGGAAGCGCAGGTCATACCCTGCACCGGAAGCTTAATACTCAGGTTGTTTTCGCTACTCACTTTTAACTTTTGCTCCCACTAACAAATAACAACTGCTAACAGATTGGCCTCTGCCATACACATATGGTGTAAACTTTGTCACTTATCAAGCTGACAATAAAAACCCAGGAAGTATCCCATGGCAGATTTTCGCGGTCCATTTCCAGGCAATGACCAACCAGAAGTTATTGGAGTACTGCTGACCAACCTTGGAACCCCGGACGCTCCCACGACAAAAGCTGTCCGGAGATATCTGGCTGAGTTTCTAAGTGACCCGCGTGTAGTTGAAGTACCACGTCTTATCTGGTGGATGATATTGCATGGAGTAATCCTGCGTACCCGCCCTGCGCGCTCTGCCGCCGCCTACCGCGAAGTATGGACAGATAGAGGCTCACCCCTCCTAGCTATATCCAGAGACCAGGAATCAGCCTTACAGGCCGCTTTAGAGCAAAGTTCAGACCAGCCAATCAAGGTCGAGCTGGCCATGCGCTACGGCAACCCGTCAATTGCCGCCGGATTGGAGAAGCTGCGTCAAGCCAATGCCAGACGCATTATTGTACTGCCGCTCTATCCACAATATTCAGCTACCACCACGGCCTCTACCTTTGATGCCATCTCAAAAGTATTGCGCAAGTGGCGCTGGTTGCCGGATCTGGAGTTCATCAGCCACTACCATGACCACCCAGCTTTCATAAAGGCACTAGCTACCAGCGCCCGCGACTACTGGCAACAACACGGCACACCGAACAAGTTACTCATGTCTTTCCACGGCATCCCAGAGGACTACCACACCGCTGGCGATCCCTACCCGGATGAGTGCCGAACCACAGCGCGACTTCTGGCCGAAGAGCTGGGACTGGATTCCGAACAGTGGGCCATCTCCTTCCAGTCTCGCGTCGGCAACAAGGAGTGGGTGAAACCCTACACCGATAAGCTACTGAAAGAGTGGGGACAGAAAGGCATAAACAACGTGCACGTGATCTGTCCTGGCTTTCCCACCGACTGCCTGGAGACCCTGGAAGAGATCGCAGTTGAGAACCGTGAATACTTTATCGAATCTGGCGGAGGTGACTACAAATACATAGCTGCCTTGAACAGCTCTCCCGAACATATTCAAGCCATAACTGAGATCATACTTGGAAATAGGCTGGGGACCTGACAGTAGCCTGATGCCTTAGGGTTCCAAACCCTGTCGGCAAATTATCCACAGCTAACAAACTCAGGCTCAGGAAGGGGCAGAGCTTTCCAATCAGATTCGATTTGTTTTATCAGTCTCGTCAGCCTACGTTGTGCTATCCACAAGCCGATCATCTTACCGATTCCAGTTGTGAAGATGACGACAACAACACCAATCCACAGTCCACTCCAACCCGGTATGGTCAAACCTCCTGGCCGCATCGAAAACCAAATCACGCACGCCACTACACCCAACAAAAGACCTACCGCCGCTTTATCGCAACCACAGGCAAAGTAAAGTCGATTTAGGCTTTTTTCCCAAACGAGAATCTCCTCCTTGGGGACTTGTTCTGCTTCAATCTTTATCTGGCCGAAACTACGCACCTGCAAAGCGTTCCAAACCTTGAGCCCCATCAGTTGTGATGGATGTCGAATTATTTGTGTATCACGTTTCATAGCAACCTCAAAAATACGTCACATGTTTTGATGCACGAACCAGCAATGCCTGCCAGTCATATAATCGACTCTGGGTCAGGTCAGGTACAAATGGCGACCAAGGGATAGCCATAAGGTTAGTGGGGTGCTTAACAGATGGTTCCAAGTGCCAGAGATTCGTCGAATGCCCGACTTCGTGTGCAATCACTCTACGATTGATTAACCCACCTCCCACTGGAGGCACCTGATTTCGGACGGTTATATAATCCGTTATCCACAGTGAACAACCAAATGAACCCGGAATATCGCGAACAATAAAACAGGTTATAGGCGCACCATAGCCAGTCAGCCTCCGCCAAGCGCCAAAGAAACAGTTATTGCTCACCTTGGATTGGAACTGACTGCCTGGAAGGGTCCAGTCTGCAGTTGCGGCTGCACCTTGGCACGGAGGCTCCAGTACATCAGCATTACTGTTATCGCTATCAATGATTACCCATTCCTCCGAGACAGTTTCAGATGGTGAAAAGCCGGTGCTATAACGAAACGGTTGAGATGGGATTAGTCGTACATTGGCGTCTCGCATGAAGATATCTACAGCCACCTGAAGGAGATCTACTGCATATGGAGCATCTGCGACGGGCGTACCATTTTCATCCCGTAGTATCACTGTGCAGATTCGTAATTTCTTTTCTGGACGAACGCCAAGACCGCCCAATACAAAGTCCGATACTGAACCGAGGGTATGGATCAAAAAACTGATGGCATTCAAGAGCCACCGAATAAATGCCCCCAGGCCCGGAATACGCATAAGTACTTCGAGGACATAGGCCAGCGCTGAGATGAGCCATCCAAAAATTGATTCAAGTGTTACAAGAATGGCGTTGACGATAGTATTAACAACTTCCCACAATATGCATACTGCGGTCGTAATGAGAGTCCAGCCAACACAAACCCAATTTGCAATCCATACAAGTCCTACACAAATCCATGTAATAAGCCTACAGAACCAATTGCACGGCCACCAGGTGCAACACCGCGAATCCCATTCGTCACATTCGTTGTGGCCTTCATCACGCCATTCATTACACTCTTCGATCCGTTCTTCAGCCCATTCGATACAATTCGCCATATCTATCTAGCCTCTCTTTAAGCAAATAGATGCATCTTCAAATGTGCAACATTGCGGCTAAACCGCGACATCCCCTAGAGTGCAGCGGAAGCGTTCAGTATCGGATTGATCGGCCCTATCAGTGCGGGTAGACCTGTACATGTACCTCCAATACAGGGGACTGCGCCTGCGGCCTGTGGAATTAGCACTATTATTGCGATAGTTACCCATAACGCTCTTTTTATTGACATCGATCTTACCCTGTTAAAATGTGATATTTAAGGGATCCTTTCACATAACATCAGCCTTTGAACCTTGTGTTTTCCAAAGAGAAGCAATCCAAACAATAAGATAAGGGCTATCGGGGGTTCTGATACATTTGTATGGAAATTCTGAACTGCTGCATCACCTGTGAATGCTGTACCAATAAATCCGTTTGTAGAGGTTGCGTCGAAAGTGAACTCGGTGCTACTCCAGTAAATACCCTGCAAACCTGATAGCTCACCATTAACTATGGATAGCAGGTCTCCAGGGGAAAGAGCAGGCCATGGATTGTTAGAAAGGTACAGATCCAAATTAACTGCCGTGTAAAGCGTTGTTAAACTGGGACCTACTGCGATCAGATCAGGAATCCTCCAGTCAATATCCGGGAGCGCGCTTAGAAGGTGCCATTCCCAGTCACTGCCTTTCTTGATATTGCCGCCCATTACATCAGACCGTTTACCATCCTTGTCTTCGGTCCATTGTCGCCAGTCAGTAGCATTGGCAGGTGGCTCACCAAAATTTTCCCACTTCCCTTGATTTGTATTGTTTTCTCGTTCTTCAGGAAACGTCAAGGCTGCTCCATCCTCGGTCCACCAAAAGATAATCTTTCCTTGTGGCGGAACCCAATCTAACACTGGTGATGCCTGAGCAATAGAACCTAGTCCCAAAAAGAGTGTTCCGATAAGCAATACAACAGCAAAATATATTTTGCGAATACTCATCTCCCATCTCCCCTTTCATTACTGAGTTAAATGGTGAATCGTCGCGCTGCAATATCTATTCCATGCATTAAATTCAATCATTTACCGTTTAATGAATACAAAAATGTAAAATTACCTGACGAATGACAGTTGATTTAAATCAATTATCATTCGGTGAATTAAGATAACTTTATAGTGAGTTCAGTGAAGCAGGCTATTGGTGTCGGACTTGGTAACCGTGGAGGACTAGCCATAGTTTTATTTCATTCTCTAGATAAATGATACTGACGTATATTTGCGAGAGTTGAAACAAATTATCCTGGAGCAAAAAGCTTAGATCAGATCTAATAATAGTTACTGCTCCAATCGATTCTTTGGCAACATGAGTCGGGAGAAGTAATGGCAAAGGGACACCAACTGCTTGGTGATGGCACACCTGTGTTACCACTCGTGTTGAGGAAATTCACCGTCGTAAGAACCTAGCGTAAGAACCTAGCCATTTTGGCAGTAAAAACTCGGGATATTTATATCTGTAAAGAGGAGATTAAGCAGTGGGACGTTCGACGCGACCCACCTTGGTAACCGCATCCTCTAACATTATTTCCATCTCTGCTAACTGGATTTCGTTGAGCCCAAGAATTTGAGCCTCTTCACTTATCGCCAATACAATCCCATCGTCTGGCACCTCACCGACACCAATCCTTGCGCAGCCCTGATCCACCAGACGAACCACTTGCAACAGGATATCGTCCTCTTCGTTGAATGGGTTATGATGGTCCCTGGCAATGACACAATAGGTTTCGTCCAGATTCCATTCTCTTAACATCAGACATCCCTGCTCATTGTGCATGCTCTCCATGACCTCCTTGATCACCACATCCGAGAGCACATTCTCTGACTCGAGTTCAGCAGCGATCTCTTCCATGATTTTCAATAAAAAGAGATGTCCTATATCGTGCAACAGGCCGGCGAGAAAACCCTCGTCTCTCAGCTCCTTATAACCACAGCGCTCCAGCACCCACTTGCAGCCAATAGAAGAAACATACGCATTCCCCCATAGCCTTGGCATGTACTTATTGATGATAGGATTGCTTGAGGTGCAGGCACTCTTCTGCGCCTCCATCATCACCAGGCTTGCCACCTGTTTCATACCCAGCCGGATTACCGCCTCACGTATGGTTCCAATACTGTTAAGGCCGGCAAAGAAGGCTGAGTTGGCAGATCGAAGGACATGCCCTGCCAACACCTGATCATGAAGAATCATCTGTTCAATCTGGTTGATCGTTGTATTATCATCCTTCAACACCTGTTGCAGTTTCAGGGCAACACGGTTAAAGACCGGCAGCTCTTGTCCACCACGCTCTATGCGTTCACTAATCATTGACGCAAGTGATTGATTACTTTCCATATCCAGCTCCCACTAGCCTTCTTATCGTATTTAGTGGCCGTGGCTTCTCAATGCGCGGCAAGAAGCGTAAAACCTCTGCAAGAGTAGTTATCCCGTCTGCTGCCTTGACGATCCCATCCTCTTGCAGAGTCACCAGCCCGGCGGAATCTTTACTCACGCTTCGTATCACTGAAGAGGACTGTTTCCCAAGAATCGTATCTTTTATCGCTTCGTTCAACACCAAAAGCTCATGCACACCGATCCGGCCACTATACCCGGTATAACGACAGTGAGCGCATCCTCTGCCCTGTTGAAATTTGGCATCGCCCATTGTTTTGCGTGCATATCCAAGCAGACGCAAATCCAGTGCTGTGGGTATATATGGTTCTGCACAGTGCTTACATATGCGCCGCAACAGGCGCTGCGCCAAAACTGAAACCACCGTTGATGAGATCAGGAAGGTTTCGATATCCATATTCATCAAGCGCAACAAACCACCGATGCTATCTTCTGTATGGAATGTGGTAAGCACCTTGTGACCGGTGAGCGCTGCGTGAACCGCCGCATCAGCAGAAAGGGTGTCACGGATCTCACCCAGAACTATCACATCCGGGTCCTGACGCATCATGTGGCGCAGAGACTCGCTGAAAGTCTGATCGATTTTAGGATTTATCGCACATTGTCCAATCCCGTCAATCATATATTCCACCGGATCCTCAGCGGTGATTATGCTGCGCTCTATATCGTTAAGGTAGTTCACGCAGCCATAGAGGGTGGTGGTCTTTCCCGAACCGGTAGGGCCGGTCATCATGACCACGCCGCTAGGGACATCCAGGGCATCTTCAATGAAACGTTCGAGAATGTGGGGAGCCATCCCAAGCTCACGAATATCCAGCAGGTTGGTCATACGGCTAAGCAGCCGCAGTACAATCTTCTCACCATACATCGTTATATAGAATGAGGCGCGAATATCCGTGCTATGGCCGGTTTCAGTATCTTCAAAAACAAAACTGCCACCCTGATGACGCCGCTTCTCGGCGATATCACAGCGCGTAAGTACCTTAAGGCGGCTGGCAATTCCTATAGCCAGTTCCGAGTCATAATCCTTGTAGTGCATAAGCACGCCATCACAACGAAACCGTATTCTCAGATACGTCATCATTGGTTCTAAATGGATATCACTTGCCTGCGCCTGTAGCGCATCGAGAATGAAAGAATCCACCAGACCCGGGATGGTTGTGGTGTCACTAACCTCACCGGCCTGCATCCTGTGCATACTGTTTTCGAATGCCTTGATGGCTGCGCGCAGGGCAAAACTGGAGGCAACTGCGACCTTTATCTCCGTATGGAATACCGCATCAGCCAGATCCAGAGCCTCCTGATTCAACGGGTCAGCAAAGGCAACACGTACCGCTTCCCCTTCATACTCAAGCGGAATAAAACCGTACTGTCGGCACTGAACAGGGGTAACCCGTTCCAATAGACTTGTCTCTATGGAGCTAAACTCAGGAACCGCAACGGGCAGGCCGAGTTGATCGGCCAACACTCCAATCAGGCGGGACTCCTCTACGAAGTGGTTTTCCAGCAGAACATCACCCAAACGTTTTGGTTCTTCTGACTCTTTCTGAAGAGCCAATGCTGCCGTCAGCTCCCTGGGCGCTAACAGCCCCAACTCCACCAATAGCTGGCCTAGCTTGATGGAATGCACACTGCCCCTGATCGTGGAACGCACCTGATCATCATTCACATAACCAAGCTCTTTTAACACCTCGAGCATTGGCTTTGAGCTGCTCAGTTTAGAACGGACCCGCTCCGCATATTTAAGCCTTTCACTTGTCAGTTCACCATTTTCCAGCAGCATCTGTACGATGTCACCAGGTACCTCTGCATGTTTACTGTTACCCAAAGTTGCTTTCCCCGATTAAGAGTGTGCGATTAACTACATACCTAGGTGATAAGTCATACCGTTTTATCATTTCTTGCGCCTTAAAGCACATCTCAATGCCTTATCTTGTGTGGTAACAGGGAGGGATAAAGCTTGCCCGGCTTAACGGATACTCGCAATCAGCAACCCTGCTGCCTAGTAGTGTATCCCAGCAGCTTCCTACGGCTAAGACCGAAGCGCCAACCAGTTTCATGCTCACAAAGGTAACCACGGGCGTAAATCTCACTGAAACATGCTCAACTAATCTTTAAAAAGTAGATCAGAGAGACAAGTCAAATCATCATGGAGAAAAAAGGTTAGACCAAGTTTGGTTACTGCCTCTTGCTTAATCGCTCCTCCGGCGGCATGAGGCGGGACAGATAATCGGCAAGGGAGGCGAGTTGCTTGTCATCCATCTCTTTAATTTGCTCAACCATTTCCTTATTGGCATTTTTGCGTTTGCCATCACGTAACCATTTTAGTTCACGCAGCATGTACTCGTAGTGTTGCCCCTGAAGCAGGGGATAGAATTTACTGGCATCTCCCTCACCTCTCGCACCGTGGCACTCGGCGCACTGTGATGTATAAACCGATTCCGCCACTTCCAGGTTATCTCCATCACCGACTTCTGGTTCGGGATTCATCAGCTTAGTCTCCAGATAACCGACAATATCTGCGATCAATTGAGAAGACTCATTGGAGAGCTGGATGACTATTGGGATCATCTTTGGATTGCTTCTGGTTCCGCGGTGGATGTCCGCGAGCTGCTTTATGATGACACTCCGGTGTTGACCAGCCAGTTGAGGAAACTCACCGTCGTAGGAACCCCAGGCATTTTTACCGTGGCATTGAGAACAGCGTTTCTGGAACTCAGCTTTTCCCTTTGCTACATCGGATTTAAGTTGCAATGCCTCTGTAAACACATCCGCAGGCTTATCTGCCGCCCAGGATGAAACGGCAATACAAAGAAGACCAAGTGACAACAGAAAGGATTTCGATTTCAACATCATCGTCTCATGCTACTTAGATATATCAGATACTAACAACGAGCAACATTAGAAACAATTGCTCTATGATCGGTTTTTTCCTCAGTTTTTTCTGGAATGGCGCGACGACTACACACAGCATCCGAACAGGTTTTTCTCGATTATCTCTTCGGCAACACCGGGTGGCAGTGCTTTTTCCCATTCACCCCGTCCCTGGCGCATCTGCTCGGCCAGCTCAGGGGGAGAGATATGCAGATTCTCTTCATTGTAGTGCTCGATGGCCACCATGGATTTATTCAACATCAGATAGCGCAGCAGAGGTTTTACCTTCTCCGGAATCTCAGCATTATCCAGCGTTACCAGTTTGCCATTTATCTCCGCAGGGTAGACGAAGACATTGGTATCATCTGAAAACAGTTTTCCCATGGCTACCAGGATGCCACCCTCAAGACCTTCATAATAAGCTTCATCGAAGATCTTGTTCATGTCATACACACTCATTACTACTGCAATGCGATTATTGGTGAAATTTCTAATCCAGGAACGCAAACGGAAGAAACGCAGATAGTCAGAAATCAGCACGTGATAGCCCAGCTTTACCAGCAGATCGACTCGGGCCAGAAAACTGGCGTCGTCCTGTTCTCCGTCCGAGGTCAATTCCGACATGGTTATCTCTGCAATATTGAGAACCCCGCGTTCACTCAGACTACCCATCGACTTTAACTGTTCGAGGGTGGCACTGCTCATATCCAGGTGAATTTTTGTCGGCGGCTTGAATGAACCACGCATCACCAGGATATCTTTTTTGCGCATGGCGCTGGCAGGCACAACCGAGGCACCGTTGGTATCAAACATGACACCGCGACAACACCAACTGCGAATCAGGTGTAGGTTCATTAAGCGGTTATCGACATCGTTAAAGTAGGGACCGCTGAATTCAATCAGATCAATCTCCAGACGTTCAGAATCGATGTTATCCAACAAACCTTCTATGACCCACTTGGGCTTACTCTTGTAGTAGAACGCGCCGTATATAAGATTGACCCCGAGAACACCCAGGACCTCGGACTGACTCTGGTTGTCGTCATCCAGCATCCGCACGTGCAGGATAATATTGCTGGGCGGTGCCTCAGGGTAGAGTTGCATCTGGATGCCTATCCAGCCGTGGCACTCGTTCTTCTGCTTGAAACTGCGGGCGGTCACGGTGGCAGCGTAACTGAAAAACTGGGTGGTTTTGGGACGACTGTCCGAAAGGCGCTCTTGGAGCAACTCGTACTCACGCCCCAGCATCTGCTCCAGTCGCTCACGGCTTACATATGCACCTGCCTTGCCATATATCTCGTCGCTGATCTGCATGTCGTAGGCAGACATGGTTTTAGCTACTGTTCCCGCCGCCGCTCCCGCAGAAAAAAACTGGCGGGCAACTTCCTGGCCGGCACCTATCTCAACAAAAGTGCCGTACCTTTCTTCATCCAGGTTGATCTCTAGTGCTTTTTGCTGGGTTGAAATATTACTGTTGCGTTCTTTCATACTGAGGTCCGTTTGCTTCTAGGGACAGAAAATAAGAGTTAGAGGGAAATATCACTTAATACTAGAACATTTACTCGTTGTCCTATCTTTATTGCCACTCGGCCACAAAAAAAGCCTGACCGTCAGGTCAGGCCTCTTCATTAAACTGCGACTGAATTACTGATCGCGCTTGGCAGCAACCCGCAAACGCAAGGCGTTCAGTTTGATAAAGCCCTCAGCATCTTTCTGGTCGTATGCGCCAGCATCATCTTCAAATGTAGCGATGGACTCATCGAACAGACTGTTGGTCTCAGACTTTCTACCAACCACCATGATGGTTCCTTTGTACAGCTTGAGACGAACCACACCGTTCACTACTAGCTGGCTCTGGTCGATAGCAGCCTGTAGCATCTCGCGCTCGGGGCTGAACCAGTAGCCGTTGTACACCATACTGGCATATCGAGGCATCAGCTCATCCTTCAGATGTGCGGCCTCACGATCCAGCGTCAGGGATTCCATAGCACGATGGCCCTTGAGCATGATGGTTCCACCTGGAGTCTCGTAGCAACCACGGGACTTCATTCCAACATAACGGTTCTCAACAATGTCATCACGACCAATACCGTTGGCACCACCGATCTTATTCAAAGTCTCAAGGATGGTTGCAGGACTCATGGTCTCACCATCAATAGCAACGATATCTCCCTTCTCGTAGGTCAGCTCGATGTAGGTTGGCTCATCCGGGGCATTCTCTGGGGATACAGTCCAGCGCCACATCTCTTCAGATGGCTCGGTCCACGGATCTTCCATGTCGTAACCTTCGTAGGATATATGCAGCAGGTTGGCATCCATGGAATATGGTGACTTCTTGCCAGCGCGCTTCATCTCTACCGGTATGCCGTGCTTCTCGGCATAGGCCATCAGCTTTTCGCGTGACAGCAGATCCCACTCACGCCAAGGGGCGATGATCTTTACATCCGGCTTCAGAGCATAGGCACCAAGCTCGAAACGTACTTGATCGTTACCCTTACCAGTAGCACCGTGTGATACGGCATCAGCACCGGTCTCGTTGGCGATCTCGATCAGACGCTTGGCGATCAGAGGACGTGCGATGGAAGTTCCCAGCAGGTACTCACCTTCATAGATGGCGTTGGCGCGGAACATGGGGAACACATAATCACGCACGAACTCTTCGCGCAGATCATCGATATAGATCTCTTTAACCCCGGCGGCCTTGGCCTTGGCCCGGGCCGGCTCAACCTCCTCACCCTGACCAATATCGGCGGTAAAGGTAACTACTTCACAGCCGTACTCATCTTCCAGCCATTTGAGAATAATGGAGGTGTCTAATCCCCCAGAATAAGCCAAAACCACTTTTTTAACGTCGGACTTCGACATGAATATTGCTCCTGAATCTGCGCCGATAGGTAGATATAAAACGCGAT
>RRYU01009409.1_pt1 | contig 13818 bp, 10 predicted proteins | sample 2162651 | NCBI WGS metagenome assembly RRYU01 (sample SAMN10267283, study PRJNA491782) | microbial mat metagenome | isolation source: biomat in the production well | place: Japan: Minami-Kanto gas field, natural gas well KTG3 | collected 2017-06 | reverse complement strand
AGCCTTTCGGCCCGGGCCTATGACCGCATTTTGAAAGTGTCGCGTACCATCGCCGACCTGGAAGAAAGTGCGAGCATAAGAACCGAGCATCTGGCCGAAGCCATACAGTACCGAAGCCTGGACAGGGAAACATGGGGAAGCTGACAGATTACTGCTCCGGGATTCAAAACTTAATTAAACTTAAATAAATTTCATTTCAAAGCCTCCCTTTGGATTCAGACTTACTTTTGCCCCGATGGCGTCGATTGCCTGTGGATCAACCTTATAAACCATGGAGAAACATAGGGCACATAGGAAGTCAAATGGGGATTTTACAAGCTAACCCGATGTGGCTTTTAAAAGCTATTCTAGGGTCTTACTGCCATGTGAAAGGATTCGCGCGGCAGCGAGGGCCCTAAAGAAGAAAGATTTTTGTGCTGTGACAACGCACGTTTTACTATATTTGACAATACAAAACCAAATTTCAATGAAAAATATCATTCTCCTTTTTGTATTGGTCTTAATCACAACATCTTTGTTGGCTCAATCACGTACAGCTCAGAAATATTATCGACAAGGGACAAACGAGTTGAAAAAACAGAATTATGCTGAGGCCATCAGGATACTAACACTATCTATTTCAGAAGAAGCATATGCAAACGCCTTTTACAACAGGGCAATAGCTTATTATAACTTAGGAGACACTTGTGCTTTTTGTAATGACTTACGAAACGCATTCTATCATGGTGATGCAGATGCTGGTGATTTTTATAGTTTATCCTGCATCTATACGGTAGAAAGTGACCAAATTACTGATGACATAAGAGAGAGTTATCCAAATGCGATAAGCATCAAAATTATCTATCACAAATGCCTTTCAGACAGCACTATTCATGTGATGGCTGAGAGAAATATTGATGTTGAACCCCAACCAGTTATTGAAGACTTAAACGAAGAAACAGAAGATATTTTTACGCTTGTTGAGCTGATGCCAGAATTTCCAAAAGAACATGGGTCACCTTTGGAATTCATAGCCAGAAACGCAAATTATCCTGAGGAAGCAAGGCTAAAACAATTGCAAGGAACCGTTTATGTAGGATTCGTTGTACGGAATGATGGCTATGTGGCCAACGTTGTTGTACTCAGGGGTGTACATAAATCGCTTGATGAAGAGGCAATACGACTTATAAAATCTATGCCTCGATGGCAACCCGGGAAACAAAATGGAGAGCCGGTTCATGTTCGTATGAATATTCCAATACGGTTCAACTTGTAGAAGATTCGAATCATAAAACACCTGAATTTCATCTTGTTTAAACTCCAGACTGCTCACGAGTCAGATCGAGTAACTTGATAGATCAAACAAACATTACCCGAATAAACAAACTGACAGCTCTGGGTCAAGGCATATTAAGACCTAATAGTTCAAATGCCGGTTGAATTTGTGAATGTGGATCAGTCTTATAAACCACTTGGAAACATGGCACATAGGCGATCACATAGGAATTTCACGAGCTAACCCTATGTGGCTCTATCTATGTGGCCTCCATACCTATGTGGTTCAATATCGTTTCGAATTAACTGGCTGTGGGTTATTTTTCTAACCATGGAGGAACATAGGACATATAGGGATTTTAAAAGCTAACCCTATTTGGCTTTTGACAGCTATTCTAAGGTCTTATTGCCACGCGAAAGGATTTGCGCGGCAGCGGAGAAATAGTTTTTGTAAAAAGCAAAATGAAAATATAGTATTTACAAAAAGCAGTAAAAGGAAGCGGTTTGACTTAACATGCGAATTCATGCGCACAGGGCTGCAGCACAAGTACCATTATGATGTCAGTTTTCTGTAACACACAGCTGTATCAGGGTTCATCACTGATATTTGTTTTGGACGGTAGCGAAGTGAAGCAAAAGTTTTAACACCCGACAGGTTTTGAAACTTGCCAGGTGTTAAAACGAAAATTACCGCATTGGTATATGCTTAAACTCTTGTAGCAGCGGGGTCGCGGGACTTACAAAAAAGATTAACAATTTGTATTTCAACTATTTTCAAGACTATTTGCTCTTGGATGGCCATTTGCCGGGTCAGATATTGCTCTTGCGAAGCGAATTGTATATCTTTGCAAGCACTTAATCGCAAAACCCCGCATCAATGAAGCAATTGACCTTAAATATAAGTGAAAGCAAATACCAGACATTCCTTGATTTTGTAAAAACGCTGGATTACGTTGAAATACCGGAGGTTGAAAAGATGGCATTGGACGAACTGCAGAACAGTTTTCTAGAGCTCAGGAAAATGATGGATGGTGAGCTTGAGAAACAAACTGCCGAAGACTTCCTCAATGAGTTATAGTGTTTACACAACCCCAACTTTCAAGCGGCTTTTCAAGAGACTATACAAAAAACACCCTTCCCTGAAGGCTGATATTCAAAAACTTATTACCTTGCTCGGCAACAAGCCAGTAAACGGGATTCCGCTTGGGTATGGCGTTTATAAAATCCGTGTTGCCATTTCGTCCAAGGCTAAGGGAAAATCAGGCGGAGCAAGGGTAATAACTTATGTTATAACTGAAAACAAAGAAGTTTATCTTATTCATATCTATGATAAAGGCCAGCTTGATAACATCAGTAAGGAAAAAATTATGGATATGCTTCGTAAGGCAAATCTGCTGTAACAGGGCCGCAACTCTTTTGGTCTTTATTGCTACCAGTTTTCAATTCGGTGACAAGGCCTTTCTTCTTGCTGTAGAAGATTCACTGCACAGGCTTTCAATCAGGTTGCCAGAGGCTTGTACCTGTCGCTCACTTAGCAAAGCTTTAATGCCTGCTGGATTATTGCCATAGGCATTCATGCCGTTTTCAATGCAACAGAACATCGAACAAGGATTCGTCACTGGCATTTGGTTTGTACGGTAGCGAAGTTAAGCAAAATTTTTAACACCTGGCAGGTTTTAAAACTTGCCAGGTGTTAAAATGAAAATTGCTGCATTGGTAAATGATAAGATTTGTGCAGTAGCGGGGTCAAAACATAATAGTTAAAGATGCTAAGATCTTTTTGGCACGTGAAAGGATCCTTGCAGCAGCAGGGAGGTGCCAGCCTAGGGTTAGTAGGCTATTAAAGAAAAATCAACCCAAAAGTTAATGCAACATATAGAGAGACAATAGTGTTGCCTGTAAAACGTGACAAGTTTGATTCCGCCTTATAAGAGTTGACTATTTTTAAATATCTACCATTATAGTTGAAAAGAAAATAATTCAACACAATTATTAATGCTGCAATTCCAAGCACAAAAGGCTTTAGCTGGTCATATTTATTTTCATGGATTCCAACTATCTTCATAAATTGAAATACATTCAAAATCAATAAGAATGACATGCCAAGCATCGCGCTGTAGGCTACTTCAAAATTTCCAAGACGCTTAGTAAAAATATAAATTTTATAAAATAAGTAATTGTAAATATTCATGCTTCTATCCTCCGATATTAATTAAAAAGGGCCAAACGGTCTTGGTAGCATTAGAACACCAAAATTTTCATACAACATCTGCTGATCATCAAGCCAATTATAAAAGCCGTTAAAACCGCCAAAAACATCTACGAGACCGATGCCAATCCCAATTGTTGTAGTGATCGGCTCTGGTGTATATGTTAAACCTGCACTTAATAGTCCTATGCCCATCTTACCGTAAGAACCCCCCGCTGGCGCCGATTTGCAATCGGTGCCTTTATCATACAACTTTCCATTTTGTTTTACAAACTTGTACCTGCAGCAGTTCATAAAGCAAAGTTAAATGTTTGCTGGATAATTGCCAAAGATATTGCCAAACATACTTGATTGGCACGGATTGCAAATCCGCGCCAGCAGGGGGGCCGTCATGTACAGGATTATCTGCTGCCCGCAAACTACCAACAGCCATATTATATTCTGTTTGATTGTAAACGATGACCGTGCAAGGGTTCATTTTTGGCTTTGTTTGCTTTGGGCAAATGTAAGGAAAAAAATAATTACCCCTGACAGGGTTTGGAATGCTGTCAGGGGTAAGGATGTTAGAGTATGCGGTTCAGACCTCTTTGGAAACCACATTTAGGGTAGTTCATTAATCAGATTCTTTGTAAAGAATTGTTTCAAAGCGCTTTATCTTTCTTTTGCCCCATCTTTGAGAAATTTGGCACCTAAGTGAATCACTATTAATATGCTTACAAACAATTTTCGAGTGCTCATCTTTGGCATATAGCAGATTACCATTCGACTTGACTAAAACAATTGTAAATGTTTTACTTGTAAGATCGTCTAATCGAATTTTCAATGGATAATAGTTAGATGCTTCAATATAGATCATGGAATCAATAGGTAATCTTTGCAAATGCAGTTCTAGATTGTCAGCGGTTTTCAAGCTTTTAGCCCAGATCGTGGCTTTTTCGTTTTTACGTGCATATATAATATAATCAACTGAAGGCACTGGGTCGTGGTTTTCATTCAACAATTGAAATCTTAATAAACCTGAATTGCCATTGTGGTTGATAGCACTTTCATGTATATAAGATTCTGTTCGATCTGTATAGCTGAAATCGTTGATGATTTCAAAACTATCTTTTTCATTTCTACAGTCGATACTCCCCCCTCCGAATATTGAACCAAATCTAAACTCAGCATAGTCTTCTGATAAGATCAAGTAATCTCCTTCAAAGTTATTATATTTGGTTTTAAGGGTCTGAGAAACTACATTTATTACAAACAAAAATTGAACTAAAGTGATTAAAATCATTGCTTTCATAGCCGTTGGGTTTAAAAAGTGACAGATCTAAAATAGAAGCCAAAACGATGTACATTTCGATTGTTTAAAATAAACTTGCTGCCAAAATCATTAAAGTAAACTTTGAATTTTGGGATTCCATTTATATTATTCCCTGGCCATAGTTTAAGCTTATAGACGGGCATTGCATGACCACTTTCGCCCCATCCTGCAGTATATCCAAAAACACTTCTATAATCACTATTTGGAACTTTAGTAATTAATCCGTTAAAAAACCCTAGTTTTTCTGAATTAATTCCTGCATAATCAAAAAAATCATCTATATAATCTGAACTCATAGAGGATAAATTAATACCTCGTTCCTTATAGAAATTACCAATCAATTCATTATAATAATTCGCATCATTATTAGGATCTAATTCCCCTAATGTCATAGCAAAACAACGGTTTTCTAATCTGTCAGAGGATTTAAAATGTTCGAAATTATATACTTCAGGATTATAGCTTTTGCTTCCCGTTCCCCCACTCCAAAAATCATTTCCCATCCTTGCTGCTCTAATACCTCCCTGTATACCCCCAGTGATTCCTCCTATACCGAAACCCCAGGCGCCGGAAACCAGGCCTTTGCCAAGGGACTGCTTGAGCTTTTCGCCTTCTACCAGGCTATTGCCCATGCCAGTTATAAAACCGCTTGTAAAACCGGATGATGCCCCAACAGCCGCCCCCGGAAAGAAACCTGCTACAGAAAGACCACTGGCAGCAGTCATTGAAAAGCCTTTAGCCCCCGCAGCAAGAGAGCCAAAACCTGCGCCTATGCCAGCGCCTAAGCCTCCGGCCAAGGCGCCCACACCAAAGTAGCCAAGTCCTTTTGCATTAAACTGTGCGCCATTGAATGCCCAATTTGCAATACCGCCAATTATCGCGCCAATAGCGATATGCACCCATTCCCCATCCGGGTCAGTATATTTCAGCGGGTTGTTCCACGCATAGCTATACCGGTTATAGTTTTGGGTGTAGCTTGGGGCTTGGACAAAGGGGTCGGGCGAGAGGAAGCGCGCTAAGAATGGATCATACACCCTGCCGTTCATATTGATAAGGCCAAACTGTGGAAGGTGTTCATGACCTGTAAAACCACGATCAAATAAGGTGGAGGTTACGTTGTAATCGGTCCAGTCCGAAGGGTTTCGTCTGCGGCCCCATGCATCGTAGCTCAGGCTTTCTATCAGGTTGCCGGTGGCATCGGTGATGGCTGAGATGCTACCAAAGCTGTGGGTGACCTTAAAACTGTGAGCACTTGCCATGCCTGAGTGAGTGTTATGGATGGGTAAAGATAAGGGGAATTTTGGATAGTATTTAAAAAAGCCCGTACTTGCCGGGCTTTATGATTATTAATTGTGAAACTATAGGTTAATCATCATTTATAAGCTATTAGTTTCCTTTTACTTTAACTCGTCGTAATGCTTTAGACATAACCTTAGCTCTTTAGCTGCCTTTATAACTTTCCTCTCAAAAACACTCTTCACAACAAACTTTGCAAAATACTCATTATTCTCCAACATTTCCACCCTGTTTATCATAGGTAATAAACTAGTAAGGAGGTAATTTAAGTGTAGTGTTTTGCTTTTGTCATCATAATCTGGCATCACACCATTTTCAGTTTTAAATAATATCACCTGAAAATAATCTTCAATGTTCTCATAGGATATTGAAACAATAAGGTCATTGTATATGAATTGAAGATCATAAAAAAAATTACCTCTGATTTTCACTTCAAACACTTTGAAGGCAAATTCCTCTGTTAGAAAGCTAAAAAACTCTTTCACTTTCTCAATGTATTTATCTCCTGCAATCATGGTGTAATTATTTGAAATGCATTTGGATGAAGCCTCAAGTAATTCCTCATCATATTTTGTTCCATTTGATAAAAAATGCTTGGGTTTGTTCTATTCAAATCTAATCCAAGATTAATTATTGGCCTACCACTACGCATCTGCTGTAGAAACCAATTTCGATTATAGCTCATCATCTGACTTGTAATTTGATCAGTACTGCCGGTAAAAGTTGGCATATTATTCAGTATTGTAGCATTTGGTAATTTTGCGGCATAATTTTCAACTCGCGCCATAGTTTCACCAATTACGGTAAACCCTGTATTTGTTGAATTCACCTCACCCAACCCCTGCACCTTTCCATATATACCGGGTTTTAGATGTGGTTGGGCCATTTCATCAACCAAGCTCATGCCGGGGCGGCGGATGTTGGACATATTCAATTCAACAGGATCTAAATTACTGCTTAACCTCCCAAATTGTTGCAATTCAGGTATATTCCCAAATCTACCTCCTGTAGGATTACCTGACCAGATATTATTCCCAAGGCGGTGTGCCTGATATCCACCAAAAACACCTCCTGTAAAGCCGCCAATGGCCAAGCCCCATGCTCCGGATTGCAGACCTTTACCAAGAGAATGTTTTAGGTTTTCGCCTTCAACCAGGCTATTGCCCGTTCCTGTTACAAATCCACTTGTAAAACCTGCGCCAGCCCCTGCTGCTGCACCCGGCAAGAAACCCGCTGCAGACAGTCCGGTAGCAGACATAAAGCCAAAAGAACCCGAACCAGCCGCTAAAGTACCAAAACCTGCACCAGTTCCAGCGGCCAAAGCACCAGCTCCGGCACCTATCCCAAAGTAACCTAGGCCTTGCCAAAAGTTATCAATTTTTTTCCAGTTAAAAGCCACGTTCGCAATGCCTCCAATAGCTGCCCCAACTACCAAATGTACCCACTCCCCATCAGGATCGGTATACTTCAGTGGATTATTGAAAGCATAACTATATCTATTGAAATTCTGGCTGTAGTCTGGTGCCTGCACAAAGGGGTCGGGGCTCAAAAATCTTGCAAGGAATGGATCGTAAACCCTGCCGTTCATATTTATCAAACCAAACTGCGGCAGGTGTTCGTGGCCTGTGAAACCTCTGTCAAATAAAGTGGAGGATATGTTGTAGTCGGTCCAGTTGTTGGGGTTTCTTCTTCTGCCCCAGGGGTCATAGCTTAAGCTTTCAACAAGGTTGCCGGTGGCATCGGTGATGGCACTAATGCTACCTAAATAATCCTTGTGCACATAGTACATGGTTTCGGTGCTGCCCTGCTTTACCATGATGGCGAAAAGGCCGGCGGGGCCGTTGAGGTAGTGGATGTGACGGTAAGCATCATTCCGGTACTCATACTCATAATTATCAATGAAATATTTAAGGATTTCAGGCACACCAGGATGGCCGGTGATTTGATTAAGGAAAGTTCGTTTTCTTTGATTATCCGGGCCATATAAAAACTGCAGTTGATAATAATTCGAAGCGTCATCGTTGATAATCTTTTCAACCTTATTAAACGCATTAAATTCAACACTCTGCGGATAGCTTTCTGCCGCAAAGCCTGCCGTTGGGCTGCTGATACCTGTTACCGCATGCGGCTTGCCCTGTGGGTGTTGGTAATTGTAACTATTGCTTGCTGTGCTTACATCACTTTTTTTTGTGATGTTACCGTTGTCATGATAACTCAGGCTTGCCACGGTTTGGTCATTTACTTTCCAACCTGTGAGGCGGCTGTGGAGTTTGTCAGTGTCGTAGGTGAAAGACTCATTCATTCTTCTCAAATCATCAAATCGCTCACTAAGATTTCCTGTTTCAGGGTCAAAGATATAAGCTAACGCCATTATTTCTGTTCGCTCCTTACCATTACCTTTTGTTACTTCATGAGTCCATGGAAACCCATATTGATCATAGTTCCAACTAATGGTGGTGTGCCCTCCAACTTCTGCAAACCTGTATTGACCTCTTTGATTCTGTGAGATACCTTTCCACAGCAGTTCCATATTATCCGCCCGCTTCACTTTATCCATAAGGCCTAGTGAATTGTATTCATATAAAAGTCCAAAACCACCAGGATAGGTATAGGTTTCCAACATTCCGCTTGATGTATTGTATCCATAAGCAAAGGTAAAACTATTTTGGTCAATGGTTTCGGTTTTACCTGTAATCCTACCTAGAGCATCATATGTGTAATCAATGGCCGTGCCATTGTTGCGTGCATTTCGTTTGAGCAATCCAAATCCATTGTCGGTATTTGATGTATAGTATTCAACGGTTGTTACATCGCTGCTCCCGCTTACCAGGGTTTTAGTTTTAAGCCTGCCCAGGTCGTCAAACACCATTTCATAAGTATTTCCATTGGCATCAGTTTGGCTGGTGAGTTCGCCAAATGCATTATACGTATAGGCTGTAGTGCCAGCGTTGGGGTCAATGAGTTCATTCTGGTTCCCTGCAATATCATAATCAAAATAGGTATATTGCCCCTGGGCATGCACCTGTATGAGCTGGCCCTTCCCGTTATAGTCGTAATTTATCACTCCGGTAGGGTCTTTGCTCCAATCGGTTAGGCCCATGGCGTTCACAATTTTGGTTGACCAAACATTGGTAGCGGTAATTGTTGTGGTTACGGTGCGTCCATCATATTCGGTTTCGGTTTTTGAGCCGTCAGGGCTAACTGCAACTATCAGCCTTCCCAATTGATCATAGTCATAGCTGGTATTTAATGAAGGCCCATCATCGGCATAATACGGTTCGGTGACGGTTTTAAGCCTTCCGTTTTCGTCGTATTCCATATCTACCAGCACTGGATCACCCTGAAGGTTGTAGGCCATACTTCGCAGTTCGCGGCCCATCGCGTCAAAAAACCGGGTGGTTTCATGCCATGTTTCATGCTCTACCTCCTTGTTGTTTGTAGCAAAAAATAATGCAGCCTCCGGGGCATACTGATGGTTATTAGCCCAGTCGGTATTGCTATGGCTGGACGTGCCATCGGGATGGTATGTATGAGTAAGTTTGCCAAAGCCATCGTACACATAATCCGTTTGATTACCGCGTATGTCCTTTTCCCATTTCAGCAGTCCCAGAGCGGGATAAAAGTCATATTCGGTTACCAGGTTATCGCCTTCATTGGTAAAAATTGTTTTCTCCTTAACAAACCTGTTTGTATTATCATACTCAAACGATGTTACTCTTGGCTCAAGTGTAAGGTTTTGAGGCGCTTCGAGGGTTACTGACAATATATTGCCATAGTCATCATATGTGTAGGTTTCTTTAGTAACCAACTCGCTGTTCTGGTCACTGGGGTAAACAGTTTTGGTTTCAGGTAGTTTGTTATCGTAATAGGTAAACACTACTTTATCGATCAACTTATTGGCATTGTTATCATCTTCAGCGCTGCTATGCGTAGTTTTTATAAATTCTGGCACACTAACCCATTGGTCTTCTGTTGGCGGGTGATAAGATGCATTAACTGTAGTATTGAAATCCCAATCATCATTTGGGTTGCTTAGCCACCATATGGAAGCCCTTTGAACGCTTTTGATTGAATTGCCATAAGCATCAATATCATTGATGTTTTGCAAAGCCACTGTTCTGTTGGTAATGCTGTTGGTTTCATTATTGTCGCGTGTGGTGGTAATGACCCTTGTGGCAACCGGCATGAATATGAGCGGCTTGCCCGTCACAAGGTTTTTGAAGTCCATTTGTGTTTCTGTGTGGCTAAGCGACCTGTTGGTAGTGAGGTCTTGTGTTGATACCGTTTTAGGGTATGAAAAAAAGTAGTACAACTTATCGCTGACGTAAGCAACCAACAAGTCATTGGTGGTTGTAGTGCTTGTGTTGGATATTCCATCAGTAACCGTCATTGTTTGAAAGCCAAGCATTCCCTTGCCCAGTGCATGAACCTGCATTCCAGTAAAGTTGTAAGTGGTTGGAGCAAAGTAATCCTGGCTGTTTGGAATTTGTGTTTCGATGGTATGTACAGTGCTGAAGGGGTAGCGGTAATTCAACACCGGATATTCAAACCGGGGTTTGTATTCGGCAGGGCTGAAAGGTTTGTAAGTGATACGTTGGTTTAGGCCAAGACCGTTGGTGATTTCGATAATAAGATTATCAGAAATAGTGAATTTTGGAATATAAAAAACATGCCTATAGGATGTAGCCCTGCGTGAACTTCCCATATCCCTGGGGTCTCCATAGAATATTTCATATTGGTATAGAACATCTTGTTCACCGTTACCATTGAAATCACCGGTTCGTATAGGGATAGTTTGATCAAAATCAAACGCATTCTCTGGTATTGGTATATCAAAGTTTCCGGTATATGACTTAAAGCCTTTATCTGTGGCTGAGTACTTAAACAATTTGGTGTAAGTGTATTTGTACTTGTTCTGTGAGTAATTTATTTCTTCTTCATGGAAATACAGATCAGAAATGCCATCGTTGTTCAAATCAGCTACTACAAGCTTGTTTTGCCACCAAGGTTGTGTCACCGTCAAAGTTGAATTACTTTTAAAACCACTTCCGTAACCGTAATGTATGGTTGTTTTTACCACTGATCCCGAATAATGGGCCGTAATTAGGTCATCTTTACCATCTCCATTAAAATCTCCTACCTCAAGCCGAATTGGGGTAAATGGGATAAGATAAAAGTCATTTTCTATTTGGTTTTTAAGCTTGTAATTACTGCCATCTTTCACTACAGTATGATGTTTGACAATATTCCCGCTAATCTCTAATAAACCAAGCTGCCCATTACCATAAAAATTACCTGATCTGTAAATACCAGCAGGATAGTTATCAACAACTTTGCGATTTGAAGTATTCAACATAGCTGATAGATCCGTATTTCCAGGATAAATGTAATGCTTACCTGTTTCTTTAGTGATAATATCTGCCAATCCATTACCGGTAAAATCACCTACAAACAAAACTTCGACATTATCTCTTTCAGTACCATATTGAACAAACTCGTCATCGACTAATGTGTAGATCCTGGTTTTTTTCTGTTGTCCTGGGCGTGTAATTACTATATCTTCAACCCCGTTACCATCGAAATCGCCAATATCAATTTTGCCATAAAAGAGTATGTCAAACTGAGGGCCATCGCTCAGAAACACTTTTGTTAGGTTTTCAATATCTCGACTTTCCGCGATATCTGACCTGCCATCACCATTAAAATCACCAATACTATTAGAAAATAATGTATAGTAGTGTTCGAATTCACTTTGATAAAAACTGATCTTATCCTCGCCAAGTTCATGCGTATTGTAATGCCAGTTAAAAACGGTAGGATTAATACTGTTTCCGCCTTCGTCAAATAGCGTTACTTTTTTTAAGAAACTGGATTGCAATATTCCTTTATTCTCAAACTCCATACGATATTCCTTTATAGTTTCTTCTTCATATAAAATCCTAATACCCGTCAGCATCATACTCACAGTATATAGGTATCGGCTTGATCCATGTGAAAAATATGATGAAGAGAATTCTTCTGGTGGAAGGGTTTCATAATCAAAAACAACTACATAGGGCTCATATAAGATACGTTCTAAATATATTTCCCCATTTTCTTGCGATTGGTAGTACTCATACTCAATTGAATTTCCAGACATATCAGTAACCTTGTTAAGATGCCACCTAATGGGTTGTGTTGATGCACCATTATCCTGTCTTGATTGTAGCGTCCCACCAAATTCTTTCGTCCAGCCGTCTTTTGTTTGCACCCTCCAATAATAAGTACTGCGTTTATCCTCAGATTCGGGTAAAACCAAAGGTAAATACCTTATCCTTGTAATGTCATCATTTTCAAACCTATAAATACTATTGCTTTGATTAGCAAGTATCAACCTGTTACCATTCAGGCTAAATTCGTCATCAACGAAATTCACACTACCAGGTTCTGTTACGTTATCATCATGGTACAATGTTTTGCCTACCCGCTCCACGAACGACCATCCAACAATGCCCCATCCTTTGCCCAGCACCCCGGTTTCGCCCTGGCTGTTATACTGCAAAGCAAGCTGAGGCGTTAATCCACCCCGGCCGGGGGGCAGGTCAATGTTGATGGTATATACACCTGCTCCGGTTGGTGAAACCGAAAGGTCTCCATTAAGTGTGCCTACCTTAACATCTTGTGCTTGTAAACAAATCGCACCAGCAACAATTAGAACTAGTGATAATATTATGTTTTTCATTTCTTTAGAGTTTAAATTTAGTTTTTAATAATCAGCCAGTTAATGGATTTATCCTGCCGGGAAAGTATTAAATGATAGTTGCCGCTGGCATATGGGCTCATATCAATTTTATGCTGTTGGGTATGCCTAAGCAAGCCTTCATAAATAAGCGCTCCATTTGTGGATACGATCCTAATCTGAATGGGTTGTTCAGTAATATCCTCCATAGCAATCGTGATGCTGCTGCTGGTGGGATTTGGGTAAATATTAATGATTGCCTTATCAAATTTGTCGGTCAATGCTTTGTCCTCCATGTTTGATAGCTCCGGGGCCAGTTCTTGGCTAGGGTCATTATTCGGTGTGGCCGCATCTTTTAATAGGTTAATAACACGGCTAATCCGGTTTCCGTTATCATCGTAAGCATACGATACAGTGGTTTGTTGTGCGCTTACAGCCGTGATTGTCATTACAGTTGCCACAAGCGTCAGTATTAAATACTTCATTTTATTTGTTTTATGGTTTTGATAATAATATCTTATTTATATTCAGTAATTTATGTTTCGAAGTTTTCTTTTAGGACACACCATTCTTTAACTACGAGCCTTTATCAAGGCTGTAATGTTGTCGAAAAATGACAATTCAACTTCGCAACTGAGAATACATACCAGCACCCAATGAGCCACATAGCAACTATAAAACTTTCATTGCAGTGATGCATGTGTTACACATGCAGGGTATGTTAGGATGTAAGTTTACCAACTTAATTAAGGTCGGTATTTACGACAAGCAGAGACAGCATTGTTTTCCTGCTTAAAATTTTTTTGCGCCACCTCAAACAAATTGATAAGTCCGAGATGGCCTACCCGCTATGTAGGTGTTTTTCCCCAGATAGAATATACAATTATTTAACGGTGTTAAGCAATATGAGGCGTCTTGCAATATGATATGTTCCCAATGAGCATTCATAATTGCACCTCATAAAGTAAAGATTCTCTGCCAAACCTCAGGAATACTGCCTGATTTAGGCTTTGTTTGTTGTGTAAGGGG
>RRYU01003768.1_pt1 | contig 13820 bp, 6 predicted proteins | sample 2162651 | NCBI WGS metagenome assembly RRYU01 (sample SAMN10267283, study PRJNA491782) | microbial mat metagenome | isolation source: biomat in the production well | place: Japan: Minami-Kanto gas field, natural gas well KTG3 | collected 2017-06 | reverse complement strand
GAACTATCGGCAGGGAACTATCGGCAGGGAACTATCGGCAGGGAACTGCTGGCAGGGAACTGCCGGCAGGGAGCTACCGGCAGGGAACTGCCGGCAGGGAACTACCGGCAGATCCCTGCTCAGTTCTAGCGCAGCAACACCAGTTTTGTTCGCATCTTGATATCGGGCCCAAGAATTTGAGCGAAATAGACGCCGCTCGCCACGGATCGTCCCTGCTCATCGCGGCCCCGCCACTCGATGTTGTGATCGCCGGCATCGAATTTCCCATCGGCCAATTGCTTCACTCGCCGACCTTCCAGATCGTAGATGGCAATCTCCAGAGCAGAGGCCTCGGGCAGGCTGAAGTAGAGTGTGGCCTGCGGGTTGAATGGATTGGGATACACCGCCATGTGCGGTGATGCCACAGGGCTCTCCACATCGGTGGGCCAACCGATGACATAAAAATTGAGATCGTCGATCCAGAATCCGGGACCGTTCACGCCACCATCGCTACCGAATCCGATGCGCACACGAAGGTCGGAGGACATGAGATCGGTCACCTCGAAGACTGTTCCTTGCCAGCCGCCTGTCACTCCCGACCAACCGGGCTTGTATCCGATACCCGAAAGCGAGGGATCGCTGTAGCCTTCCAGCGGGGCACGCTCCTGCCATTCACCGGTGACATAACTATAGAACTCGACGCGCGCTCCGTCGAAGCCGCCTTCGGTATCACTCCAGAAGTGCATGCTGAAAAAGACGGCGACAATGTCGGTGATGCCGAGATCATAACTCGGACTTGTGAGCCAGGCGAAGGAGTCGTCGGGGTAGTTATCCGTCATGCCCACGCCCCAGCACTTGTCGCCGCTGAATCCGGCACTGGGCCCGGCATCGCCCAAGGGCGTGCCCCAGGCCCAAAGACTGTCGGCCACGAATCCTGCGTCGTCTGCTTCGAAATTCATCACATCGGAAAAGAGGAAATCGTGGTTGATGAGTGTGCTGCCTTCGGGCGCATGCGTGGATGCGAATCGGGCAACCGCATTGTGACCCGGTAGACTGTCGATGAGAAGGGTGATGCTGGTGTCGACGGGAACTCCCGTGAATTCATAGTATCCATCGACATCGGTCCATTGGTCACTGAGATCGATATTCGTGGCCCTTACCCGAACACCCTCAGCATCGTGACCGCCCGAGCGCTCCACATATCCTGCAAGGGTGAGTGTGGGTACGGGATCGAGAGCCTCATCGACGATGCTTGCTTCACCGTCGCTGATCAAGGTCATGGAAACTGCCGACTGGTAGAAAATACCCGCACTGAATTCGAGATTGTAAAACCCCGCCGGCAAGGCGATGCGATAGTCGCCCGCAACGTCGGTGAAATCGAAGCTGGCCGTTTCTGCTACATAGACCTTCGCCCCTTCGATGGGATCGCCGGTTTCAGAATCTGTAATAGTGCCGACCAACTCTCCGATTCCATTCAGAGCAAGTTGCCAGGCGGCCAGAATGTCGGGACGCGGCCCGATGTGCGTTTCAGGTTCCTCTTGAGGCGTTCCCGTGGCGACGAAAAGGTCGCGGGTAATTTTGGCGTCCAAGGGGAATCCCCATCGCGCCTTGGCCATGCCCTGAAGCGCGGCGACTGATCCCGCTACGATGGGCGTGGCACTACTGGTGCCGTTGAAACCGTAGGTGTACCAGAATTCTTCAGGAAGCGTGTCGCCTCCGTAGAGATATCCGTAACCGGTGGTCGTCACGTCGTAGCCCCAGCCATGCAGATCCACACGCGATCCGTAATTGGTGAAGGATGCGGGATCCAAGTCTGAACCCACACTCGCGCCGCAAAGGATGGCGCCTGAATCTCGCTGACTGCGATCGAACAATCCCTGATACACAGGATCATCCAGGTCTTCGCCGCCGTTGCCCGCTGCCTCGCAAACGAGAACGCCGAGTGCGGTGGCCATTTGGATGGCCTCGAAGTTGTCCTGCCAATACTCCATGCACACGTAGCCAATCTGACCCTCACCCGTGGCGTTGGGACCCGGTGCATGCAACTCGATGATGATGATGTCACCGGGGTTCAGGGCCACTGCCGCATTGTAAATGGCCTGGGATGTCCACTGCTCGGCGATGGAAGATCCCCCTACCGCGGTGGCCGGTGCAATGCCGCGCACGCCGTAAGCATTGTCGTCACCGCGAACTTCGCCGACCACGGCCGTACCGTGATTGCGCCAGCTGAGATTGTCGATCTGCCCGCCCAATTCGATCACAGGCGTCGGTAGATCTTCGTGGGACCAAAGCCATGCACCTTCCACGTCCACCACTTGAACGGTGGCGCCATCGGCGCCTGTGCTGTCTTCCACGACCCAGGCGTTCACGCCTTCGGGAGGAGCATTGAGATAACCCTGCTCGCTGGTAAAATCCGGGGTGTCACTGCGATCACCGTAGCCACCCTTGACCATTTCAGGTACAGCACCGGTGAAGGCGTCGAAACCCAAAGCTGCAGGTACAGCCACCGGCTCCAGGAATGCGGTTTCCACCGCGGGGTCAGCTCTCAGTTCGCGCAAGACCTGAAGCAATGCCTTGCGTTCGCCATGAGCCCCGGACAAGGTGGCGTAGAGATTAAGATCGGGAAGATCCTGGGCTCCTCGCGAAAGAGCCAAGCTTCGTTGTGCTAAAACTTCATCCCAGGTTTGGCTGAAGCGACGTTCCAGCCTGTGACCTGGAATCAGCCCTTCCAAGCGCCGTCCGAAGTCCGCAGCCTCCATACCCTGCAGCCCCGTCTGCCGTAATTCCAGATTCGCGCTTTCTGCAAACTTGATCACGATGCGCCCCGTCGGCGCCTGGGTCTCCGTGAATGCGGGATCAAGTTCGGCGGCGAAAGCCACTGCGCAAAGGGCCAAAATGATGAGGGCTAGGCGAAGACGCATGGGTATCCTCCCGGTGAGTACAATTCCTGATACACAATTATAGCGCATTCACCGGCTGGGGCGGTAATGTTGCTTACAATCTCGCGAAATCCCACGCGCTCAACTGCGGGCACTTTCTGAGTTAATGATTTTCAACCCAGGTATTACTTCAAGATTACGAGCTAGCGCGGGCAAGGTGAATGGCGGTTCCGTGGAAAGATTGAAGGGATAAGAAATCGGGGAGGCCTGATGGCCTCCCCGAGTGATATGCGAAGCTGGAAATCGGGGAGGCCATCAGGCCTCCACATTTCCTATTTCAACAAAGTTAACTTCTGTGTCTGAACTTCCTTTGCCGCAGTCAGCTTGGCAAAGTAGACACCGCTGGGAACGAGGTTACCGTGTTCATCCACACCGTTCCACTGAGCTAGATGCTCTCCAGAAAAAGCGTCGGCGTCGATGAGGCTGCGAATCTTCCGGCCCGAGATATCGAAGATCTCCAAGCGAACATGCGTGTCTTCCTTGAGGAAGAAGCGCAGGGTCGTTTTCGGGTTGAAAGGATTCGGCCAGTTGGCGTCCAGCCGCGCGATACGATCGGCAGGCACAATATCGTCCACGTTCACGGGATGACAAAGACTGTAGAAGTCCAAGGGTAAAACCTGTGGATTGCCTTCCGCATCGAAGTCGGTCGGGTTCAGCCAGAGGTAGCGGTCACCCTCGTCCGGGCATTCATACTCGGTGTTGACGAGATACTTGTAGGCGATGCCCATGTTGGAGTATTCGGGGAAGACTACCGACTTGGTGTAAATCAGGTCGCCCGCGTATCCATCGGGTGCAACGCCATCGTCAAACATCTCGTTGAGCGAAGGAATGTCCCAGTTGATCACGTTGGGGTCGCCCGAAGGAGATCCATTCACGGCCACCGTGTCTTCGGCTGCAGGGGGAATTTCCTCCTCGGCGAAGCTAACGCTGAAGACAACTTCGAGATCCTTCCAGATGGTCGAGCAGTGATCGAAGTAGGCTAATGGCATGACGATGGGCCCAAGCTCGCCGCCCACCACATCGAATTCCTCATCATTGAGATAAACGTTGCGGTCGGTCTGGGTCGAGCACTCGAATGCATCCACCGTGGTGAACTTGTAGTTCACATTCTTGAGGCTATTCACCGGGAACTGAACCACGGCGCCGAAGATGTCATCGCCAGGCACACCGTCAGGATAACCGTCGTCGCTGAGGGGCGTCACACTGGGGAAATCCCAGGTAAGAGGCAGGACCGAACCGTCGATACCCAGATCGGCGAGGCCCGGCGCTTCGACCGTGAAGATCACGTCGATGGCATGGGTGGTGAAATTATCGGGATTGTGATCTTCCCACCAAATGTCCAAGGTGGTCTGACCCGTGTCGCAAGTGAGCGTGTAGACATGATTGTCGATGTCTTCCCACTCGGTGCAGCCATAGGTGAACTTGTAATTCAGATCCACGCTGGGAAGCGGATCGCCCGTGCCATAATCCATACAGAAAACGAACTGGCCCGTGTAGGTGCTGTCACCCGCCGTCACGTCGCCGTTAGTGCCGTCATCATAAAGAAGGTCGTCGCAGGTCGGATCCCAGGTGAAGGGCGCCAGGCTGCCTTCCACGGCCACGTCCTGTGCATCACCCGGCTCTTCCAGGAGCCTGAACTTCATGTTGGCCTGAATTGTCAATTCGGCCAAACAGAACATCCATTCCGTCGTCAAGACCACATTGCCATTGAGGTCGGCAATGTTGCTCGCGGAAACCAAATAGTCCTCGCCGAAGCCCGCATCCGCATCCAACTGTAGATGAACGATCGCAGGATCAGCCTGCTGCACGGCGCCGGTAATGGTTTGAGATCCGCCGAAATCCCAGTTGTTCACGTTCTCAGCACTGGTCTGTTCGACGGGTTCATCGAAGGTCGCCTCGACCACGGAGATGTCGCTCTCGAGCACGCAAACTTTGATAAGGCTCGGGGGAATCAGATCGGCGAGCTGATCGGGCACACCGTCGCCATCGAGGTCGTATTCAACCAAGACGGGACCGTCGAGGGTGCTTGAATCGCCGTCGGTTCCGCCGACCATGTCGTCACCACCGAGTTCGTCGCCGCTGAAGCCGCCCAAACCGCCCGCGGGAATCACGGGGCCGGTCATGGCCGCCCAGCCAACACTGGCCGCGACCTGAACGCTTCCATTGGGTTCTAATCCGATGAGAGCCCAGGGAATGGCGATTTCAGTGAGACCCACGCCGGGTCCGCCATCGTGGTTCTTATCGTGCACGGCAATGGCCGCCAGGCCCAAGAGGCTGGACGTGGTGCCATCTGTAGCGCTGATGGAGCGGATGTCTGTGGGGATGGCTCCGTCGCCCCATTCCATGTTGTGATGTCCGCCCACAAAATCGGCATCGAAGAAGGGCTGGGTCACGAATCCCTGGAAGTAGTCAGCATTTTCCTGACCTGTGCTCAGGCTGCTCGAATCGATGTAGATGAGCATGGAATTGCCCCAGGCATTTCCGCGAACTCCCACATAGAGATTCACGGCGTCCCAGGTCACCAGGATGGATTCCACATCGCCGTACTCGGCCCATCCGGGATTGGTATTGCTGGCCACGGTCTCATTGGCAAGATCCCATTCGCCGGCGCCCCAGAGCCCATCCACCGTAATGGTGTTGTAGGGAGAGGCGAGCGTAGGAATAGCCATGGAGATCAAGGCGATGGCAAACATGGCGGCTAGGCGCTTCATGATTCCTCCGTTGATGGTAAACAAAAGGGGTTCCGCCCCATGTCGGAACCCCTGGATTCTGAATTGGGGCAATCATTGCCCAAAACTTAAACTAGAACTGCGCCTTCACTTCGGAGAAGCTAGTCGACTCGGTGGCAACGGATTCTTCGAAGGTCAGAGTGTTGGTGCCGAACTCATAGGTGAAAATGCCCGTGGTATCCACGGCCAGATCCAAAATGAAGTTGTCGCCCGTGTTCTGTCCCCAGCCTTCATTCATGGTCACCTTGCACTCATGGTGACCGGCAGGCAGCATGCCTTCGAGCACGAAGATGTCGGTGCCGGCGATCTGAGTCATCAGGCCAGCGGGATCGGCGGGATCCCACTCATTGCCGCCCCATAGGTCGATGAAGTCGCCCGCAATGACGGGAGCCAAGTGGGCCACGTACTCGTCGCCTTCAAGAACACCAATGGTAGCGCCAAGATTGACCAGGAAGGTAACATCCTGATCCCCGGCGAGATCGATGAAGATGTTGTAAGGGGGAAAATCGGTGCCTTCCCAAGCATCCGTCTCCACGCACTTGTACTCGTGATGGCCGGCAGCCAAGTTCACGGTGAGCGTGTAGGCGCTTCCAAAGGGCACCAAGTCATAGTCGGCGGCCGCGGGATCCCAACCGTTCATGGATCCAACGATGCTCGGACCTGCCAGGGCCAGAGTGGGTAGAAGTGCGATAATGATCGCGATTGCAGTACGGCGCATTGTGATTCCTCCGATGATGTTGAAAACTCGCATGCCGTCAGGACCGGCCGGACCCTGTAAAACGGCAGGCCGTATTACCTTGGTAACGAGTGATTATACCATTATTATCGACTCGAATTCAAATAAAGATACTCACTTCAAGAGCAGCATCTTCTTGGACTTAACTCCTTCTGGCCCCGCCAATAGGGCAAAATAGACCCCACTCGACTGGGGATGGTCTTTGTCATCGCGGCCATTCCATTCCACGGTGTAGATTCCCGCCTCCCAGTTTCCATTCACGAGAACCTTCAAACGGCGGCCGGCAATGTCGTAAACAGCCAGTTCCACCGCACCCGGCACAGCCAAGCTGAAGCGAATCTGCGTGGACGGATTGAAGGGGTTCGGCCAATTGGGACTGAGCCCAAAGGCCAGCGGCGCGATGTCATCCCCCACCGCGGTGATCGGCCCCGCGAACTCCACTTCCGAATTGGGATTGATCTCGTTCAGGTAGCAACTGGCGTCACGCACACTGTGAACGCGAACGGTGTAGTCGAGGGCTTCCATGGCTTCGCAGGTCAGCACCACGATGCTATCGCTCTCGCCGAAGGCTGCGCTCTCGATGGAAAGCACATTGTCCACCAACACCGACTCGTGAATTTCGTAGAGCGAAGAGTTGGTCGCGGTGGAAGGATCCATGGCCTCCGAGAAGAAGAGACTCACCTTGGTATTGTCCTCCGCATCGGGCTCGCCCGACAAAAGCTGAGGTGCCTGATGATCGGGGAGATCGGGCAGCCCATCGAGATTGAGGTCGAGAGGGATCAAAGCCAAGTTGTCGATCACGGGAAGTTCAGCGCTGATATTGTTGGGCATGACGTCGCCGCCAATTTCTTCGTCCCAGGCGATGGCCGCGCTCAGACCCAGTACCGCTCCTGTCGGTACTGTGTTTTCACCCATGCCGTAGAGCAGGTCCCAGGGAATGGCCAGTTCGCTGCCCGACCAGGGCGCGCCCAGATCGGTGGACAGGACCGCGCCCATGTCGATGAGCTGGGTCATGCTCGTGGGTCCATCGATGCTGTAGAGGTCGCCGTCGGCACCACCTGTGCTTCCGTAGAGAAAATCGATGCCCGCGCCCGGATAGGTGAAGGTTGCGCCGCGTTCCCAGAAAGGCAGGAAGCGCAGATCGTCTTCGCCGGTGCCCTCGCCGAAGTCCACATCCAGGTGGAGCAGCCAGCTGTTCCAGCTTTCGTAGCGGCCTTCTAGACCCAGATAGAGGTAGCTCTCGTCGGTGGTGACATAGAGCGTTTGAAGTTCGTTGAGTAGGCTCCAGGTGGAATCGTTGTCGGGATCATCCACGCCGATCTGACAGAAACTCCACTCCGAATGATCGATGTTCCCGTCGATGGTCACCTGCGTGGGCGGCCCGTAGAAAACGGGGAAGGCATCGGCGCCGGTGAGAGGTGGATTGGCGAGCCCGCTCTCGTCGAACCACGCGTCGCCGGCGAGCAGCAAGGTGAGGGTCTCGGTATTAAGGCCTTCGAGAATACCCGCATCAGTCGGAGTTAAAATGAAGTCGATACGATCGGCCCATCCGCTACCATCAATGCTCGTGGCCAGTGAAAGAGTAAGATCCGCCGCGCCGTCGCCATCATCATCAATGGAGACTTTGCTGGGGTCCACCGCGTCCAATGAAACATCTTGGTCGAGCTCCAGGCGAAGCTTGTCCAGCCCCGGGAAGTAGACGGCGCTGGTCAGCTCGGGCGGCAGGACGTCTTCCAAGTTTTGCGCCAGGAGATCCAGTTCGGGAACCTGTCCGGAATTGGGCTCGCTCACCGATCCTGCATAGAGCCAAAATTCAAAACGATGATCGCCGCTGAGCTCGTCGCCCTTCATGAGACGTCCGCTGAATTCGCTCAGATGCGATGCGCCGCCGTTTCCCACGATGTAACCCGCGAAGAGGCCTGTTTCAGGATTGCGATAACCCATGTAATCGCCCTGGGGATCCCAGACGCGCTGCAGGGTCGGATCCCAAATCAAGCTTACCAGGCTGGGCGAGAAGCCGCTCTTAATGTAAGTCGGACCGTCGCCTGCCGAATAGAGCACGCGGATGTAGGGCTCGCCGTCACGCAGGATGAGAGTTTTTTCGAACTCACCGAGTGACAGGGTTACCTGTACGGAGTCGGCCGTGACCGCATCCACATTGAAGTCGAAGGGCAGGCCCTGCTGGTCGGGTACCACTTCACTGAGAGCTGCGATGTGATTGCCATCGTTGTAGTCGCCGGTGGTTCCGTACCAGTAAGCGTTGTCCACACCGACGGCCGTGTCCACCAAGTCACCGTCGCGCACGGACAGGTGCACGATACGCCCACCATTGCTTTCCACAATCGCCATAACGCGCTGGTTGTGCAGCACCAGTTCGTCGAAACCGTCGCCGTCCACATCTTCGATGTAGGCGTTCAGTTCGGGCGTGGTCCATTCGCCCGCGCCCCAGTGCGCGGCGTCGGCATAGTAGCGCCCGTTCTTGATATGCGCGCTATGATGATGTTCCCATCCACTGATGGGTCCGCCCATGCCATCATGCCAACCGGTTTCATACATGTTGGTCATCATGGCGAACCAACCGGCTTCGCTGATGGCATTGGCCGGCGCGCTCGAGAGTTCGCCATAGGTGCTCGCCCACATGTTGCCGTAGTTTTGGCAACTACCGCCCGATCCCGCGCAAAAGCCGTTGCCGTTGCCGCCGGTGATCCAAGGAATCCAGCTGGCCCAATGCGGATACCAAGCGTTGTTGCTTCCGCCGTATCCGCCCGTGCCGCCGATGCTCCAATAGGTACCGTGGGTGATGTTCATGGAACTCACGCCGGCGAAGTTGGGGTTCGCTACGGCGTCGCTAAGTTTCCAGGTGGAGAGCCAGGCGCTTTCGTCGTAGCACTTCCCTATGAACCAGTCGTAGGTTTCCTTGGCCTGAGGCATGGAGTTTTGCCACTCGCCGATTTCCCCCACCATCTCCCAGTCGTCGGCATAAACGGCGATGCGGAAATCGCCCACGCCGCTGCCGGCCAGGCCCGTGAGCACCGACAAGGCGCCGGCCCCGTCGCCCGCGTGGAGACGTCCCGTGAAAATGTTGTCGCGGGGAATCACCTTGAGTGAACTTCCGGCGATGGTGTGAATTTGGTGGCTGTCGTAGCCGATGCAATGCACGTCATCATCGAGGATCACCGCTTGGATCCCGTGGTCCAGGAAGTTGTCGGCGATGGCATCGATGACGCCCGCATCGGGATAGATTCCCGGCGAGAGCCAGACACGCTCGGGCACCCAGGCCACGGTGGGGAAATAGCCGTAGCGATCGAAGGTCATTTGGGTTTGGATATTCACGGCCCAGTCGTTCATGGAATCTTCCACGAAGGGCATGATGTGCTGCGCGTAGGCACTGGTTACCATGCCCGCCCAACCGGCGGTCACGCCGTCGGAGAGCCATTGGTTGAAATCCACCGGATCGCCGTTGACGTGATCCCAGTGCGCGCTGGTTTGCAGCGGCCCGGACAAGTGGAAGTTGCCGGGCACGCCCGTGGCTTCGTGAATTTCCAGGGTCTCGTCGAAACCGCTGCCGGCTTCATCGTCCCATCGACCGTGAAAAACATCGGTGTAGGTTAGCGATTGGTTGCCATGGTGCATGAGGGCACAGTGAGCCAAGTAGTCACGATCCGGTTCGCTGAGGAAGCGATCCACTTCGCGGTCATTTTCATAGGCGATCACCAGCACACGTAGACCAGCACTTCGATTTTGCGAAAGCGCGTGACCCGCGGGCAGACGCATCACCGCGGTGTCGCGTTCCAGTCGGATGTCCGCTTCAAGTGTGAGAACTTCACGACTATTCCCGAGCAGAACCACTTGTCCGTTTTGCGCGAGAAGATCATCCGTGTGAATTTCGATGCCACTTTGCCAGACGAATTCCATGGGCAACTCTTCGCCGTTGGGTCCAGAACTGTGGCCGGCCGCGCCGGTATCAAAGAGAAGGAGGAAACGACCTTCCTCGGGAATCAAAAGTTCGCCCGTGCCGGGGCTCATGGCCTGCACAAGGCTGAGACGAAGATCCGCGCCTTCATCCACCGGGCGCAAATAGACCGAGAGAATGTCCATTCCCGGAGAGCCTGCGTCCGCGGCATGATCCACACCCAGCAGGTGCTCACGGGTCCATTCGCCGCTGTCCAGGAGGGGCGTTGCCAGGGCGAATGAGCTAAGGAATAAGATTAAGGTAGCGAGGAAAGTCATTCTGAAGTACACAATTGCCCCTTTTGGCGAGCGGTGTGGTTCCCGGATGATCCGCTAATTATACCAAACTTAGATGACTATAAAAACAGCTGCTTTGGAAGACTTGACGCAGGAGACCGAAATGAAGAGGATGGCGCTCCAAACGGAGAGGAATTATGAGGATCAATAAGCCCATCGCCTACTTCAGCATGGAATTCGGCCTGCGTGCAGATCTGCCCACCTATTCGGGCGGGCTGGGTATCCTGGCCGGCGATCACCTGAAAGCTGCAGCGGATCTCGAGCTACCGCTCATCGGACTCGGCCTCTACTATCACGAAGGATACTTCCGCCAGGTGATTGACGATGATGCACGCCAGAGTGAACACTACGATCGCAAGACTCCCCATGATGCCCGATTGCATCCTGTGCTTGAGAATGACGCCCCATTGTTCCTGGAGACCGGCGAGGGTCGACTGTGGTTTCGCGTGTGGAAAGAAACAGGGCACGGTGGCGAGTTCTATTTGCTCGACACCGACCTTCCCGAAAACTCTCCCGAGTTTCGCGCCCTCACCGACCGTCTCTACGGCGGCGATCGTCGCATGCGCCTGCTGCAGGAGTATCTGCTTGGAGCAGGTGGCGTTTTACTGCTGGAGAAACTTGGCATTGAGCCCGGCAAGATTCACCTGAACGAAGGTCACGTGGCATTTGCAGCTTTGGCTCTGGCCCGGCAATTCGAAGGCTCTTTCGCCGAAAACTGTACACGTGTCCAATCCCGCGTTCACTTCACCACCCACACGCCCGTGGATGCCGGTCACGATCGCTTCGACGCGGGTCAGGTCGCGGGCCTGCTCGCACCCTTCATCGATTCTTGCGGAGCAACTGTAGAAGAGTTTCTCACATTGGGACGTCATGGCGACGAATCCCAGTTCTGCATGACCACGCTATCCCTGCGCCTCTGCTCAAGCGCCAACGGCGTATCGAAGCTTCATGGCGAGGTGGCACGCGGAATGTGGGATGGCCTCGAAGAAGCCACACAAATCGGACACGTGACCAACGGCGTGCATCGCGGCACCTGGACCGCGCCCGAGGCTGCGGGTCTCGTCGAGCTTGATGATGCAGCGCTTTGGAAACGTCGAGGCGAACTGCGACGCGAACTTATCGAGTGGCTGCCCTCCCGCATTCCAGTGGTTCTCGAGGACGCCGAAACAGGCCTCGACCCCGACGCCCTCACTATCGGTTTCGCACGCCGCTTCGCACCCTACAAGCGAGCCATGCTGCTGCTTGAAGAGCCTGATCGCCTGGCCGCTCTACTTGAGTCGAGTGATCGCCCTTTGCAGTTTCTCTTCGCGGGCAAGGCACACCCCCACAATGAGCCGGGCAAGGTGCTTATGACTCGCATGCTGAAACGCATTGGCGAAGCGCCCTTCCGTGGAAAGATCCTCTTCCTGGAGAACTACGACATGGAGTTGGCTTCCAAACTCGTAAGCGGCGTCGATGTGTGGATGAACACTCCCCGCCGCCCCCTGGAGGCCAGCGGCACCAGCGGCATGAAGGCCGCGCTCAATGGCGGGCTGAACCTATCCATTTTGGATGGTTGGTGGGATGAAGCCTACGATGGCACCAACGGTTTCGCCGTGGGTGATGGCGAAGAATTCGCTAGCGAAGAAGAGCAGGATCACCATGATCGTGAAGCCCTTTTCCACGTACTGGAAGAGCAGGTCCTTCGAGAATTCTACGATCGTGATGAAGCGGGATTACCGAAAGCCTGGCTGGCGCGCATTCGTCGTTCTTTGGCGACAAACTCGGAGCTTTTCTCCGCCGAACGCATGGTTTCACAGTATCGGGATCTCTACTACTGATCTCCTGCTGGAGACTGGAGACTAGCGACTGGGGACTGGAGACTATCCTTTGACTCCACCCAGCGTTAATCCTCCCACCAGGTATTTGCTGAGAACCACGAACAACACCACCACCGGTATGCAAACCATGAGGCTGCCGGCGGCGTAGTTCGCCCATTCGGTGGAGAAGGTGCCGGTGAGGTTTTCCAGCCCGAGGGGCAGGGTGAAATGCCGCTTCGAAGATAGGAGCACGCGGGCCACCATGAACTCGTTCCAGCCAGTCATGAAGCTGAAGAGCGATGTGATCACCAGGGCCGGGCTTGCCAGCGGCAGGGACACGCGGAAGAATGCGCCCAACTCCGAAGTACCATCCACCCAGGCCGCTTCCTCCAGTTCGCGCGGAATCGTATCGTAGTAACCCTTCATGGTCCAAACGCAGAAGGGCAGTGCCGTCACCACATAGGCGATGGTTACGCCCACGAAACTATCCACCAGGCCGAGGCGCCGCATAAGAATGAATAGCGGCAGCAGCAACATGGTGGCCGGGAACATCTGGCTCACCATGAAGATCATCAGTCCCGCCCGGCGGCCGGGAAAACGGAAACGACTGAATGCATATCCCGCCGTACTGGCCAAGGCGATGCCGATGATGGTTGTGGCCAGTGATACGATGAGGCTGTTCATCATCCAGATGGGAAAGTCTTTCTCAAAAAGCATCACCGCATAGGCCTTGAGCGTGGCGCCGGCGGGAATTAAACCAAGGCTGGTGCTGGCGAACTGGTCCGAAGGCCTCAGCGAAATGTTCAAGATCTGCAGGATCGGGAAAACCGAGATCAAAGCTGCGGGAATGAGTACCGCATAGCTGAGGAAAAGCTTGATGATTCGTCCGCGACCGCGCATTACCAGCTCACCTCCGAGGCTTTGCCCAAACGATTCTGCGCCCAGACGAATCCGAAGAGCACCAGGAAGATCAGCATGCTGAAGGCCGCTGCGTAGCCGTAGCGATAGTAGGTGAAGGCCGCCTTGTAGACATAGCTCACCAAAATGTGCGTGCGGTCGCCCGGCTCGCCGCCGTTGCTCACCAGCCAGATCACGTTCAGATTGTTGAAGGTCCAGATGGTGCCCAGCATCACCGCCGGTGCGAGCACGGGTTTGAGCATGGGCAGGGTTACGCTGAAGAAACGACGCACCGGCCCCGCGCCATCCACCTCGGCGCTTTCATAGACCGAAGCGGGAATGGCTTGCAAGCCGCCGAGCGCGATAATCATCATAAAGGGAAAGCCCAGCCAGATGTTCGTAATGAGCGGACCCATGAAAGCCCAGAATGGATCGCTGGACCAGGCGATGGCCGGCAGGCCCACCTTGCCGAGAAGCGCGTTCACCGCCCCCC
>RRYU01005776.1_pt1 | contig 13822 bp, 13 predicted proteins | sample 2162651 | NCBI WGS metagenome assembly RRYU01 (sample SAMN10267283, study PRJNA491782) | microbial mat metagenome | isolation source: biomat in the production well | place: Japan: Minami-Kanto gas field, natural gas well KTG3 | collected 2017-06 | reverse complement strand
AATGGCCGCATATCTGCTCTAGGTGATTTGTTCGTGCGTTGGCACTGTATTGGACAAGGCTCGTTGTTGTTGCCCCATTCTCGCGCGTATACTAATAAGCATATGTCCGGCTCAATCATGATTGTCAGCTACAACACGCGGGAAATGACCCTCGCTTGTCTCCGCTCGCTTTTCGAGATGCCGGAGTTACAAAATCTGCAACTCATTGTGCTGGACAACGCGTCCTCTGACGGCTCGGCGGACGCCATAGAAGCAGAGTTCGGAGGGCGGCTCGAGTTGCTGCGGCTCACTGAAAACATCGGCTTCGCCGCGGGGAACAACCGCGCGGCCATGCGGGCGACCGGGGAATGGTTACTGTTGCTCAATCCAGACACCATCGTGCTTGACGACGCGATTGGCAAGCTGCTCTCCTTTGCGGAGTCCCATCCAGACGCGGGAATCTATGGCGGAAAGACCCTTTTCGACGATCGCTTGGTCAACCCGAAGTCTTGCTGGATGCGGCCCACGCCATGGTCGCTTCTGTGTCAGGCCGTCGGGCTTGCCCGCTTCCGCAACTCACGTTTTTTCAATCCCGAGCAGCCGGATGCGTGGAGCGGTGGTCGGCCTATGCGCGTCGATATCGTTAGCGGGTGTTTCCTCCTCATCCGACGCTCGCTTTGGGAGACGCTTGGCGGATTTGATGAATCATTCTTCATGTATGGCGAGGAGGCCGATCTTTGCCTGAGGGCAAGGGAGCACGGTGCCACGCCCGTTGTGACCGACGATGCCGCCATTATTCACTTCGGCGGCGCATCCGAGAAAGTGAAAGCGGCTAAATTGAACCGCTTGCTGCACGCGAAGTTCCGTCTTTGCCGTCGGCACTGGAGGCATCGGATGCTCGCAGGTCCGCTAATGACCCTCTGGCCGGCCACACGGTTGCTCGCCCTTACGATCGTCTCGCTCTTCGACCCCGCAAAACGAGTGGAGCGAGATACCTGGCGCACCGTCTGGGCCGCCCGCCACCACTGGCTCAACGACGAAGGCGGCTTCGACGCCGCCAATCCGTAATCCATGCCCAGCGTCATCATCCCAGCCCATAACGAGGAGGCCTTAGTAGCAGATTGCCTCCGCTCGCTCGTTGATCAGGGCATCGACGACCTCGAGATCATTGTCGTCGCAAACGCCTGCACCGATCGAACCGCCGACGTTGTCCTTAGCTTCTCGTCCGCAGTCCTGCTCCTGGAGACCGAGACCCCCGGCAAGACTAACGCTCTAAACCTGGGCGAACGCCATGCAAAGAGCTTCCCCCGCCTCTTCCTCGACAGCGACATCGTCCTTCGAGCAGGCTGCCTAAGGTCTCTCTTCGACGCGCTCCACGGCGGCGTCCACATTGCGTCGCCGATGCCCGAGTTTATCTCCGACCACGCGAATCTCGGGGTTCGTCTCTTCTACGCCTCACTCCGGGCCAACAAATACTTTGGCCGCGGCGCACCAAACGGTAGCGGCGCCTTTGCCGTCACCAGTAAAGGCCGATCACGTTGGGGCGAGTTCCCAGAGATCATTGCAGACGACGGCTTCGTCGAACTCCAGTTTGCGGAATACGAGGCCTGTACAGTCCCCGAAGCCGGTGCGCTCGTTAGGACGCCGAAGACGTTCCGGGTCCTGCTGGACATCAAAACGCGGGCCCGACTTGGCCGATTCGAGCTTCGCGCTAAGTACCCTGACCTCGCTGCGCGTGGGACCCCGACCCTAACGCGGACCCTCCTAAACATGATCGCCGATCCGCGTCTTTGGCTCGCGATCCCCGTGTATGCATACGTCCGGCTGCACGAGCGCCGCGCCGCCCGTTGCATCGCGCAGGAAAAGGGTTTCACCGGCTGGCTTCGCGACGAAACGTCGCGAGTCGGCGCCTCTGCTGCACAGTCGCGGGGGAGCGCACCGTGAAAAAAGGCGAACTACCGCGCGTCCTCGCCATCGCCTCGGCCGGCGGGCACTGGATCCAGCTCCGTCGGCTGCGGCCAGCGTTGGAGGGGGCCAGCGTGCTCTGGGTCACCACCAAGGCGGGGTATCGGACCGAGATGGCGGCAGGAGAGCAGTTCGCCGTCGTTCCCGACGCGAATCGGTGGAACAAGATCCGCCTCGCCTTGTCGGCATTCCGTATCCTCCTCTTGGTCCTGCGGTACCGCCCGGGCGTTGTCATCACCACGGGCGCCGCGCCGGGCTACTTCGCGATCCGCTTCGCTAAGGCTTTCGGCGCGCGGACACTCTGGGTCGATTCGATCGCCAACGCCAACGAGTTGTCCATGTCGGGCCGCCTCGCCCTAAAGACCGCCGACGAGGTGCTCACCCAGTGGCCGCATATCGCCCAAGGCGACCGCCCCGCGTTCCGGGGAGCGATCTTGTGATTTTCGTGACTGTCGGCTACCAACTCCCGTTCGACCGCCTGATCCGGGCGGTCGACGAGTGGGGAACTCTAACTGGCCGGACAGACATCTTCGCCCAGATCGGGCCGACAGTCTACGAGCCGAGCTCAATCGAGTGGGCTCGCGAACTTGAGCCCGCTGCGTTCACTGCGCGGGTGCACGAAGCGGCCCTCATCGTCGCACACGCCGGCATGGGAACGATTCTCAACGCGCTGCACAGCCGCACGCCCATCCTCGTGATGCCGCGCAAGGCTGTGCTAGGGGAGCACCGAAACGATCACCAGGTTGCGACGGTCCGTGAGCTGGGGGCGCGGCGACTGGTCCATGTCGCCGCAAACGAGCAAGAGCTCGCTGAAATGCTTGAGCGAATCGACGAACTAACCCCACCACCCGAGCTCCCGGAGTTCGCGAGCGAACAACTGATCGCGTATATCCACGGTTTCGTCAGCAGAGGGTGATTAATCGCCCGGCTGGCCGCAGGGTCACCTTGAAGTGGTCCAATAGCAATGTACACAGCCCAGTTAAGCACAATGCCTTTAACTGAGGAGCAGTCGATGACCACACGCAATAAATATTCGAAAGAGTTCAAGTTGGATGCCATCAGCCTTGTCCTTGAGCAGGGTTATATTGCCAAGCGCATGTTGTTGATAAGATCGGCACGCCGGGTAAATCGTCTTCTTTCAAATTAGGCTTCAAGCAAGGACCGATGATTTGCTGATTTTGGTAGTACCATGGATACAAGCCTCAATACATAACGAACTGAAAGATATTTCCCCAGTCCGCTCGCACATGAAGATGTATCGTTTGTCTACGTTTTGTTTAACCGAGCACATAGTTGCCATCAGAGGCAACTATCTTTGAAACATGTTTATATTCTAATAACTGGTTATCTGCCTTTATAATTAAAGTGTAAGCTGAGAAAAGGAGGATGCCCAAAAACTGCATAGAGGCAGGAGGACATGGGCGGATTCGCTGACTACTACGGGCAAACAAGCCTACATCCACTCGCAGCAAGCTTTGTGCTTTTGCTCAGCGTGTCCACATTGTTACTGCCTCGCAGGCATGCGCTTATCCCGCTGTTCTTGGCCGCCACCAGCGCACCGATGTCGCAACGCATAATCATTGCGGGCGCGGACTTCACGCTACTTCGAATATTGCTCCTTGTCTATTGCATCCGAGTTTTGGTCAAGGGAGAGTGGCGGGGGCTATCCCCTAACCGATTGGATACGGCCGTGTTGCTCTGGGGCCTGAGCAGTATAGTCGTCATGACGATTCGAATGGGACCGGACACGGCCTTAATCAACCGTTTGGGCTGGTTTTACGACTTGTGGTTTACCTATTATGCTGCCCGCCTACTTTTAAGGAACATAGATGACCTCATTACCTTTGCTAAAGCCACGGCAATAATATCAATACCTGTCGCTGCAGTGTTCCTCGTTGAGCTTAACACGCGCGCCAACCTGTTCTCTATCTTTGGCGGGGTACCTGCGCAAACATCGATACGCGAGGGTGTCTTACGTTGCCAGGGACCATTCGCTCACCCAATTCTCGCCGGAACGTTCTGGGCTGCGACCCTTCCGGTAGTTTGGTACCTATGGAAAGGAGCTAAGGGTCTTCGCGCTCTTACGATAATCGGTACACTCTGCTGCTTAATAATTGTAACCGCAGCGGGGTCAAGCACCCCCGTGTTGGGCGTATTTGCAGCAGTATTGGGGCTGCTGCTATACTCTGTCCGCCTTCGCCGAAAGCAAATTTGGGTTGGACTTATAGCCGCGCTGGCTGTGCTTCACTTTTTCGTGATGGAACAGCCCGTATGGCACCTTATGGCGCGCGCGGGGGTCGTTGGAGGCTCCACGGCGTGGCACCGATTCATCGTTTTCGACACGTTCGTAAACAATTTTAGCGAGTGGTACTTGCTGGGCCATTCCAATCCCCTTGACTGGGGCGTATGGCAGATGCGCGATGTAACAAACGAGTACGCCGCTCAAGGGCTGAGCGGCGGGTTATCGACGCTGCTTCTTTTCCTGTCTGTTTTGGTTTTCGGCTTTGGCAATATCGGCAAATGCTTGCCAAATCAACGATCTGACCCTGCTACATGGCTCCCATACAATATACAGTGGGTCGTTTGGCTTACTGGCGTGGCTTTGCTTATACACGTCATAACCTTCACGGGTCTGACCTATTTCGGCCAGATGCTGACCATCTTCTATATCCACGTTGCTATCGTGGCATCCATTCCGGCGATCGCATCCCATGGATCTGGTTCCGGAAGGCTGGAATGAGAAAAACAAGCATTAACGGCGGCTTCAAGAATCACAGTACCCGGTTTAGCTCGAGTCGATAACGCTTGCTGGGCGGCTCCACCTACCCAGCCTGCCCTTTTTTTTAGGTTAAGGCAAGCGAAGAAATATGACTGTAACTTGAAAGCGACTCATCAGGCGGCACACCGACCTTTAAAACTTTATAGCTCGAACATGATATGACTAGTGAAATTCATTTCTCTAACCGGCACGCGCAGGCCACGAACAGGTCCCATTTGACGATCGGCTTGTCGTGGGGGTCGATTAACTCTTCCAATCTCGGACTTGGCGCTCTTACCGAGTGCCAGCTGGACATCTTGCAAGACGTCGCGGACGAGTTAGGATTGGAACTGACCTTCAAAGTACTGTTCTGGCCGGATCGCACTGAGCAATATGTGAATCGGCGGAATCTGGAGTTTGTGTCCTTCAGCAAGAACTTCCTACTTTCACCCTGGAAAGGAATGTTGTCCTACGCTCACGATTGTGATCTCGTGATCGATATCGCTGGGGGCGACAGTTTTACCGACTGTTATGGCGTCCGCCGGTTTCTCTATCAGAGTCTCAGTAAGGCAATCCCTATACTTTCCGGCACGCGAACGATCCTTGCTCCGCAGACCATTGGTCCGTTCGAGCGGCCTTGGGCCCGATGGTTCGCTGCTTGGCTGACTCCGCGCTTCTATTGCGTAGCAACCCGTGACGCAATGTCGTCCGACATCGTACGCCAGTTCGGTGCCGAGGAACGGATGATCGAGACCACCGACGTAGCGTTTCTCCTTCCATATCGTCGCATCGAATTACCGCCGACAGATAAGATCCGCGTCGGCTTGAACGTATCCGGCTTGCTATTTCGAGGGCAATACGCACGCGACTACTACTTCGCATTGTCTGTGGATTATCCGACACTGATCCGCACGATCATTACGAATTTGACCGCCCGTGGTGACTGTGAAGTGCATCTGGTCGCTCATGTCGTGGTCCCGAAAAAGTACGAGACTGTCGAGGACGATCACCGCGTCGCCATAGCGCTGGCGGACGAATTCGCGGGTGTTGTAGTAGTAGCTCCTGAATTCCGGACGCCCTCGGAGGCGAAGTCATATATCTCGGCCATGGATGTCTTCGCGGGCTCGCGCATGCACGCCTGCATTGCAGCGTTCTCCGCAGGCGTTCCGGTGATTCCGCTTGCCTACAGCGGCAAGTTCGAGGGCTTGTTCTCGACCATCGGATATGATCTCGTGGCTGATTGCCGGACGGAGCCACTGGAGGATATCGTTGCCAAGTTGACTGACAGTATCGAGAACCGTGCTGAGCTTGCCGGAAAAGTCGCGTCGACCAACGAGGACGTCAGGCGTCGTCTCGCGCGCTACTCCACATTGCTGCGTAGATGCCTGGCCGAACTCGCAGGACTCGAAGTTAGCGAATTCTGTGGGGCTAGCGGTACCGCCGACGCATCAGAAACCGATAAAGGCCCATTGACGAACTGAGCCGCCAGGCCAATCCACGCGAATGGCAGGGATTGGCAAGATGGGATGCCAAATAGTCTTTGTCCATGACGCTGATAATGCAGAGCCGGGAGTAGAGAAACGGCTCGAAGCCATTGTGATAGCCGAGCTGGGTGGTGAAGAGATGCGTGTAGCCTGCCTGCAGCGCGGCATTCCAAACCGACCTGTTGAACCGCCCATATGGGAAGGCGAAATGCGACACAGAATGGCCCAGCCTGTCCTCTAAGATTAGTTTTGACCAGTTGACCTCCCGGTCCAGATCCACAGAGGATAGCGTGGTCAAATCGGCATGTGATCGCCCATGTGACCCGATCGTCACACCGTTCTTCGCCATCTCCTCCAGCATCCTCCAGTCGACCCTGTCCGGTCGACCGATTAAGTCCGTCACAATGAAGGTTATAAAGCCAGGCCCCGCCTCGCCAGCATGGCGCGGGAAGGCGTGAGTATAGTCCGAGCGGCAACCGTCGTCGAAGGTCAGCAGCACGTCGCCGCTGCGGGCGTATGCAGGATCAGAGCACCGCGCTAGGAACGTGGCTGGCGAGATCAACCTATCCTCAAAAAGTTGTACGTGATCGTAGAACTGCGTCTGCGTCAGATGCCATGGATCGCCTGAAGGCCCATTCGTCAAACCGTGATAATTCAGGATAATCATGCAGCCGCTCAGCGTGCGGATGACAACGCTGCCGCAACCGCCTGCGCTGCACTTCGACCCCAGGCGGTCCAGTTCAAGCGTTCCTCGAACTCGCGCCGGCTTGACGCCCGCAATTTCGCCAAGCGCGCTGGATCGTAGTATAGCTCACCGATCAGCGCTGCGTATTCAGCGCCGCCAGCGGAGGGCGGGAGCAGATGACCGTTCACGCCCTCGACGACAACACCCGGTACGCCGCCTACGGCGGTTCCGATGCTAGGCAACCCGTAAGAGGATGCCTCACAGAATGCGATGCCATAACATTCCGCGCGGGTGGGCAGCAGAAAAAAGTCCGCCTTGCGGTAAAGCGCCTGGAGCTGTGCAAATTCAGCGGGATCGCTCTTTCTGAGAAACGAGATAATGGTTAAACCGGGAGCGTCCACCGATCGCGGAGGCGTGCAGCCACAGATCGTCAATTCGGCGTTAACACCGTTTGCGCGCAGCCGCGAAAGCGCGTCGACCGCAATGCCGGCGCCCTTTTCACGCCAGTCGACTCCGATGAACAAAAGACGACAAATGCCGTCGCGGGGACCGGTGCCCAGTTCTTCCAGCGTCGGCTCGTCGAATATGTTAGCACCATAGGGCGCGATCCGGATCTTGCCGCGATCAGCGCCGTAATCCTCAATCGCGGATCGTGCTACCCATTCGGTCGGGTATAGCAACATAGCCGCACGGGCGATCGCCTCGCGCTCCCGCTGTTCCCCGTCGCGGCGCGTGCTCTTAGACAACTTTCGATAGTGCGGATGGAAGCATTCCAACTGCTTGAACGTTGCATCCGATGAGTAGATCATCGGTACATCGTCCGGTACGCCCGCGGCAAGCGCAGAGCCAGCGGGCGCGAACACTATATCGACACCTGCCGCCCGAATCGCGCGTTTCGCGTTCGCAGCGTATTGCGCGGCGACCGGGCCCGCGTGGACCGCCGAGAAATCGAGGCCGCAAAGCTTGCGCAGCACCTTGCCATAGATCTCGAATCCGTTCAGCAGAGGCGCTTTCAGCGGTCCGATCCGCAAGACGTCGCCGAAGACTGAATCCAGGGCTCGCCCCATAAAGTACAACGTGCCGGACCAGGTGCGCATAGCATTCGGATCGCCGATGGAAACTAGGCCCACGCGCGGCGCGTTGGAAAGCGGTGGACGACGCCTACTTGAAGCTTTCGCCATCACGGGCTGTCACCATTTACTTGGCGCATGCATCCGACGCAGCCCTGCAAATCGAAGCACTGGCTCCACGAGCCGCATGAGGTTTATCAAAATCTCTTTGACTAATACCTTACCCTCATGCGGGCGGCGAATATAGAAACCGAGCATTTCACGGTAACAGCGAAACCGCATCCCAGGGGGCACGTTAGCGCGACGCACTGCACGCAGCCGCTCCACGAGCAACCGCCAACGCGGAAAGATCAGCTTGCCCGCCTTGCACCCAGTGAACCAGTCGATGCGATCATCGTATGTCATCTTTGCTCGCATCGAGCGCTCGTCATGATCGCGCTTGAAGAACAGACGGTCCGGTATCTCGTAGAATTTGCCGCGCATCAGAAGTTCTTCCAGCAGGATGGTGTCCGAGGCGATGTAGGGGCCGATCATTCCAGTCTCGCGCAACACTTGGGTCCGCAGGAGGCCATAAACTGGGGTCCAGAGCCCCTCGATGCCGTGCGTGTTCCAGCCACCCTTGGACTTGTCGACCATACGGAAGAGGTCGTGATAGCGCGCGAGTCGGATGTCAGCGGCGGGATCGTCAAGCGCGAGTTGGTCGATTAGCGACGACACGATCTCACCTTCACTGTTGATCTTAGCCGAACGTGCGTAGGCAAGCACGACAGATGGATCAGACTGCATCACCGCCAAGGCGCGAGAGACGTAATTATATTCCCACAGATCGTCGTGATTCACCCAGGCGAAATATTCGCCCCGCGCAAGTTCGACCACCTTGTTGAAGTTGGCCGCGGCGCCGACGTTGAACTCATTTTGGTGCAACCGGATACGCGTATCGCGGACGCTAAAGTCCACACAAATTTCCCGGCTCCGATCAGTCGAACAATTATCCGCGATCAAGATCTCTAGGTTCGGATAATTTTGTTCTAGCAGAGAAACCAATGCGTCCTCAAGAAAGGCTTCGCCATTGTACAATGGCAAACCAAGCGTCACGAGCGGCGGTTCAAAATCTTTCATATCTTACTCTCTCAGGTAACGGGCCTCGATGCGTTTGGATTAGACCAGCCTGGCGGCGCCTGCGACGCCATCGGGGTTTTTACCAGCGCCGCTTTTGATTGCCGTGAGGCCGATTTTTGTCTTGTCAACGGCAAGTTGCCAGTGCCGGATCGATCCGCGCCCACCCCAGTACCTCGATCCCGCCAGCCGTGACCCACGCCTAATACGGTAGACAATCCGGATGCCGATCGAGATTTAGGAGGCGGTATTGGCAAAGTTGACTCGATAAACATGCCGGCGTTGCAGGTGGACCTGCTCGGTGGTCCAATCCCCTTGTAAACTATTCGTATTCAACAATTCTCGCATGAACTTCGTTAGCCGCCCCCTTGCATCAAGGTCATATATCGTATCGCCGCCTCCGCTAACCCTTTTACGAAAGTGAACTGCACCGGGAATTCCGGAGACTGTTTTGCTTGAGCCAGACCCCCATGACTGACGTCCTGTTGGCAATAATACGCCGCTTCAAACTCGGCCGGTGGGATGTTGCCAATCGGCTTGAGCAGCCGGCGGTTGTTGAACCAGTCCACCCACTCCAGCGTGGCATGTTCAACCGCACCCGGATTGCGCCCAGGCACGCGCCTATGGATCACCTCGGTCTTGTACAAGCCGTTGCCGCCGCCAGGGCGTTGTCGTAGGAGTCGCTTCGGCTGCCGACAGAGGATTCGATCCCGGCCTGTTCCAGGCGGTCGCTGTAACGAATTGACAGGTACTGGCTGCCGCGGTCGCAGTGATGAATCAGTCGCTTCGGATCGTCACTTGCCCACAAGGCCTGCTCCAGGGCGTCCAGCACCAGGTCCGTCTTCATCGATGACGCCACGCGCCAACCGACGATGCGCCAGGAGAACACGGCGATGACGAAGGCTACGTAGACTAAGCCGATCCAGGCCGCGATATAGGTGATATCAGCGACCCCCAATTGGTCAGGCAGCTCTGTGATGAATTGGCGATTCAACCGATCCGCCGGACGGTCGGCTGCATCGTCGGGGATCGTGGACTGACAAGGTTTGCCACGCACAGCGCCCTGCAGGCCCAGGACGCCCATCAGCCGCTTTACGGCCACAACTGAAGCCCTCACGTTTGAGCTGCTGCCAGACCTTCCTGGTCCCGTAGACGCGGAAGTTCTCTTCCCAGACCCGCTGGATCTCGACCTTGAGGGCCTCATCCCGCTGGGTACTCCACGGCGAGCGAGCAGCGTCGCGTTCGCGTGCCTTGTATTCATAGTACGCCGATGGGGCGATCGGCACTGCGCGCAGATCGGCTCCACCCCGTGCTCGCCCCGGTGAACGATACCACCATTTGCGTTGGCAGTCGAGCTCCAGCCTTGTCCAACATGAAATGAGTCTGGGCGGGCGGCGTGATTCCAAGGTGAAATGAGTCTGAAGGGGCAGTTCCTGTTCATGATGGTCACCCATGGTGACTTACATGAACGACAAGAAGATTCGCAGCCTGGAGGATATCCGTGCCTTCCTGGCGGGGACCACGCAGATGGAGTTTTCCATCGAGGGCAAGGACGAGCGCTACCGCTGGATGGAGCAGTCCCTCAGGCGGTTCAAATATCGTACCCTCGGGCGGGCTGAGCGCGGCGTGGTGCTGCGCTACCTGGAACGGGTCAGCGGCTACTCGCGCCAGACGGTGACCCGGCTGGTGGCTCAGTACCGCGAGCACGGCAAGCTGCGGCGGCGTCAGCGCACTGTGGCAGGCTTTGCGCGCTACTACACGAGCAAGGATGCCCGGCTGTTGGCCGAGCTCGATGAGCTGCACAGCACGCCCTGCGGGGCGGCATCGAAGAAGCTCTGCGAGCGTATGTGCCGGGTGCATGGCGATAGCCGTTACGAGGCGCTGTCGCATATCTCGGTGTCGCATCTGTACAATCTGCGTCGAGCCATCGGTTACCAACGCCGGCGCCGCCACTTCGAGAAGACCCGCCCCACCCGTTCACAGATCGCCCAACGGCACAAACCCGACCCGCAGGGCCAACCCGGCTACCTGCGCCTGGATACCGTCCACCAAGGCGATCTGGACGGCATCAAGGGCGTCTACCACATCAATGCCGTCGATGAGGTCACCCAGTTTCAATGCGTGTTCTCCGTCGAGCGCATCAGCGAACGGTTCCTGCTTCCGGTACTCAACGCGATCCTCCAGACCTTCCCGTTTGTGATCCAAGGCTTCCATGCCGATAACGGCTCGGAGTACATCAACCGGCGCGTGGCCGACCTGCTCAACAAGCTCAACATCGAGTTCACCAAATCACGCCCGCGCCACTCCAACGATAACGCCTTGGCGGAGTCCAAAAACGGCAGCGTGATCCGCAAGCATCTGGGCTATGACCATATCCCCGGACACTGGGCCGCACAGCTCAACGACTTCCATCGGGAACACTTCAATCCTTACATCAACTTCCACCGCCCCTGTCTCTTTCCTGTCCCCCACATCGACAACAAGGGCAAGGTGAAAAAACGCTACCCCTACGACGAAATGGACACCCCCTATGACAAACTCAAGTCCCTGCCCAAGGCCGATACCTTTCTCAAGCCGGGAATCACGTTTAAACAGTTGGATGCAATCGCCCTGGCCATCAGCGACAATGAAGCGGCCAAACAGATGAACGAGGCTAAACGTCAACTCTTCAAAACCATCTTTGAGCAGGACTGCAAGGCTGTCTGATGGGCTACTTCAGACTCACCATCTACTACCCTGTTTCAGACTCATTTACGGATTGGATGTAGTGGCCCCCTCTGTCAAGACAGTCCCGGTTGAAAATAAGATATAAAAAAACCTGTTGTTGAAATCCAAATAATCCGTTGTGGGTAAGCTGGTGGGCGGCCTGTGCGGCAACCTGTGGGCAACCCGTAGGGTTGTCCATCAGGTTGTCCACAGAGCCGTCCAGCGGCTTATCCACAACACATTTTTCGCCGATCAATCACTTGCGGCAGCCGCCGCCATTACGCCGCCAACACCAGCTTCGCACGGCCGTAATACACTTGCGCAGGCGTTCGGTCGTCGTGGCTCTGGTGGGGCCGCTCGTCGTTGTAGAAGGCAAAATACCGCTTCAGTGCCGCCGTCAGTTCCCCCACGCTTTCATACTCCTTGAGGTAGATTTCCTCGTACTTCACTGAGCGCCACAGCCGCTCCACCATGATATTGTCCATCGCCCGGCCCTTGCCGTCCATGCTGATCGCCACCCCCGCGTCTCTGTAACCGGCCATTTCAGGCCGTTATTGATCCGCGAGTGCCAGGTCTGATTTCATGGGATTGTGGGAGAATTTGGTTTTCCACACGCGGGGGGTCAGTTCGGCGACCTGTCTTGCCGGGTGTTCACTGATGCGCTGAAGCACATCAACGAGATAGGTGTACGGATCGACGCCCTGCAGCGTAATCGGTTACTCCCCCCTGGTTCCAAGCAGGGAAAATCAGTAACCTTCCCGCTTCAGAATTTTACACTGCAGGCTGCGGCAATGCTGGAGCACTCTGGCCCTTGCGCCGCCGTCTGATCACCTCGGCCAGATACGACCAGGGTGAAACGCCGCGCTTGCGGCAGGTCTCGATCACGCTGATCGTCAGCGCGAAGGCGCGAGAGCCTTGTTCGGTGCGGGTACCATAGCTGATGCGCCGTGCGATGACCCAGTGGCGCAGAGCCCTTTCCGCCTCGTTATTCGTCAGCGGCAGCCACGGATAATCGAGGACGACCCAGAAGGTATCCCAATCGTTGAGGAGCTCGCGTGCCAACTCGCGGGTCTTTTTGTGCTGAGCATCCCAGTGTTGATCGCACAAGGCCAGGAATTTCCGCAGGAGGGCGGCATGTTGGTGTCGCAAAGGCACCGCGGGAGGACCCTCCCGGGCCGCGTAGACCGCCGCCATGAGCGTCTCCAGGACGTGGAGAGTTTTTCCGCCGAAGCGATGGGCCTCGGCTTCGAGGCTTTGCTCCAGCCCCCGGGCCTTGCGTATCAGGTGTGCCAGGCATCTGAGGCGCCAGTCGTACTGGCGGTAGACCCCGTAACCGTCGCTCATCAGCCAATGGGCGAACTGCTCGCCGAGCACGCGCACAACCACCTCCCGGGTACGCTTGCCCACCACGAACAGGCTCGCCGTGGCGCAGGTGAACACCCAGAGCCATAAGGGGCGCCCATGCTCTTTCCATCCGGTCTCGTCGGCGTACACCAGTTCCGCCTGGCGTACCGCCTCCTCGATCTCGCCGCTCACCACGGGCTCCACCGCCCGCCCCGCCTCGTGGAGGCATTTGTTGATGGTGGCGGTACACAGCTTCAGTTCGAACCAGTCAAGCAGGAATTCGCGGATCCGTGCGCGCGAACAGCGCAGGCGCAGATTCAGCGCGCAAATCAGGCTCACCAGAGCGGGGCCGACCAAGTGCCATTCGGTGAGCTCTACCGACCAGCCCTCTTCGCCGGTGCAACGGCCCGGCTCGGCGCGCGTCCAATGACCGCAGCCGCATTGGCAGTCCATGTACCGGTGCAGGGTGTGGGTGAGCTCGATTCCGGGGGCAGCGGAGGATGGTGCGGCGATATCGATCTCATAGCGCCCTGTGTAGAAGTGCTGAGGGGCGTCCGGCGGTAGCGATTGCGCGCACAGCGCGCACACGTGCGGGCGGTGGGTGCGCTGTGCGGTCACCGCCAGCTCAACGGTTCGACCATACCCCGGCGCCCCTTGGGGCTTTCCCGGCTTGCCCGGACTCTTTTTCGTGGGCCTGCTCTGTTCCTGCTCCGAG
>RRYU01005928.1_pt1 | contig 13830 bp, 12 predicted proteins | sample 2162651 | NCBI WGS metagenome assembly RRYU01 (sample SAMN10267283, study PRJNA491782) | microbial mat metagenome | isolation source: biomat in the production well | place: Japan: Minami-Kanto gas field, natural gas well KTG3 | collected 2017-06 | reverse complement strand
AGACATTGGCCGGATTCAGTGCCGGCTGGCTGGTGTCACTCGGTTATTTGATCTTCTCCACATACCTCGACAAGGTATCCATGAGTGTCGTGGTGACGGTGATGTGCCCGCTGACGGGGCTACTCTATGTCTGGCTGGCGCCCTTGTTTCTCAGGTTCTACGATGACTTGTTGCCACCCGTGGGGGATGGATTGATGGTCGGAATCGGGATATCGGGATTCGTCGCCTTATGTTTTTTCGTCATGATCAGCAGCGTGGACAACAGTGTGGCGGGACCCTTTGTCCCTGACCTGAACCGCATCCTGGAAGCGCTGCCCGGGTCCATAGTCGGCGGCATGCTGGGCGCTGGATTGGCGGGTGCCGTATCCGGTCTGTTGTTGACCGACTGGCAAGATCTCTAATTACCTCCTGTCGCCCATGCGACTCTGGATGTTTATTGGACTGTGGTCCGTAACTGATGAACACATCACCCACCCCGGGATTCAATTCCTGCCCGGGGGAGTTGAACTGAACCTTGCCGTTCTCGGTGACCAGGGCCGCGATCGGGGATTCTTCAGGCATTATGTCCCGATAGCGGTCGAAGCTGAATTTCTCCGTGAGCCGGGTCTTTTGAAATTCCCAGCCAAGGAATCCATTCATCAACAGTGTATTCGTGGCTCAACCACGGGACAATAAGGGACTTGTTCGGTCGCTCACTCGCTCTTCCCGGACGACTTGATCTCCCCCTCGTTGCCGCTGTCCCGCACCTTCACCGCCTGCCGGCTGCGCACCATCTCCTCGATGGCCGCCCCCAGGCGTGAATGGTCCCAGGCGGAATTGACCTTGCGCACGTCCGAGGTGAGGGCCACCAGGTAGCGCTTCTGGTCCGGTCCGGCCGCCGCCGGCGACTCCACAATGACCACCGAATTCATGGCATTCTGGGCGTTGCCCATGTATTTGCCGCACTTGAAGCCCTCTTCCGGCACACAGCGGAACAGGGAACCGCTCTTGAAATAGACCGCCGCCCTGGCCAGCTCCGGGGCATAGACGTAGCGGTAGCGGCGCTTGGTCATGTACAGGAAGCGTTTCATCTCCAGGCTGGACCAGGCGTCCACCAGCCGCCCCTGCTCCAGGCGCAGCAGCCAGCGGCCCAGCTCCCGCGGCGTGGTGCGGGAGCCGCCCACCCCAGGCACCTTCTGCTTGCCGGTCTTGGTCCAGAAGCTACCGACCCGCAGCTGGTCCGGGTTCAGATCCGCCGCCTGCAGGGCATCGTTGATCACCGCCTGGGCCAGGGCCTGCAGCTCGGCGCGGGGCGTGCCGCGGAAATAGGCGTTCTCCTGTTCGCGGGACGGTGGATAGTCCTGGCCGAAGGCGCGCAGCAACATGGCCTCCTTCCACACGGTGGAGGCCGCCGAGTTGGCCGAGGGGGAGATCATATGGTCCACCCATTCGCCCAGGGTGAAGCGGTCGCCGGGGCGGATCACCGCATGGATCAGGCCGCCGCCGGCCGGGTCCAGGCGCGGCACCTTGTGGGAGTCGCTGATCACCCAGTCGGTGGCGTCCACCCAGTGCTCGCGCAGCAGGCGCTTGCGCTGCTCGATGTCCGGAAAGGCCCGGCGCAGGCCGTCGAACAGGGCGGTCATGCAGAGTATCTTGCCGACGCTGCCGGGCACCTGGTTGCGCTCTTCGCGCACCCCGGCCCAGCGGAGATTGGTGGGGTCGGAGATATCCACCACCAGAACCCCATAGGAGGGATCCCGATTTTTGAATACGCCATCCAGTGCCGCCTGGAGTCCCGGGTCCCGGTCGGTGGGATCCAGGTTCCAGGCCGGCCGGTCCTCCAGGTGCAGGCGGATGTCGTCCTGCGACAGCAGGGCGCCCGGGTGCAGCTTGGGGCCGCCCTTGCGTTCCTGCAGGGTGCGCTGACCCTGCAGGCGGCGGATGCCGCTGTCATCGCCGTCCAGGGGGTAGGCCTGGACGGCGGTGTGGGCGGTCAGGCCCAGTACCAGCAATGCGATGGTGGCTTTCATGTCGGGTCTCGCTTCAAACACAGTGTTGCGGGTCCGCGATGCGGACCCGATCCATCCCAATGGGCTGCTCCGGCCCAATGGGTTGCTATGGTACGGCAGCGGAGCCGGAGCGATTCAAACGGGCGGCCGGTCCAGGGCCACTTTCCCGCCCGAGACGGCAGGCGGCACCCGGGCGTTGACCACTGCGTCGGCCTCGGCCCGTCCGCGCTGAATCAGGGGGCGGATCTGCAACAGCCACAGCTTGCCGTGGGCGAAGCCGAATTCGATATCCCAGGGCAGGGGATTGCCCTTGTCGTCCAGGGCCGGCGGGTAACGCTCGGTCACTTCCAGCGCCAGGCGCCGCAGCTCCTCCATCTCCGATCCGCTCAGCACCGGTCCCGCCGCCGCGGGCAGCCAGACCACGCCTCCCTCGGGGGCCAGGGCGCGCCGGTAGGGCGCCTTGGCTTCGGCCAGCAGCAGGGTGCTTCCGTCGGGTCTCAGCACCCGGGAGGCGGCGCTCTCGTTGTCCACCGCGCCGCCCACCCCCCAGGCCACGGAGACCGTGAGGCCCTGGCCGCCGCCGGCCAGGTCCGCGGTCACCAGTACCCCGGATTTTTCCGAGGGCACGCTCTGCATCAGCAGCACCGAGGCGTACACCGCGTCCGGATTGTCCAGGATGCGTGCGCGCCAGGCCATGGCGCGGCGGCTGTAGACCGAGGACCAGACCTGGACCACGGCGGCCAGCTGCCGTTCCAGGCCCACGACGTGGGGGACGGTCTGGTTGAGGCCCGCGCCGGTGAATTCCGGCAGGTCCTCGGCATTGGTGTCCGAGCGCACGAACAGGCCGTAGCTGCCGGGGGCGCCGAACTCCTGTGCCATCAGGGGCATCAGTTCCCTGGCCAGGTCCGGGCTCAGGGTCAGCTGCGCCACCGCCTGGCGCACCGCATCCAGTTCGGCGTCCAGTCCGGCCTGGTCCAGTTCGCCGGCCCGGTGGCGCTGAAAGGCCTGTCCCAGGCGCTGCCGCGGCGCCTTGGTGTGGGCGGCGAAAATGCCGAAAGGCAGGGCTACGGCCGGGGCGATGCGGCCCGGAAACAGCCGGTTCAACTGCCCCACGTTGGCCGCCTTGGGGCCGACCACCTTGCCGGACAGGCCGGCGTGCAGTTGGGCCAGGGGCAGCGGATGGGTCTGACTCAGGTCCGGTTTTGGGGCGCTCACCTTGTGCGACGTCCCGCCCTGCCCGGTCGTTTCACCCGGCCGGGCGGCCTGCTCTGCGGCACTCTCCAGCAGCACCCGGCCATCCCCCGCCACCGCCAGCAGCACCCGCTCCCCGGCGTGAGCACGCAGGCCCGCCAGCAGTGCGGGCGACACCGCCACGTTGGGTATGCCCAGGTTACGGGCCAGCATCTGTACGTGGGACAGGGGGTTGCCCTCGCCCAGGGTGAGGATGCCCGCCACCGGGTTCAGGTCGGCCACCGTCTCGGTCAGTACCGCGATCTCGTCCTGTGCCGCCTGTACGCCCCGGGCCAGTTCTTCCGGCTCCAGTATCCGCAGCCGGCCCCGGGCCACGCCGGGATTGATGCCCAGCAGTCCGCCCGCCGGCCCGCCGAATACCCGGTGTTCTATGCCCGCGGCGCGGGCGCCGTCCAGCGCCAGTCGGTGGGCCAGTTCACCCAGAGGCAGCAGCACCGAGTCGCGCAGCAGGTCGTCCACGAAGCGGCCGGCCTTGGGCTCCAGGGCGGTGTAGCTCAGCAGGGGTTCGGCAAAGGCATGGCGTACCGATTGGGCGGCCCAGGCGGCTGCCAGGGAGAGGCGGCGGGTGGCAAAGGCGTAGTCCGCTGCCGCGGCGCTGCCGTCATTCAATACGGCCTCTATCGGTGCGGACAGTGCCTGGTGCTCGCCCGAGGTCAACAGGCCGAGGCCCCAGGCGGCGCGCGCAAGGTCCCGGGCCAGGGTCAGCAACTCCCGCCGGGTCAAGGGCCCGTCCAGCCGCTCCAGGGCGGAGGTGCGCAACTCCGCCTCCAGATCAGTCAGCAGGTCCAGCCGGCGCAGGCTGGCACTCGGCTCCTTCTCCCCCGAGTCCCGGCGCAACTGCTCCATGGCCAGGGACAGGCGCTCGATGTGCAGCGCGGGCGCCGCCCCCTGGGACTCGCGGATCAGGCGGGTGGCGGCGGGTGAGTACTTGGCCAGGGCATCCGCGGCGGCTTTCAGGCGCTGTTTGCGCCCGGCCAGGCCGTACAGGTCATCAAGCCCGGCGGCCAGACGCTGCGCCTTGTCCCGCAGTTCACTGGACAGGCCCTTGCGGCCGGCCGGCCAGTCGCGCACCCGCCCTGAGGTTTCGGCGGAGGGCCGTGAGTGCACTTCGATGCGCAGCCGCGCGAAAGAGGCGTCCGTATCGGCGATCTCCTGGGCCAGGTGGCGTATGGTGCGGGTCCGGTCGCCGCCGGGGATGCCATGGGGAAGGGCGCGGGCGATCTCCCGCGCCAGGAGAAAATTTTCGTTCAGGAAGCCGGGCTGCTCCAGCAGCTTCAGCAACAGGGCTCGTCCGTTTTTTTCCTCGTCCTCCAACTGCACCCGGCCCCGGTACTGGCGTGCCCGGCGCAGCACCCAGCCGTCGTCCACCGCCTCCAGATAGCGCTCCAGCGGCAGCTCCCGCAGCCGCTGGTGGCGGCCCTGCGGCTGCCACATCTCTTCCCAGGTCAGGGCAGCCACCACGGTTCCCGCATGCCAGCCCAATTCCGCCAGCCGGCGGCGTTCCGCGGAGTATTCGGCGTGCTGGCGCCCGCCGCCGAGTTCAGCGCAGGGATAGGGCTTGGCCGGATGGATGCTGCCGTCGTTGCAGAACCAGGCGATGCGCCGGTAGGGGCCGCGTTCGCTGCCCTTCATGGTTTCGGCCAGGGTCCAGGCCTCGTTCAAGGACTCCGGGGACGGCGGCGACAGAACGGGCGCTGCGGCGAAGACCTGGCCGGCGGCCAGGGCCAGGGCGATTAGCAGTCTGTGTTTCAATAAGGCTTCCTCTTTGGGCCGCGGGGTGTTGCGTAGTTAATGTAAAGCCCGCAGCGGAAAATCAAGTCGAATTCATCCAAATGAAGAATATAGTAGCACTTGTGCCGGACCGGGACAGATCCCATACTCTGGCTCAGACCCTCCACATCTGGAATCCTACAGTCTTGTCAACCTCCTTTTCCCCTCGTCCCGTATGGCCCCGGCGCCTGCTGGGCCTGATCACCGAGGTTCGAGCCGGCGAGGCCGGCCCGGCGCTGACCCTGTTCGCCACCATATTCCTGGTGCTGTGCGCCTACTATTTCATCAAGCCGGTGCGCGAGGGCTGGCTCTCCGTCTCGGCCGTCGCCGGGCTGAGCAAAATGGAGATCAAGGCTTATTCCAGTTTTGCCCAGACCCTGGTGCTGCTGGCGGTGATCCCCTTCTATGCCCGGCTCACCAGCCGCTGGGCCCGGCGCGACCTGATCGGCCGGGTAGGGCTGTTTTTCGGCGCCAACCTGCTGCTGTTCTGGTTGCTGCAGCCGGGCCTGCTGGTCCAGCAGGTGCCTTATCTCGGGGTGGTGTTCTACGTCTGGACCGGCATTTTCGCCGTCACCCTGGTGGCCCAGTTCTGGTCCTTCGCCGCCGACCTGTATGGCGAGGAACGGGGCAAGCGGCTGTTTCCTCTCATCGCCCTGGGGGCGTCCAGTGGCGCGGTGGTGGGTTCCTGGCTGGGGGAGCGGCTGGTAAAGGGGCTGGCGGTGGAGACCTTCCATCTACTGCTGATCGCCACCATCCCCCTGTTGGCTGCCCTGGCACTGGCCCGCTGGGTGGACCGCCACGGCGTGAGCGTTCACCAGGCCGGCGCCGAAGCCGGTATCCAGGCCGCCGCGCCCGATACCGGCGGGGCCTATGGGCTGATCCTGCGCACCCATTATCTGCGGCTTACGGCCTTGATGGTGTTCTCCATGTTCTGGGTCATGACCAACGGGGAGAACATCCTGTTCGCTTTGGTGCAGCGCGCCATGGAGACGGAGGATGCAGCTGCCGTCAAGGCGGCCACCACGGCCTTCTACGGCAATCTCTATTTCTGGGTGAATCTCACCGGCCTGCTGCTGCAGGCCTTCGTGGTGTCGCGCCTGCAGCGCTGGGGCGGCTTCGGCGCACTGATGTTGACCCCGCCCCTGGTCTCCCTGGCCGGCTATGGGGCCATGGCCGCCGAGAGCGCCCTGGCGGTGGTGACCGCCGCCAAGACCGCCGAGAACGGCACCAACTATTCCATCAACAACACCGCCCGCCAGGTACTCTGGCTGCCCACCACCCGGGAGATGATCTACAAGGCCAAGGCCGCCATCGACACCCTGTGCGTGCGCTTCGGCGACGGGCTGGCGGCGCTGACCGTGCTGGTCGGCACCCGGGTATTGAAGATCGAGGTGGACGGCTTCATCTGGTTCAACATGGCCCTGATCGGCCTATGGCTTTTTCTGGCCGTACTGGTGGTGCGGGAGCACCGGCGGCTGTCGGATTCCCCTCTCCCTGAGTAAGCTGATTGAGCCCCTGCAGCCGCCCTTGGGCAATCGCCCTGTTGTGCTTGATTACTCTGATGTTCGCAGATATTTCCCAGGCCCAGGAACCGCCGGTACTGCCGGTCAAGGTGGCCGATGGCGATTGGCTGCCACTGGTCGAACAGGCCGACAAGGAGTTGCAGGCCCGGTTGAGTCGGCAGCTCAAAACCCGAGCGCTATGGCGCAAACTGATTGTCGGACGCAAGTTGGCCGTGGGGTTGGTGGACCTGAGCGATCCCACCGATCCCCGCTATGCCCAGATCAACGGCAGACTGGAGATGTACGCCGCCAGCCTGCCCAAGATCGCTATCCTGCTGGCTGCATTCGACCGGTTCGACAAGGGTCTGCTGGAGCGCACGCCCGAGGTGGAGCGGGATCTCGCGGATATGATCCGCGTCTCCAGCAATGCCGCGGCTACCCGCATGATAGACCGCATCGGCGGACTGATGCGGGTTAACGAGGTGTTGAGTGATCCGCGCTACCGTTTCTATGACAAGGAGCGAGGTGGTGGTCTGTGGGTCGGCAAACGATATGCCAAGCGAGGTCCGCGGTTTCCAGACCCCCTGAACGGCATCTCCCATGGTGCCACGGCCACCCAGGTGAGCCGCTTTTACTATCAGCTCGCCACCGGGCGCCTGATCAGTCCCGCAGCATCCCGTGACATGCTGGAGATACTCTCTGAGCCGGCCATCGAGCACAAGTTCGTCAAGTCCCTGCATGACCGGGCCCCGGAGGCGGATCTTTATCGCAAGTCGGGGACCTGGCAGCGCTGGCACGCCGATTCGGTACTGGTGTGGGGACCGGAATGGCGCCGTTATATCCTGGTGGCCATGGTGGAAAGTCCAAAAGGCGAGCAGATCCTGCGGGATCTGGTGGGGGTTGTGGAGCAGATCCTCAACTCTGCATCAGGTCAATGAAGCACCTGATGGGCGGGGCTTCCGAAGGATGCTGCCAGTGGTTACAGTGGACAATCGGTATAAAGGCTCGTCGGATGGGCGGGTTTTCAATCAGCGTTAAGGAATAGGGTTATGGGTAGACAATTGGCGATTGCCGAAAAGCTGTTATTGGCGGCGGCTTGTTGGGCCTCCGTCGCCAGCGCCGGGGACCTGGGCAATGAATTGTCACATTGCGTTGCCCTAGCGGACGATGCAGACCGACTGCGCTGCTATGATCGGCTGGCTGAGCGGCAGCCAGTGGACGGCGTCCAGGAACATGAGGTGGTTCGGACAAAGGTGGTCGCGCAAGATGCGGCGTTGCCGGCGGATGCTGTGCTGGAGGAGGATCCGACCGATGGCCCGAGTATCACAAAGGACCAGAAGAAGGGCCGCTGGCTAGGCATCCGGCCGTACCGCCGCAACTACATCCTGCCCGTAACCTATAACAGTCGCTCGAACCAGGGGGGGCTGACAGAGTCCCAGGGGACATTCCGGCCCGAAGACATTGAGATCAAGTTTCAACTGAGCTTTGAATTGCCGGTATGGGAAGACATCCTGGGACAGGATTTGGACCTGTATTTCGCCTATACCCAGCTCTCCTTCTTCCAGGCGTACAACAAGGAATACTCTTCCCCGTTCCGAGATACCGCCTACGAGCCCGAACTGGGCCTGAACTGGCAACCCGATCTGGAGTACAAGGGCTGGCGGCTGAAATCGGCCCGTCTGGCCCTCAATCACCAGTCCAACGGGCGGACGGAACCCTTGTCACGCAGTTGGAACCGCTTGATCGGACAATTCCAGGTGGAGCATGGCAATCTGGGGCTGGGATTGCGTATCTGGAAGCGTTTCCGGGAAGATGTGGAGAATGACGACAATCCAGACATCACGGAATACCTGGGGCATGGCGAGCTGTTCGTGGGCTACGACCGGGGGCGCCAGCGTTTCGGCTTGATGCTGCGAAACCCGATTAAGCATGCGGGCGTGCAGCTCGATTGGAGTTACCTGATCGATGATAAGGTCCGTTTTTATATGCAGTATTTCAATGGTTACGGGGAAAGCCTGATCGACTACGACAGGCAGGTCAACCGCATCGGCGTCGGCTTCCTCTTGAACGAATGGCCATAACGGGATCGGGAATTTCCCGGTACCCTGGTTATTGATGCGTATTTCAAAGCCATAGCAGGACATGTCTCCGGTCCCGCTTCCACCTCCTGGCGCAAGCGGGACAGGTTGAATACCGCCAGATTGAGCCCGGAGAATATGGCGGACTGGGACACGCAGAGCAGAATGCCGATCCAGGTGAAAATTTCTATTGGATTGAAACACCTTTTGGTAGAGAATGCGCCCGCAGAGCGGGGGTCTCAGGATCACAGGATATACGGTTCCGACTGCTGTTGCCTCGATGCGGCTGCTCATTTTAATGCATGGTTCAAGGCATGCGGATCGTTCCTGTGTGCCATGGCTGCCCACCCTGTTTCGGAATCCTACAAATGACAGAGATCAATCCGCTGCTCGCACTCAAGGACCTGGGCCAGACCGTCTGGGTAGATTACATCGATCGCAATATCCTGCGCGACGGGACAGTTCAGGAGCTGATCGACCGGGACGGCATCTCCGGGGTGACCACCAACCCCATAATCTTCGAGCAGGCCATTGCCCATTCAGTTGTCTACGACGAAAGCATTGTGAAATGCAGCCTCAATGGCCTCAATGCCGAGGAAACTTACGAGAGTATTGCACTCGAAGATGTGCGCAGAGCGGCGGAGATGCTCTTGCCGGTGTACGAGTCCAGTAACGGTCGCACCGGCTATGTGAGTATCGAGGTGTCACCCCTGTACGCCTATGACACCCAACGCACCCTGATGGCTGCACAAAGGATCTGGACCCGCCTGGCCTATCCGAATGTCATGATCAAGGTGCCCGCCACCAAGGAAGGCATTCCGGCCATCCGCGAGTTGACCGCCGGCGGCATCAATGTCAATGCTACCCTGATTTTCTCGGTGGAGCGCTACCGTGAGGTTGCCGACGCCTACATGGAAGGCCTGGAGCAAAGGCTGGTGGCTCGCGGCGCCATCGACACGCTGATGTCCGTGGCCAGCTTCTTTGTCGGCCGTATCGATGCCAAGGTGGACGGACTGCTCGACGCGGTCTGTGTACATCGGAAGGAGCATGAGGACGAAGTGGAGGAGGCCCGCGATCTGCGAGGCCGGATTGCGGTGGCCTTGGCGTCCAGCGCTCGCCGCGCCTACACCGAGTTGTACTCGGAGGATCGTTGGATTCGGCTGGCAGAACGGGGAGGGCGCCGCCAGCGCCTGCTCTGGGCCTCCACAGATAACCAGATGCCAGGCGATTCCGACGTGAAGTATGTCGAGTCACTGATCGTAGCCGATACCGTAACCACACTGCCCCTGGAAACACTCATCGCCTATCGCCATCATGGTGAACCGTCTCTGCGCTTCGACGAGTCGGCCAGCGAAACCACGGAGATCGCCAGGCGGCTGAAACGGCTCGACATCGATATGAAGTATGTTGCATTGGAACTCGAAGACGATGCCATCCGCAGGTTCGTCGAAAGCCATAGGCGCCTGATCGCAAGCTTGCGGGAGCGGTCACGACCTATGGAGCAGAGCGCCTGTCTCGATGTGGAACGATTGGCGATGTCAGAGTCGTTCTGACCACACGGCTTTACTGGAGGGAGGGGGTGCTGGCAGCCCCGTCTCCGTGCAACCCTGCCACGCCGACAATACTCACGCTGGCCTGGAGAATCAGTTGGGTGCTTCCAATATGAAAGGGTAGGATACCTTTGTATCCAGGCATCGAAAGTCATTACGAATCGGTCTGCGCAACGAACCGGCATGGGAGCTGTGTCTCCGGATCGATAAACACTATCCTATCCGCGCCCGAGTATGGAACCAGGCAGTTGCGACGGCGACGCCAACCAAGCGGAATTTTACAGACAGTGAAAACTCAAGAAATCCTCCACCAGCGGCTGCTGCCCCAATTCAATAATCTCACGTCGATTGTGTTCGCAGTCATCCTGCTGTTTCTGATGATCGGCATTATGATCGGAACCGGTAAGCTGTTTCTCCAGCTCGGGGGCCTGTTGGACAGCGGGCAGATCACCGGCAGCTACCTGAGCATCATCTCCGACGTGCTCTCCCTGTTCATATTGATCGAACTGTCCCGTTCACTGGTGGACTATTTCGAGGTGAACCGGCTGCGGATGACCTTCATCGTCGATGCAGGAATCGTATTCGTTCTGCGCGAGATCATGATCCAATTGTTCCAGCACAAACTGCCGCCTGAGGAGATCTACGCCATGAGCCTCTTGCTGTTCGTGCTGGGCGCACTGCGCATCGCCTCGACCCTGGTTTACCAGAGGGATCGGGCTGCCCAGGCGAAAGCATCCAATCCAAGCTCAGTGAATAACGAAGTGGGAAATGGGTAAAAGGTCGCAGCGACCGTTCCGGTTCACTCCCCGGGTCGATAGTCATCGTCGGCCCCGACGATGGCCCACAAATGGCGTCCATCCATGTCTCCGTAATTCTGCGGGCCTCGAACAGCCGTCCGGATCACCCCTGGCGGCTGTTCGAGGCCCGCTCGCAGTATTCATGAAGGTGCTCCGGAATATCGTCCGGGCATACGCCGCACGCCCTGTTTCCGGGCAAGGCGTAATCGATGAACTTCGGGTACGGCAGGTCCATGTCGTCCATGATGTCGACGAACACCTGCATGGGCTTGCCACCGCCGAGGCGGGGGTTACGCTGCTTCTCCTGGGCAATACTGCTGACGCGGCGCCCCTCGTAGTCATGGGCCGGGTAGACCAGCGTTTCACCGGGCAGAACGAATAGCTTGTCGTGGATGCTGTGGTAGAGGGTCGCCGCGTCGCCACCCTGAAAGTCGGTCCGACCGCAGCCGTCGATTAACAGGGCGTCTCCGGTCAACACCCGCTCACCCAGAAGGTAGGCGTGATGGCCGTCGGTGTGTCCGGGGGTATACAGGGGGTCCAGGCGGACGCTGCCGAGCAGCAAGGGCTCGTCTTCCCGGACCGGCCGGTCAACGCAAGTCAGCGCATCAACCGCGGGATGGGCGATGGTGCTTCCGGTTTCCCGCCTCAGGCGCGAGGCAGCGGTGATGTGGTCCGCATGGACATGGGTATCCAGCGTGATTGCCAGTTGCAGCTCAAGGGCTTGCAATACCTCCAGGTCGCGCTGCCATGCGGGCAGAACGGGGTCTACGAGGATCGCCTGTCCGGTCTCCTCGCATGCGAGGATGTAGGTAAAGGTGCTGGATATAGGCTCGAACAGTTGACGAAAGATCATACTCATCCTCCTGATGCTTAGCGGACCGTATATGGCGGATGCCCCGCCGTGGTCGTGCGCGAGTGTCGTCTCGGCGTGCCCGGCCACCACAAGGCACTCGGCACCGAGTCCCCATTGCTTTAACCTGTTTGTGCACACTTAGCCGATTGGCGGAAGCCTACCATGCAGCCGGTCCAGTGACATCACTGTGCTGAATCTGGATTGTCAGCCATGGCCCTGCGGCACGCAAGCATGGGTCGTCGAATGCGGCGGTACCTGGCCATCCGGCGAACACCATCCATGTGGCGGGCGGAAAGGGTGCCGCGTGTGTTCGCTAGCGTACGGACGGCGAGGCTCAATCACGGTAGCATGTAAAACGTAAAGCAGTGGCGGAATATCCAGACGTTCCGGTTGCTGGATAGGAACGTAGACGGAAGACTCGCCAATAGGTTCATACGGAATAGACACTGTGTAACGGCAGAAGAATTGAAACAACCGCAGGGATTCAGGCCCTGCAAACAGAGGCGTCAAATCATGATTGTGAAATTCGTTAAATATCGTGGCATCGTAGCAGCGGCTGGCTTGCTGCTCATGGGTAGCGCTCACGCCTTCAACATGGGCAATATGATGAACCCTTCTCAGTGGATGGGCGGAAACAATAACCGGGATCGTGGAGGCGATTATTATGGTGGTCCCGGCTATGGTGGAGGCCCTGGATACGGCGGTGGTCCCGGCTATGGTGGAGGCCCCGGATACGGCGGTGGTCCCGGCTATGGCGAAGGTCCCGGATACGGCGGTGGTCCCGGCTATGGCGGCCAGAGCGGGCGGGACTCGGGAGGCTCGAATCCCATGGGTATGATGCCCAGCCCCATGAAAATGTTCGGAGGAAACAGGAACTGATATCTATCCTCGCATTCGACGAGATATCTGATATTCCGACTGGGAAGCCGGAATTCATATGCCAGGGATGGCAATGCAGGCAGTGTCGGGGTGTGATGCTGCATTGACTATCTGTGACAAAGCTTTTCGCTACCAAGGTGAGGGAATTCTCTAGGGAAGGGCAGGGCAGGTCTGTCCGGCCGCCCCAGGTATCCGCCCCGGGGCGCTTTAGTCGATCCAGGTCCCTTTGTAATATTCCTGACCCGACTCGTTGAGCACGTAACAGCGGGATCTGCCCTCATTGTTGGCAAGCTCGCACGCCTCCAGTGCGTCGAGGACTTGCTGGAAGTGAGTTACCTCGGTCTGCCGATACGACGCCAAGCGTCCCGAGACCAGATGATCGAGCGTGTGTTTTTCGGACTTCATCAGGCGGTACATTGACGACTCCTTATCGTCGGGGGGCCATGACGGAATCCTTTGCCATGGCTGGGGAATACAAGGGGATGCATGTCGTTTGCCGATCGGCTTCTACCTGAATCCCAGTGTGAGAGTTTACTCCTGCTGGTATCGAAAGGACATCCTTGCTTTGGGCAGGAAACAAACTGCCGGATGAACCGGGTGTCCGGAACCCTCAGCCAGGCAGCCTCAGTAGCTGGTACCGAACGAGGGGTCGATGGCGTACGCGGGGGTACGCAGGTTGGCGATCCGGCTGCCTTGCGTAACCGGGCCACCGCTGAAGAGCCCGCGCAGGTACTTGCTGCCACCCTGCTTGGAGAATTCTTTGTTGAGCGCCTTGGCGGTGGTTCGTGCATTGATCGGCAGGCCTTGCTGCAGATAGAACTCGCGCATGAAGGTGATCACTTCCCAATGTGCGTCGCTGAGGTCGATGTCTTCGCTTTTTGCCAGCGCCGCAGATTGGGCGCGATCCCAGTGTTGATCGGCCAGTTCGGTCGCACGGTCGGCGACGTTGTTGCCTGAGGTTTCGGTTTCATGCGGGTTCAGGATAGGTTGATTCACGTGAATATTTCCTTGTGAGTTGCATCGGCAGGTTGCTGATGGCGCATCCAGTTTCTGACTATTATAGTCAGGTATACGAAATAGAGTACGCTCTCTGGACCAAATAGCAAGGTGTATTTTTTGTAAGGGAATCATATTGCCCCGGAGGCGCGGCGCTGACGGCAGG